>ERZ761609.8-NODE-8-length-300448-cov-23.879325_pt1 | contig 300448 bp, 214 predicted proteins | sample MGYA00511163_ERZ761609 | MGnify/ENA primary metagenome ERZ761609 (study PRJEB28899, sample SAMN02445070) | bioreactor sludge metagenome | biome: EBPR sludge | place: Australia: Brisbane, Thorneside Wastewater Treatment Plant | collected 2011-12-16 ... | reverse complement strand
GCTGGCAGGTATCGGTTGACGCAATGAATGGTGTGATCAGCGTGAGCGAAGTGGTACGGGTGAGCGCTCAAGATTTAAAGACCTTGTTTCTTTCCGCAAGCGGTTCGCCTGACAGTGATGTCTTGACATCCGCGAATATTGATTTACCGGCATTGCTCGATCACAAGTATCTTTCCGCAACTAAAATCACGTCTATTTCCGGATCTTCTTATCAAATGAGTTTAATGAACGACCTTATTAATAGCTGGCAAGCAAGTATCGATACTTTGAACGGTGTTAAATCGATCAGCTCAATCCGTAAATTAAGTTTAGAGGAAATGAAAGACGTTGTTTTGAATCCTGATTCAAGTTTGCGCGAGAAGGTGGTTCTCGCGGAGGGAATGAATCTGGATGCTCTTTTAGCTAATCCTTATTTTACTGCAAACGAAGTGAGCGGGCATGGCGGGCAGATCAGCTATCAGCTCAGCTTGATGAATAACACGCTTACGACATGGCAGTTGAATGTTGACAGTCTGAACGGAGTGAAAGCGTTCACTCAGATTGACCGTGTTTCATCTGCGCATCTTAAGGGATTATTAATGGAAGAGGTCGGCGGAGTTTGGAAGTTAAAAGAGGACGCCGTTTTGCCTGAGGGGCTTGATGTTGCCGCACTGCTTTCAGATCCATTTTTAATTGTGAATAAGGCGACAAGTGCTACCGGCATCAGTTATCAGGTCGGTTTAGGAAACAATACTGAAAGAAGCTGGCAGGTTTCAATTGACTCCGTAAATGGCGTTATGAGTTTGGTTCAAATCGACCGTATTACGGCCGCGCAGCTTGCGAGCGTACTCATGGATGCTGAAGGCGCGTTCCTTGCACACGTTATTTTACCCGCGGGATTTACTGCAGATAATGTAAAAACCGACCTCACAGGAAGCTTTGCGTCGATTACCAAGGTGAACGGAGCCGGCGGAACCAATTATCAGGTTGTATTTGCCAATGATGCATTGCATACATGGCAGATCGCTGAAGATACAAATAACCAGTCTTTAAGTATTTCAAAAACGACGCGACTTACCTCTGCGCAGGCAGAGGCTTTGGTTGCGCGTGATTTTATTTCAGAGGCGGAGGGAGATGTTGCTTTTGCGCAAATTCGTAACCCGCTCGCTTCTATTTCGATCAGTCAGAGTATCTCCGGCGCAAATATCCAGATCTCATTTGCGGATCAGGCAAACGTGACTTACCAGCTTTCTCAATCGGCCCGGCAGGCATTTTGGACCGTATCACGCTTTGAGCGCGTGACTTACGCGCAATTACTGAGTGACTTATTTGATAACGCGGATCAAGCTGATTCAATGAGAACAGTGACACCGGAGCAAATTGCTGACTTGAAAGCGATTGCTTCAAAAGCAACTGCAACAATCAATCTGATTAAAAGCGGAACGCGCATTTCTTATCAGATCGGCCTTGCGGGGGATTCTTCCGAAAACTTTTCTATTTCAATTGATACGAATTTAGCTGATGCCCGCTGGGATTATGGGCACACACTTCGCGTCAGTCACCAACAGCTTATTGCAATTTTAGATCAGCAAACGGAGAGCGATACTGTTTTGTCCGAATTTGAAGCTCTCCACGGTAAAAAGGTCCAATTGCCCGCTGACCGCACATTAATTGATAGTTTATCCGACAATGTGTTCGCATCTTACACATTCAGCGAGAGCACAAGCAGTTTTTCAATTCAGGTTTCATTCAGCAATCAACCTGATACCAGTTTAAGTTTGTCCATTCAGCCCGGTCAGGTTGACGCTTCGTGGGCGTATTCCTACGCGGTGGGCGTTTCACTTTCAGATGTCTCCGCATGGATCGAGCGCATCACGGATGAAACAAAAAAGGCGCAGGCTGAAACAGCGGCCAGCGATAAGTTGGCCCAATTTTCAAAGGTAACCGACGCGGACGGACGCGAGGTTTATCAGTGGACGGACGCACGCAACTCCAATCAATCTTATTCCGTTACCGTTGATCAAACTGATGCTGTTTCGCCCGATGGTGTTGTGGTTGATTTTCGCGCTAATTTGCGGGTTGCGCGCGATGAAGTGCTTGCGCAAACGACAAACGCCGGGGTTGCGCTTGACGATGAACTGAATGATTCGCGCATTGATGTTGATGATTTAATTTTTAACCTTGTCGCGGCTCAGCTTCAAGCCGGTTTGGATGAAACGGCGGATTTATCCGACGCCGTGTTAGACGCGATTACCGTCAAAGGCACGGATGGCCAAGTTCAGTTTTCGGGTTATCGTCTCAGCTACGGCAGCGCTGAAACATTTTATTTGCTATTCAACGGAACTGAAATGCAAACGTCCGATGAGCTTGCGGAAGGACTCACCGCGACGGTGACGGATACTGACGCAACTTTGAAGGATTTGATCGCTTTGAAGCTGAATGAAGCTGCCGGCAAGTCCGTGGATCTGACGGGTTCCAAGCTTGAAGCGGTTGAGATTAAAGATGCGAACGGACAGGTTTCTCAAACCGGATATTTGATGACTTATGGTCCCGAGGATGACCGTAAGACATTTTATGTTCTCTATGATATGAATCTTGATACCGTCGTTACAAAATTGGAAGTCAACGCTTCTGAAGTTGTGAGTGTTTTGCCTCTGATTCGTGATGATGTGATGCGCCAAAAAGCAGCGCTCGCGGCGGCGGATCGCAATACTATTTTTTATAAAGTTCAAAGCGGAAATGATGCTCCGTCGTACGAGTGGACATCCAGTACCAATCCGAATCTGAGCTACTCCTTGAGCCTTTCGAAAACGATGGTGGGGAATTTACAAGCCGGATCCGCAGTTTTCGCCGTGAGAACACGGCTAAGTCGGGCTGATGCCATGTTGACGCGCGCGGCGCTTCCCGTTGATGAAGTTGCGGCTTTTGACGCTGCCATGGCGCTTGCGGATGAATTTACTTCTTTTACCCGCGTTGAAACAGCGGATAACACTTCGGTGGTTTGGCAAACCCGTGTCATGGCAAAAGAGACCACTGAAACTCATCCCGCGCAGTATCAGAATCGAACCAATACACTTTCAACCCGCGTAAATAAAATCCTGGGTGAGGACGGTGTTGAGACAACAACAGTTACAGGTTTTTCAACCCAATTTAAAATTTCCCGCGAATCCTTGGCGCTTGTTGTTGCATCGCTTCCGGAAGATCAACGGCAGTCTTTTATGGACGCGCTTGATGATTCGGATGGAGCAACTTCGTTTACGCAGACCCTCAACAAGGACGGGGCTCAGTATAGCTGGCAAAGTCCCGATGGCTTCACAGCTTATGCCGTGGGTGAGCGCGTCAGTAAAGTATTAACCGCGCAGACTTGGAATGGTTTTCGCGTTACCCGCGCCTCAGGTGTCAGTTATTCGATTGAATTGCCCGAAGTCGAAAGTTCAACGGTAACTATTTCGCTTGCCGAAATTAAAAATCTCTTGATGACCGAAGTTGAAGGCGAGTGGAAGTTAAATGAGAATGTGATTCTTCCTCCCGGTCTCACCTCCGAAAATCTTGAAACGATGATTTTATCAGGCATGCTGATAGCAACGAGCGATAGCAGTGTGGAGGGACGTGTTCATTTACGTTCTTCAGGAATGAGTAATTTCACATGGGTGGTGGATACAGGGGCGGACGGAAAAGCCGCTGAGGTTATCCAGAAAGAGATGCTTAGCGCCGCTCAGATCAAGACGGAGTTCTTTGACGGATCAGCGGAAGATCGGCAGCTCAAGACGAATGTTTCTGTCCCGGCCGGTATGGATATGGCGGCTTTGTTTACCGCGAGTTACGATAAGCAGCCGATCGAAATTTTCCAGAATCAGAAAAGCTGGAGTTTTAGCGCCTCTGAGCAGCTTTCACAGGCTGAGCTTTACACTTGGATTCAGGGTCTAGAAGATGAAGATATCGAGGCTGCTATGGCCGCTTATCGCGACACAAATTTATCGACCACAATCAGCTGGAGTCAAAGCGGCGAGAGTGAGTCGGTCTCGTGGTCAGGTAAGGACGGCTATACTCAGCATTCCATCTCGATATCCTATTCTTGGATTCAGATTGATGATTCAGAAATGCCGGAAGATCCCGATTCCGTGGATTTTAAGGAATCCGAAGGCAGAAACTTTAAACGCCTGGAAAGCTGGAGATTTAACTCCACGCTGACGGTGACACAGGGTTATGCGGAGGCTCAGGTTACTGCTTGGAGCTTAGCTCAGCCTGAATTACTGACTTCATGGAATTCAATTACCGCTGATTTCAACGATGATACTGTTTTCAAGATCAGTCAATCAGCGCAGAGGTCTGACCTTAGTGTAGATATGAATAATGGCGTGCGATATGCCTTTAATCAGGACTCACAGTGGATTGAATTAGCTCAAAGCGAGATTCCGGCAAACCTCAAGAGCGGTGCAACTCTGAAAACTGAAGTTCCTGAAAATTTAAAAGATCAATATCAAATTTCTGACGGAAAAGTTTTTCAAAAACAGCAGACACGCAGTTTTAACAAGCAATATGCGATGGATAAATCAGCGGCTCTTGCGCGCGCAGCAAAAGAAACCGCATTAGAGCCTTCCGAGAGAAACAAGCTGATTCAATCCATTCAGGCTTTGGACAATAATGCAATGCTGAATGTCCAGGAAGCTGAAAATTCTCTGACCGTTACTTTTTCATCATCGGATAATATTGAAAACCACAGTTGGTCGCGCTCTTTTGTTCAGGAAAAACAGCTTGACGGCAGTTTTAACAGAAAGGCTCAAACCCGTTTCACTATTCAAACCCGTGTTTCCGTTAAAGTTCTAGAGTCAGCTCAAAGCGGTTTAGAGCCCGCGGATTTAGAACGGTTTGAAAATGCCCTTTACGTCACGGATGACGACGGAAACAGAACTCTTCGTGATCCCGAGATGAATATTTCGCTGGCGGTTTCGGAAGATAGTAGGGTTTACAGTTTTCAATCAGCAGATCAGCTTGTGAATTTCCGGCTTTCCATCAACGAAAAATCTGAAAAAACATCCTTCTCAGTCGAAACCAATGTGTCGTTTGCCCGCATGCAAGAAATTTACAATGCGGATATTACCAAGCCCAACCACGAGAATTTAACCGCCGCCGATCGCACTCGCTTTGAAGAGGCTCTTCTCGATCACGATGCACGAACTCTTTTTACGCTGACGGAGACAGGTGAAAATGAAAAAAGTTTGCGTTGGCAAGGCTTGGATGAGGCCAGAACTTACGTGCTGGGGCTTGCCAGTGAAGTTGTTTTTGACGCGGCCGCAAGCGGAGCGACCGCCGGTGAACTGGCTAACGGCGTCAAAACGGAGAGCTGGAAATGGAATTTTACAGTCCAAGAGAATGTAAGCCGGGAGTACTTAGATTCAATGATTTCCCAAATGAGCGCTTCAGATCAAAAACGCTGGACCGAATCGGTGGTTCAGCATATTGACGCTTTGACGGTGTTTACCCTGAATTTGAGTGGGGATAATGACCAGAGCGTCACTTTTGAAGGCATTGATGGTGCGAGTTACAGTTTGACCCGAGATGTCTTGCCTCAGAAGGATATTCAGTTGGACGCGAACGGTAATGTCGTTCTTGATAATGACGGCAAGCCGGTTGAAATCTGGCTTGATAAGCAAGTTGTTGTTTTGAATGTCCGAAAAGAAGCGACTGTGGCTGATTTAGAAGCTTTCTTGCCTGAAAATGGCGGACAACTTGAAGATGATCCTTTAAAAACAGATGATGACACGGATAAGCTGCGCGATATTTTGTTTTTGGTTAAATCCGGCAAAAAAGTTGATTACACCGAAGTGGTCAGCGGAGATAACCGAACCTTAAGTTTTCAGTATGAAGGCGTTAATTACCGTATCTCTGAGAATTTAAAGAGTAAAAAAGTTACTTACTCTGAAACCCGCAACCTGACCCGCGCGCGTTTAAATCAGGTTATCGCGATGCAGTCGTATGCCGGCGAATCCGTTCAGACCGTCAAAGAGGAAGATCTTGCGGCGTGGAATCAAGCGCTTGATATGAGCCAGGTCGATGAAAAAACAGTTTATTCGCTGACCGATCGCGGTGCCGAAGGGATCAGTATTCAGTGGGTTTCCAAAGACAAGCGTCAAAATTACACTTTGTCTCTCAACACAAAAGCTGTTTATGAATCCGGAGAAAAAACACAAAACTATCGTTGGTCAGCAAGTATTCAGGAAACAGTAACCCGCCGCGTTGCGAATGCGTGGGCCGCACAATTGGATCAGCCCGATGACATTGCCAGCTGGGCTGAAGTAACTGAGGGTGCTTCCTCCGAAGTAAACGATGACACGGTGTTCACTAAAGTATTGTCCGGCGGATCGGAAGTGGTCAGCTTTGAGGGATTGAGCGGATCGAATATCAGTTTTACGCTGAGCCGTGACACGGTGAAAATGGAAACAGTGGACGGGGCCGACGCGGACAATCTTCCGAATTGGGAAGAGCGGGTGTTTACAAACTTTACCATGCGCCGCGAAATGAGCTATGAAGAAATGCAAACGCTTGTTTCGAATAACCGGCTAACGGAAGACGAACGTTCTGAGTTAAGCGCGGCCGTGACCGCGGCCTATGGAAAGTCTGATTTTTATGAAACTAAGAGCGGCGGCAGCACCACGATCAGTTTTGATATTGAAGGCATCACGCATACAGTTGTTAAAGATCAGAGCTGGGTTAAAAATGGAGCGGGTGTGGATGTTTTGCAGGAAAGCATTGCCTATAGCGCGCGCCGGAATGTGACCCTTGCTGAAATTGAAAATTTACTGGAAGGAACAATCTTAAGCGACGCGGATAAAAATATGCTTCGCGGTGGACTGACCGCCGCGGCCGCGAGCGGAAAAGAAATAGATTATATTTTCAGCGAAGGCCGCGACAACAAAAGCTGGAGTTTTGAAGTTGAAGGGGTAACTTACCGCGTGAGTGAAAACACAAAGAGCGGGAAACGCGAAGCCAGTGTCGACCGTAACGTAACGGCGGAACGGCTGCGTCAAATTTATGAGCAAAACATTACGAGTGGATCAGAAGAGCTCGGTGAAGAAGAACTTGCGCGTTATACCGCGGCGATCGGAAGCCTGACCGAGCAGGGTGATTACAATGAACGCACGCTCATGAGCTACACCCAGCGTTCCGACGGCGGGATGACATTGAGATGGCAGGGCGCGGATGAGAAGAAAACCTACGCGTTGAATCTGGGAAGTGAAGTTATTTTCGACGCGGCAACAACCGCGGAGGAACAGACTACCGGACACAAAGAGGAAAGCTGGAAATGGACTTTCAGCGTTCAGGAAAATGTCAGCCGTGAGTACGTGGATAATATGCTTGAAGAAATGGGCGCCGCCGATCAGAAACGCTGGAATGATCAGGTTCTGCAGCAGATGGATTCATTGACTGTTTTCACATTCAACTTGAGCGGAAAGAATGATCAAAGCGTCAGTTTTCAAGGCCTGGACGGATCAAATTACAGTTTATCCCGGGATGTGATTCAGCAAAAAGATGTTCAGGTTGATTCCAACGGCGCGGTTGTATTGGATTTGGAAGGAAAGCCGATTGAAATTTGGACCAGCCGGCCGGTTGTTAATCTCAATATCCGAAAAGAAACATCTGTTGAAGCTCTTGAAGCATTTTTACCCGAAAACGGCGGGAAGCTCATTGATGATCCTCTGAAGGAAGATGATGATGCGGATAAATTACGGGCAATTTTAGCGGTTGTTAAAGACGGTAAAAAAGTTGATTACTCCGAAGTTGTTAGTGGCGAATCACGAATTATCAGTTTTCAATATGAGGGGGTTAATTACCGTGTCAGTGAAAACCTGAAGAGCGGAAAAGCAAGTTACAGTGAAACCCGTAATTTAACCCGAGGACGGATTGAGCAGATTTTAGCTTCTTCAACGTATTTGGGGATTCCCGCTGAAGGAATCAAAGAAAGTGAACAAGTATATTGGAATCAAGCCCTCGATCCGGCAAATACGGATTCGGAAACCGTTTACGCTATGACCGATCGCGGGCGTGACGGACTTTCGCTGCAATGGGCTTCACTCGATAAAAGACAAAGTTATTCGCTTTCACTGAACGCGAAGAGTGAGTACGAAAATGGGCAGAAGCATGAATCTTACCGCTGGAGTGTCAGTGTCCAGGAGAGTGTCACCCGCCGAATTGCCAATGCCTGGGCGGCACAGCTTGACCGGCCTGAAGATATTGCCAGCTGGAATGGCGTGATTAATGGTGTTATGCGCGCCGGAGCGTCATTGCCCGCCGGAAAAACTTTGAATGATGTGTTGAGTGACCCTGTTCTTCTCGCTGAACTTTTTGCTGTTATTCCCGAAGTAAACGATGACACGGTGTTCACTAAAGTATTGTCCGGCGGATCGGAAGTGGTCAGCTTTGAGGGATTGAGCGGATCGAATATCAGTTTTACGCTGAGCCGTGACACGGTGAAAATGGAAACAGTGGACGGGGCCGACGCGGACAATCTTCCGAATTGGGAAGAGCGGGTGTTTACAAACTTTACCATGCGCCGCGAAATGAGCTATGAAGAAATGCAAACGCTTGTTTCGAATAACCGGCTAACGGAAGACGAACGTTCTGAGTTAAGCGCGGCCGTGACCGCGGCCTATGGAAAGTCTGATTTTTATGAAACTAAGAGCGGCGGCAGCACCACGATCAGTTTTGATATTGAAGGCATCACGCATACAGTTGTTAAAGATCAGAGCTGGGTTAAAAATGGAGCGGGTGTGGATGTTTTGCAGGAAAGCATTGCCTATAGCGCGCGCCGGAATGTGACCCTTGCTGAAATTGAAAATTTACTGGAAGGAACAATCTTAAGCGACGCGGATAAAAATATGCTTCGCGGTGGACTGACCGCCGCGGCCGCGAGCGGAAAAGAAATAGATTATATTTTCAGCGAAGGCCGCGACAACAAAAGCTGGAGTTTTGAAGTTGAAGGGGTAACTTACCGCGTGAGTGAAAACACAAAGAGCGGGAAACGCGAAGCCAGTGTCGACCGTAACGTAACGGCGGAACGGCTGCGTCAAATTTATGAGCAAAACATTACGAGTGGATCAGAAGAGCTCGGTGAAGAAGAACTTGCGCGTTATACCGCGGCGATCGGAAGCCTGACCGAGCAGGGTGATTACAATGAACGCACGCTCATGAGCTACACCCAGCGTTCCGACGGCGGGATGACATTGAGATGGCAGGGCGCGGATGAGAAGAAAACCTACGCGTTGAATCTGGGAAGTGAAGTTATTTTCGACGCGGCAACAACCGCGGAGGAACAGACTACCGGACACAAAGAGGAAAGCTGGAAATGGACTTTCAGCGTTCAGGAAAATGTCAGCCGTGAGTACGTCGACAGCATGATTGCAAAATTGCCGGGGACGGATCAGGCTCGTTGGGAGCAGATTGCGTGTGTTGAGCAGACAGGCGGGTGTTCTCCAAAGATTGATGAATTGACTTCGTTTACCATGTCGATCGCAGGGAAAAATGACCGGAGCATCGCTTTTGAAGGTTTTGACGGGGTTGGTTATTCGCTGAACATGACTACGGTTCAGGTGATGACGACCAATACTTCAGGTCAGAACATTTGGGTTGCTCAGGAGAAAGTTTCTTTAAGTTCACGAAGAACCATCAGCCGCACGGATATTATGGCGGCCCGTGACGCCGGCAATTTGACGGAAGACGAGATCATTGAACTGAATAAGGCTTTAACCGCAGCCGCGCAGCGCACGGATGTTGAGTTTACGGAAGTGGTAACGGGTTCAACCCGCGTGCTTTCATTTGATATGGATGGAATCACTTACCGTCTTAGCGCAAATGAACTTTCGGGCAAGTACCGTTTTGAAACAGGCCAGAAAATTACGCGCACCCGCGCCGAAGAAATTTACGACGATTCACTTTTAGGCGATAAGCTTGATCCGCTTGCCTACGCTTTATTTCAGACAAATTTAGGTCGTGCCGAACCGGACGCAATCTTCGATCTTACAAACCGCGGAATTGAAGGCTTAAGCATCCGCTGGGAAGCGGCCAATGAACGGGAATCTTTCGTTCTTAACCAAATACATGAAAAAGCGGATGATGTTGACACAACCGATGACGGAATTGACGATACCATTGAACACCGCTACCGCTGGGATCTTTCAACTCAGTCAAATGTCACAAAAGATTTCGCAGCGACATTCGCAATGGGACTTGAACTCACAGAACAAACCATTTTCAATACCGCAATTGTTGAAGATACAAATCTGGAAACAACTTTTGTTTATTCGGATTCGACGACAGGTTCTAAGACCATCACTTTTGACGGAGCAAAGAGCAAAAAGGGTTACTCCGTGTCCCAAGACATTACTTACAAACTTGAAAATAATAATTCATGGATCCCGGCGACGCGTGTTAGTTTTGCGGTTCGCCAAGAGACAACATTAGCCGCTATTCGCGAAGCGGCTGTTCTTTTAGGATCGGACGATAAAACAGCCTTGCTTGCGGTGCTGGATCGGATTGAATCCGAGAATTTAAAAGTAGATTTCAATGATTTGATTACCGGTAAAAATCGTACGCTTAGTTTTGAACTGAACGGAACCCAATATCAAGTAGTGCTTTTTGACGGAAAAATTGACGGCCAAACCGTGAATAAAGCTAATTTTGAGGTCAGCAGGAACGTAACAAAAGCCCGCGCGCTCGAACTCTACGCGCAAAATGCAGGTGTCGCGCTTCAACCCGCTGAAGCTCAGCAACTTGCCGCTGCACTCGATCGGGCAGATCCGAAAGTCTTTTTTAGTTACAGTACAACGACAACGGGCGGGTTATCTTTTTCATGGCGTTCCTCCGACAAACACGACAGCTACACGCTTTCCTTGAACGCCGTTAAAATCAAAACGGATGAGCAAAATAACCAAAATGTTTACAACCAAACTATCAAAACTTGGACTTTTAACACAAGTTATGAAATTACCAAAGAACGTCTTTTTTCCGAAGCTCAGGGATTAACTCCTGCCGCTGGTACAAATTTTTCCGACTATATTCAACAACGCATGAATGCTTCTCAGGCCTTTTTTGACGACGAAGAACAAGTAGCTCATCTTTTGCAGGCTATATCAGCCACAGTTATGATCGACGATGTCGCCATTGCCGACATTGGAGATAGAATCACCCTCAACCAAAACGGTGATCAAAAAAGTTTCGGCTGGGAGTCGCTCAATCAAAACATACGCTACTCTTTGTCTTTCAGTCCGAAAAAAGTAATTGAAAATAACTCTGCGCTAACCTCATATTCTGTGGCGCAATTTTCGGCGGTGCAATCCATTTCAAAAATAACCGCGGAATCCTGGAAAGACCAGTTAAAGCAGCTCGATCGTCAGACTTTTCAGGCTTATCTTGATTCAGCTGGTCCGGAAACGGAGTTTGAACTTACCGTCCAGGGCGGACGTCAGTCAATTAGCTGGCAATCCGCGGATCGCGGTATCAGTTACCGGGTATCTCAAGTCCAGCTGACTGTCGAAGGAGCTTCCGGGCAGCCTGAGACTGTCGGTCAGTACGAATTAACCGCAGAAGTTTATTTGAGCCGTGCGCTTGTAGCGTCCTACGCACTTCCGCTGGCAGTCGACGAAAAAGCATCTTTTGATACTGACTTTTCCGGAACAACAGCTTCGACTCTATTTACGCATTCATTGAATAGTCAGGGATCGTCGATTAGCTGGCAAAACACAGCGCGTACGGCATCTTTTTCGCTTCAAATTCAAAAACAAAGATTTACAGACGGAACTTCAACAACTCAATACACCTATAGCCGCTCTGAGTATCGCCGTCTTACGGATGTCCGCAATGCGGTGGCTCCTTCGCTTTCGACCGCGGATCGCGCGTTACTTAACGGTGCTTTTTCATCTCAGGATGGCCTTGTTTTGGTCAGCCAGTCCGCCAACTCATTTTCTTATAATTGGGAGGCTAAGGACGGTCTTATTTCCTACAGTTTGAATAAGACAACCACAGAATTTTCGGATCAGTCCACAAAAACAGATTGGTTATTCAGTTCAACAACTAAAGTTAAGTGGGCGGTTGTTGAAGCGCTTGATCTTTCGGGTTTAACCATAAGTGAACAAGCTGATTTTGCCAAAGCGCTGGCAGCTAAAGATCCTCTGACGTTTGCTTCCCGCAATACGTCGTCGAACGGTGTTTCGTATTCATGGACTTCCGCGGACGGATTAGGCCGATTCAGCTTCAATCAGCAGAAAATGACGACGGTCTCCGGGGCGATTATCACGGATTCAAGTATGTCGTTGGTTTACTCGGTCTCAGCGGCGGAAATCAGATCTTTAATCGCCAATGGACGGCTGACGGATGTTTCAGATGCCGTGCTTAATCAGCTAAAGGCGGCGGTGGGTGATCCGGAAAATCCCGATTCGGTTGTTGATTCACGCGCACGATTTTCACGCTCCGAATCGGGCCTGGGAATCAATTATGAAGTTGTTTTTCTCGACAATCCATTGACCACGCTTACGCTCAGTTCTTCACGTGAGGAAGGCCGAACCTTTCAGTTTGCTTTGGAAGTCAGGAATGTTTTGAGTTCAGCGGAAGCCATTGTCGTTTTACAAAACTCGTTAACGACTGAAGGTACGGGCGCGGATATGAAAGCATTCATTCAGGAACAGCTCACTTTACTTCAAAATGACACGAACCGCGGAAAAATGTCTTACTCTCTAAGTCAAACTCTCGAAGGGCAATCTTTAAGCTGGCAAACTTCCGATGGTTCCAAGTCTTGGACTTTGCGTGTCGATACCGTGATTGCCGGCGGGCCGGAAGCGAATCTCTCTCTCCGTGAACTGCGTACCGGATCCGAAATTGACGGATTGGTGACGGAGGACTTGATGGATCCGCGTAATTTAGCGGCTTATACCATCGCCAAAGGCAGTCTTAAAGCAGGGCAGGCCCTTTACCGCACTTATGACGGCAGTACTTCCAATTTGAGCTGGATTGATTCCGTGGATGAACGAAATTCTTTTGCGGTTAGTATTAATCCGAAAACTCCCGCGGGTAACGGAAACTATAAGACAAGCGCTACCTTTCAGGAGTCACGAACCCTAACCTTGACCGAAATTCAAAGTGCGTTCGCGGAAGACGGTGTTATTTTTAGCTCGATGCGCGATCAGGATGAAATCGTTGCTCTGCGCGATGCGATTAGTGACGAGGAAGTCTTGCTGCCTGCGTTTTTAGCCTCTTCGGTAACCCGTGTTACTTCATCCGGTCGGGTCTCTTATGCGTGGACATTTCCAGGGCAATCCGCGAATCATTCGGTTTCAATCAATCATGATGTTCCGTCCGATGCGGGTGTCCCGGTCAAGCCGAAAGTAAACTATTCCGTGCAACGGCGCGTTACGCTTAATACGGTTGAATCAAAATTAAGTCAAATTCGTGATCCCGAAGAGCGGCAGCGCGCGCAGGACGCGCTTACTTCGGCGGGATACCGCAGCGCGAATTTTTATGAGAATACCTCCGGCTCAAATATAAGTTATTCATTTGCGACCGAAGATGGTTTAACGAATTTCACGCTTCAAATTAATACGACTCATCCGGATGGCGTTCGCGCGACTTTTGTTGAATCGCGCGCGATCAGCCTAAGCGATATTGAAGCGCAAATCGCTAAGGTAAGTGATATTGACCCTGATGGCGGCGGACCTGATGTTTCACCCCGTAAACAGCTTCTCAACGCGCTCAATCTCACATCGGCTTCGAATTTAACCGCGAATGATAACGATGCGTCGCTTAAATATCTGACGTTTACAAAAATCGTTACCGGCGTGGCGCAGGAGTCATTTTCATGGACCTCCATGAACGGATTAACAACTTATTCGATCCGGATTATAGAGGACGCTCCCACCAAAGCGACCTTCACGGAACAGCAGCTTGTTACCGCAAAACAAGTGGTTTCATTCATGGAAGGCTCCTTGACCGCGGAACAAAAGCAGAGCCTATTGACTGTGTTGGGAGAACAGCAAGCGGAGGGCGTCTCATTTACGCGTTCACTCAGTAACGGAAGTGAATCATTCAGTTGGAGTGATTTGGACGAAATAACATCGAACTCCTTAAGTGTCCGGAACAACGGCGGGTTTACATGGTCCGTGACTGAAGTGATTGCCCGCAATTCAACTGACTTGCAGTTTCACGCGACAATGACTCTCGAAGAAATGCTGGATATTGACGGAAGCGACACCGATTGGATCTATCAGGATGTCAGCTCGTTTAATGCTTATGAAAATGTTATCCCCGGATCCGCTAACTCGGCTCCGGCTCGTTCCGGATATCAGACATCGTCACGCAACGGTTCAATTTCCCGCTCAGCCAATTGGGATCATTCGTCCGGTGAAGTGGAGTTTAATCAACAGCAAACTCTTCCGGATTACACCTATGAGGGTAAGACGGGGGATTGGTCAAAATCAACATCACGTCTTGATGCCGGTATGGTTGCGTCCGACCGCACCCGCTATTCGCTTCAGCTTTCTGAAAAGCAGTTTATTGATGCTTCAGGCGCTTTAAATAAAACCGGCGATGGAAAGCAAGTGGATGTTTCTTATGTTGTGTCGGGTCTTCAATCGGATTTTACGGTCGGTGAAGACACGAACCGTACGATGCAGGTTGAAATTGGCATGATTGAGAGCGGCGATCCGATGTACGACGAAGTCAAAGAGATTGGCGGAACAACTTGGGTGCGCGCTTACAACGATTTAGACACCGGATTTACGGTCGGCGCGGATACCACCTATTCGCTGACTTTGTCGGATCAGCGAATTGAGAATGCTGATGGATCATTGAGTTTGACAGGCGAGGGATTGACAAAGCAGGTGACTCATTCGATTGGCGGGTTAAACAGCACATTCAGCGGCCCTAAAATTGAAAGCAAGGGAATTGACCGCTCAATCAGCATTGAAGACAAAAACATTGAAGTTAAAGGGATTACCGGAAACTGGGTTCGTATTTGGTCAGGGTTAGCGGAAGGTTTTTCCGCGGAAAATAAAGATGGAAAAGTCAGCTATGCGCGCCAGCTTCAAAAAGTGGATGCGATTAAAACCAAAGAAGAAAATACAGAAGGCGAACTTGAAGTCAAAACAGTGACCCGTGATTTTACTTATACTGTTTCGGGCTACACCGGGCCTCTTTTTAACGCTGGTGACTTGACCTTGTCGAAGCAGTCAGTAGAAAAAGATTCCACATACGGTCAAGACGCAAACGGCAATGGCGGTATTACGGGGGATTGGGTACAGGTCTGGAGCAATCTTGCCACGGGCTTTGTTGATAAAGAAGGCACGACGCATACGCGTCAGCTGACGGTTGACCGCGGCGTGAACAGCCAAGGCGAAATTGTTCCGGCTGATCAGGGAACAAAAACCCGCGTAACTTATACCATCGCAAAATATGAAGCAGACAGTGAAGCGCCCGCTTACTGGTCGGGCAATGCGCTTGAGTATTCCGTGCAGGCTGAAGTGAATATGACGTATGGCGGGCAAACAGGTGAATGGACTAAAGTCTGGTCAAGTCTCAATAGCGAATTTCAATATATCGAAGGGCAATCGGAGATCCGCTTGCAGTTGACGAAGCCACTGCGGGTTCAGGCTGAATTCGATCCGAACACAGGTGTTCCCAAGAATGTTGCCATTTTTAACAAAGATGGTTCCGTAACAGGGTTTGGAGCGGACGCTGATCCGATCACGCAGGCTGAAGCGGATGCTCTCGCCGAACGTGACGTCACTCTCGTTGTTTCAGGCTTAAATCAGACTATGAATGGCGCCGCTCACTCCGGCGTTGAAGTTGAGACATCTCTGCAGATTTTATATAAAGATGTCACAGTTGAAACCAAAACAGGCGATTGGATGCAGGTGATGAGCGGGCTTAACTCGGATTTTTCTCCTAAGACCGACAGCCGCTTCACGTTGCAGATGGAAGAGAAATCGTCTTCCGGAATTTCCACTGGCCGGACCTTTATGATTACGGGATTCGACGATGCCTCTTTCTCGGCCGGAGATTTGGATCGTGTTATTCAGCAAGTGATGCGCGGGGAAGAAGTTGAAGGGTTTACCGGCGATTGGGTGAAAACAATCCGCAACTTGAACTATGGGTTTGCCGAGCACGATGGTTCTAATTACAGCATGTCGCTGAGCAGTAAGAAAATTTTTATCGACAAAGAAACCGGCAAGCTTTGGAAAGAAGAAAATCTTGATTTGACGACGACAGAGCCTCCGCATGCAGGCAATCCGGCGCACGATAAAATGAAAGCGGATGCAGAAGAAGTGACCTTGTCGATTTCCGGTTTTAATAAAGAATTTAACGGCGGAAATCTTTCCCGCTCCATTCAGATTGTGGAGAAAAACGCCACGTATGAGGGTAAGACGGGTGATTGGACACGCAGTTACTCAAGACTGGGCAATGGATTTGAAGTTCAGCTCACAAGTGATTTCTCACGTCAGTTGATTGAAAAAGTAAACGGCAAGGAAACCGGACGCACTTTTATTATTTCCGGATATGAAAAAGATTTTCAAGATAAACCCACCGTTCGTTTACGTTTTTCGTCTCAGGAATTGGTGAAAGGCCCGAACGGCGAAAAAGAAACAACCCTGGTTCCCGACAACATTACGGGCGAATGGATGAAGATTAAGAGTAACTTGGGCCGTGGATTTGAGGAAGGGGCTAACAGTAAGTATTCCATGCAAATGTCGGACGATGAAACGACCTACACGCTTTCTGAGTTTGATTCCACCTTTGCGATGACGGATAAAGTGAAGCGCGGTATGCAAATTCAGGAGAAGGATGTTGCGTATGCGGGGCTGATGGAGAAGCTTTCCGACTCCGATAAAGCGATTATCACTTCGATTCTTGCGACTCTCAAAAAGGATCCTTCCGCGATTACTTCATCCAATATCAGCGGAATGAACACATTGCTGAGCGAAATGAAGACACGTCTCAGCGCCGTGACCGGCACCGATTCGCTTTTACTAACACAGTTGGGCGAGATCATTGACCTTATCCCCGCAACGGTAACGTCTCTTAACGCCGACGCGGTCTTGAATTTGACACGCCGTTTGGAAGGTTACCGCGGAGATTGGGTCCGCGTTTACGATAATCTCGATGTTGAATTTGTCGCAAAAGATGACTCCCGTTATTCGCGCTCACTTCAGATTACGGATACGGCAACGGGATTGACCAGTGCTTACACTATCTCAGGATATAAACTGGAAGCCGGCGTGTTTAAGGCGCCTTTAGACGCGCAGTCTAAGCCCATGTTGAGTTATTCCCGGCAGACTTCATTACCGACTGGAACTTACTTCGGCATGATCGGTGATTGGGTTCGAAGCGAATCAAACCTGAGCGATAATTTTCAAATCACCGATACCACGAAATATTCAATGCAAATGCAGGAGCGCGATGCGAGCGGCGCTGAAACCGGTAATAGCTATACCGTTTTAGGTTTTAAGAACAACCAGTTTACCGATGATGTGAACCTTGACAAGCAAACCTTGCAATACCGCAAACAAAGCAATATGACTTCCGAGCAGGTACAGCAGTCAGGTTTGTTAAAAGGGTTGCCGGCCGGCCGCACAACCTATGATAAGGCCTATGAGAACCTTGAGTTGGCGTATGTTTCCGACGAAAACGGCGGTCCTTTCGGTGACAATCAAGTTATTACGGGAATGAGCCGTCAGGTTGATGTGTACGGAGACGGTAAATACGTAATCGGAGCCAGTTATTATATTGAGCCAAACGCGACAGCTTTGACCTGGACAGCAGAGCAAGTCACAGCTCAATTCCAGCCCCTGATTCAAATTTTTAACGCCATGACCGGCAGCGCTTCCGATGACATGCCTCCCGCGATGGGCGCGGCACTCACCGCGGCGATGAGCGCGATTACTTACAACGGCAATGGACAAACTTCTAATTTATTTTCAGCAACAGTCAATGGCGAATCTATTTTTAGATGGAAGGGAACGGACGGGAAAAATTATTCCTTAGTATCTTTTACGGAAGATGGACAGCGGCAATGGACTTTCAACGAAGTTGAAGAAATCAGCGGAATTAATATTACGCAGGAATGTACCACCGCTGTTTGCGGTGCCGGATTTATTGAAGGCTCACGGCAGGTGACGAATTATCAGGATCTTGATTTCGTCGGAGTTCAAAGCATTGTTCATCAAACCGACAATAAAATCGACGGGAGTGTTGATTCAACCAGCTTCAGCGTCCGCTACCAAAGCGCAAGCAAACTCGGTGAAATACGCGCTTATTTGACAGCTTTGATTAATCAGCTGCCTTTCACGGAAAAGGCCGGACTTCTATCCGCTTTGACCGCGTTACCGGATGATACTGAAATACGTCTTATCTCAGATGATTTGACGGTGCAATATAGCTGGCTTGGCGCGGACAATAAAACTTATACACTGCAGGGAGATACGCAGTTTAATGATAATGGAGAAACCCGCGTCTGGTCGTTGCGGAACAATCGCGCGGTTTTAGATATTAAAGGCAGCGCACAAAGCTATTTTAATTCGCGTGAACTCTCCGTCGGCTCAGCGCAAACGCTTTACCAGATTGACGGTGATGTTTCCCGTACCATTTACTATGCGGACGCGAGCCGTCAGCAAATCTCTTCGATCACAGACAGTGTTCAGCAGGTACTTTCAGGACGCGGAAAAGGTGAGGTATTATCCGTGAGTTATGAAGGTTCAAATTTTAAAAGCAGTATCGGCAGCGCGATCGCGTATGATGCCGCGAAAGTAAAAGATTACCTCCGTTCAGGACGCAGTACCACCACTTACGCGGTAGACGGAACGATGCTGCGCCGCGACAGCTATGGCTTTTCGGTCAACTATATGGATCCGACGGACCGCGTTGAATCTCTGTCGACTCAGTCTTATTTTGCCGGCGGACGCGGACGTGAACTGAATAGTCATACGGTTTCGGTTGAATTTGTTGCGGGTGAAATAAGGTTCAAGGAAATCACCCGTAATTTTTATCAGGAGCCATTCAGCGGAACCGTGACACAAGCTTATCAGGCCGCCGGAAAAAACTATAAAAATTCCCATGTAGAATCACGGTCGTTAAGCGGCAATGTCACGGGCACCGGTACGCCTCTTTCGGCTGTTGTTCGTTCATGGGCATTTGATTCCGGTCTTGGTCAGCTAACCAACCGTTCGCATTTTCGAGGCGGCCGTGACCAGGTAGCCTATATAGAAAACTTTAATAGTGATGGAACGGTTCGCGACTACGTAGTTTCTATTTACCGTTCAGGCGCTTCCATGGCCACCGCACAGGATCAGGTTGCGACTTTACGCTACTCTTCCAAAAAAGTTTCCGGTGCGGTTACCATGACAGATGGGCAAGGTCAGACATCAACTATTCTTTCCGGAGTGACTGTATTTCAGGATTTGACATCAGTACAAATTATGAACACTTATACCTCCGCTGATTTGGCCGTGGATGCGTCTCTTCCTGACCGCTCTTGGATGTATCAATTAGTCGGAAAAGATGATTTTCAAGAGAATGTGGTTAAGTATTCCGTAGCGAAAATTGGTATTCAGACGATTGCAAGCGCGCAGGTAACTTACCCTGCAAAGCCGGTCGCAAAAGCGCCGACAAATACAACGACAACATTTGGAGATGATGCGCTTCCCAAGCCCACGGCCGGAAGCGGAACCACCGCACCGAGCGAATTAGGCACAGCACCTTGGCAAGCTCCGGCGGCGACCGCGCCCGCAATTTATGACACCAATTTTATTACGGCACCCAACGGAGCAGTTTTATACGCTAACCCCAAATCAACTAATCCTGAGTACGCCATGGACGGTATCTCATCGAATAAAGGTCAGTATTGGACTTTAGTTTCCGGCGGTGAAGGTCTTCAAGTTATGGGGGTGGTGGACTTAGGTCAGAATCGACTCATTAACGAAATCAAACTTCACTTTCTGGATAGTGATAACCGTTTCTATTACAACTACAAAATTGAAACATCCACGGATGGACTTCAATGGGGTGTTATTTTTGACGGAACGGGTTCGAATATGAATTATCAGGGTCTTCAAACTCTCAACTTTGAAGAGCGCGATGCGCGCTACATCCGTATTTCATCGGGCGGAAGCACGGCGAACACTTCCGCGCATATTCTTGAGATCGGAGCCTCGCTTAACTCCGCGCCGGATTACGCTTCTTCAACTATGGGTGCATCGCTTTATCAGGATTTTGCGGGCGGAACCGGAGTATACGCACTCGATAATCAGATGACGACCGTAAAGGATAAAAATCTTTGGTTTGCCAGCGGAGAAAAAGATTCCAATGAGCTGTTTGAACTTGGAACGATTGACCTCTGTTTTGATCAGACACGCTGCCAGACACGTTTAATCAATGAAATCGGAGTGAATTTCTGGAATGTTGATAATCGTTACTTTCTGAATTACAAGGTGCAAATTTCCGACGGAACCATGGATGCCGACGGCAAACTTACCTGGACAACCGTTTTTGACGGGACAGACAGTTACCGCGGATACAAAGGCGAACAGCTGGTGCGCTTTAACGCGCAAGAGGTTCGCTATGTGAGATTCTTTGCTTCGGGAAGCAATAAAGACGGCAAAGCCGGAATCGAAGAAGTATCCGCGCGTTATATCCGTCAAATAGACCAGAGCGCGCCGCTTCCGCCGGCGGATAAAGTCTACGATATGGACTTTTCAAAATTAACCGCAACTTCTCTGATTTCTTCCGCCGCAATCACACATACAACAACGACGGTAACCGGTCTTCAAGCTGTACTCAATACATTGGAAGGAAAGCCGAATATTACAACTTCGATTGAAGCGGCTTTGACAAACGCTAAAAATTTAGTGGATTGGGACACCTCCAATAGCTCTTATGCGCACATGCTGGTCGGCGGAGACGGACTCATGGCCGAGGTTGCCACGCTTGATTTTGGGCAGCTGCGCTGGATCAATGAGGTGAATATTGGCTATTATCAAGCGGCGGGATACTTAGCCAGCAATTACCGGGTAGAAACTTCCCGCGACGGAGTGAATTGGGATGTGGTTATCGACACCTCAAGTGATTATTCGCAATTCCACGGACGCCAGACCATTAATTTTGCGGATCGTGAAGTTCGTTTTGTGCGTCTTTATTCATCCGCGAACCATCCCAATGGATATCTTTACATTAATGATTTTGGCGTCCGCCTTAATTCAACGCCTAATTTAGCATCGAATGCCATGGGCGTTTCGGTAATCCGCACGGTCAACATGAATGTTGCCGAGATGGAAGCGGGCGATATTAAAGCTCCGACCGTCAAAAATATTTGGGACGGCTGGCGTTCTTTGAGCGGAAAATTGAATACCCATGACCCAATTCTTTCCATGCCGGCCGGCGCTGTCGCTAATTTTCATAACGGCGCCATTGTTTACAACCAGGTTGATTTTGGCGCCGACACCGGTTTGCGTGTACTCAATCTGAATGTTTCCAACTTTGCGAATCCGAGCAATCCTGTTCCGGTCCCCGGATCTTGGTACGAAATTTATGTTGAAGTGGAAACGGAATATGGCGAATGGGTTGAGCTCGGAATGATGAAAATTGACGCGTCCACTTCGATTAAGACAGGGCAGCTTGAAATTCCGGCGTCCGTTACAGGCCGTTACCAAAACGTGCGCTTAACCTGGGTGAATGACTATGAATACCGCAAGACCGACGATAAAGGTAAATACACTCCGGATGTAACGACGGATGGAGATAACAATTTGATGATTCATTCTTTGCGTGTCGCGAATACGGCGGCAGGCGCAACAACACCGACCCTTTTAACGCAGGTTTCGGGCAGTTCCTTTGCCCCCAGCTATCGCGAAAAACAATATTCCAATCCGGAACAATGCGTGAATTTTGGCTGCGCGCAAAATGATTTTGGTGACGCGGAAGTTCGCTGGCTGGTTGACGGAGGGATTGATTTGGGCAGTTACGGACAATATTTTCATCACCAAACGGATAAAACAAAAACATTGCATGAAGTCGGCGTAATTGACCTTGGCACCATGCAGGATTTTAGTCAAATCGCCATCCAGTATTACGACAAAGACGGTCGCGTTTGGAGCAATCTTAAAATCCAAATTTCCGACGGATCACGCGACGCAAGCGGAAACTTGATTTGGAACGAACCTCCCGTGCATGACGGATCAAATTTAAACCGCACCTACAGCAAACTTGAAACATTTGATTTCACGACAGTCAAGGCGCGTTATATTCGCATTTTATCTTCCGGCGATAAAACCAACGGTTGGATCACCATGGAAGAAGTTTATGTCCGTAATGTTAAACGCGATAGCATTTCAAGTTTGGCAGGTTATGACGTTGACTTTGCTCGGCAGCCCGGCGTTGGTTTGATTGACCTGCCGAGCGGTGTCACAAGCCCCGCGCTTGCTTTTGATGACGCGGCGAACACCTGGGCTTACCGCGCGACTGGCAACAACAACCAAGTTCAGACCGCGAACGCGCTTAATCGCGAAAATGCCGTTTTGTTTGGAACGCTCGATCTCGGAGCTGTCCGCTTAATCAACACAGTTGATTTGCATCTTTATGACGGAGATAACCGTCAGTATTATAATTTTATTGTTGAAGTGGCAGATGCCTCGAAAACAAATTGGGTCAAGGTTTTTGACGGAACTAATTCAGGAAAAGATTACCAAGGTCTTCAGCAGATTACTTTTCCGCAGGACATGAATGTCCGTTACATTCGTGTTTATCTGAGCGGCAGCACGGAAAATGCTACCGCTCACATCGAGGGTATTTCTGCCTATCGAAACTCAAACGTCAATTACGCTTCTCAGTTATTAGGTTCACGGGTTTTATCCAACTATGCGGCCGCAAGTCTTGGCTGGAGCAAGGTTGGTACATCCGCCGTTTATAACGGAATTTCTTCCGCTTACGCGCCGCTTATCTATGACACTGTCGATTTTGGCACGACAACAACCAATCGATATTTACAGGCTAATGTCCAATTGCCGGCCGGCGCGCTTTCCAATTATAGCGCGGCCCAGCTCGCGACCATGAATTACAAAATCACCGTTGAAGTTGAAAATGAGCCCGGAAACTGGGTTTCACTCGGCACAATTCAATATCCTGTTTCCCGCAATGAAACAGCCAGCAGTATCGCGATTCCGAACAGCATCAGCGGCGGTACGCACCGGGTTCGCCTTATTTATGACGGAACCGGCACTCCTCTTGAAATTAAATCCGTGCGTGTTTTCGGCTCAGGCACAAACCCGATTACTGATGGCAGCAATTTCCGCGCAAATTTTATTGCGCCTGCACCCGCGTCGTCTCATTTGCAAAATATTCTCGACGGTCAAAATGTGAACGGAAATCTTGAGCTTAATACGTTGGTTTTGACTCCAGGGACGAAAGACGCGACTTTGCATGAGGTAGGAATTATTGATTTGGGTCAGAATCGCTTAATCAACGAAGTGACTCTTAATCTTTGGGATGGCGTCGCCAGCCAATATACGAATATGAAAATCATGGTTTCTGAAACCGGCGCAGAAGATCCGGCAGAATGGGAAACAGTTTACGATCTGACAGGCTCTCAAATACGCATGGAAGGGCGGCAAACCATCAACTTTGCGTCAACCAATGCGCGGTATGTGAAAATTTTTCTCTCGGGCGATATGACCAACGGAAAGATTCGCATTGAAGAAGCGCGTGTGTCTTTCAACAAAGTATTGGCTCAAAAGACAACGAGACCGCCCATTGATCTTGCGGCTCTGGCAGGTCCCACACCATCTTTTCTTTTGAATGTTAATAGCCCCGGGGTTCAAGTTGCGACAAAGAATCTGTTCCAAGTCGGTGTTATCAATCTCGGCGGCGTAAAAGAAATCGATCAAATTGCGGTTCAGTACTCTCATGCGGCCGAGACATTTCTCAATCTCAAGCTGGAAGTTTCAGAGGATGGTGTCATGTGGAAAACCGTCTACGACGGAACAGAGTTAAGCCGCACTTATTCCGGACTTGAAACTTTTGATTTTGAAAAAACGAAAGCGCAGTACGTGCGTCTTTCGTCTTCACGCAACACCGCAAATGGTTATATTGCGGTGAGCGGAATCCATGTTTACAGTACTGCCGCGCCCGCAGTGGAAGGCATTGATTTTATCCGCAGCGATAAAACCAAATTCATCATTAATCCGAACGGTGAAACATTTGATTATTTCTATGTGAATAACGGTTTTATGGATCGTGATCTGTCGAACTCTTCTTATGCCCGCATGTATATCGGATCCACGACTGACATGAAAATGGTCGGAACAATTGATATGGGCGAAAAACGCTTAATCAATCAAATTGATTTAGCGCGCTATGACAGTTCAGGTCACGTTGCCGGAGGCAATTTGCGTATCGAAGTATCTGCGGACGGGCTCGCTTGGGAAAGTGTTTATGACAGCACGAGCGGCCAAGGGGATCTCAACTTTCAGGGAACTACTCAAGTTCAATTTGATGAAAGAGAAGTCCGTTATATCCGTCTTTTTGTCTCCGCTGATCATGGTAATAACTACGCGTATTTGAACGGCATTTCTGCTTATCTGACGCAGGATCGGGATTACTCAGGACCGGGCATGGGGGCGATCGCAATTGATAAGGTGGAAGTTCCGCCGCTTTCCAATGTTGTATTAAAGAGTGGGGCTCCGTCAACATGGTGGGGCTGGAACCAGGTCGGAACTTCCGCGGTTAATTTTACCGATATTACGAAACACGCTGCGGTTCTTGTTTATAACGGTGTTGATTTCGGCAGTGACGCGGTGGGCCGTCAGCTCGAATTGAATGTGCAGAATTATTCGAATAACGCTTATCCGCCGGTAGCGGGATCTAACTATCAAATCAAAGTTGAAATTGAAACATCGCTTGGTGAGTGGCAGGAGATCGGAATACTTACCATTCCCGCGTCAATCACGGCTCAAACCGGACGGATTTCGCTGCCCGATGAGATTGACGGCCGGTATCAAAATATCCGCCTGACTTGGCTGAATGATCAATCGACAGGTTCCGGCGCCAATACAAAAGATAATAATTTAATGGTTAACTCATTGGCGGGCGTCAGTGGCGGGGTAGTTCAGGCGGCAAAACTTGGTAATACGTTCGCCTCTTCTTATTATGATACGAAGCATGCCTTAACGGATCGCAATGGCGGACGTTTCGCGTTGGATGCGAACGTTATTTACAACGGGTCCGATTACTTTTGGTCCAAGGATGCAACACCTCCGGCGGGAACATCCAACCGTCATTTAGTTGAAATGGGTGTCATTGATCTTTGCAGCTCCGGCAATTGCGGTACGGACGGCACACGTTTTATCAATCAGATTGACGTTGATTTTTGGGCGCATGATGGGCGAGGACAGTACAATTTTAAAGTTCAGGTTTCAGATGACGGGGAAAAGTGGGACACCGTTTTTGACGGCTCGGATACGAACGTTATTTACAACGATATTGAAAAAGTTACTTTCACAGGCCGCGATGTACGCTACATTAAAATTTTTGCTTCCCGCAATACATCTAATACCGGCGCGCATATCGAAGGTGTGCATGCCCGGTTTAATGCCGCCCTTGCGAATCAGACGATTGTGAAAAACCCACCGCGCACCACCGATATTAACTTTGCGACATTGCAAAGCGGTGCAAAATTTTTCGGGTACCAGTCAGCGACCAATAGCGGTAATTATGCCGCGACTGTAAGCCCTCAAAGTATTTTGGACGGCATCGACTCCACAAGCTCTTACGGCTACCGCACTAATTATGAAAGCTGGCTCACTGACAGCATGGTGGAAATTGGTACGCTTGATCTTGGAACCCAGCGCATGTTGAATGAAGTGTCGCTCACTTTCTATGATCATGCCGCGTATCGTTTTGCAAATTACCGTATTGACGTTTCTGATGATGGGATCACATGGGAAACGGTTTTTGACGCGACCGGACTCAATACAACCTTTCAGGGACAGCAAACGGTTAATTTCTCAGAACGATCTGTGCGTTACGTAAAAGTTTTTCTTGGATCCAGTACTGCAAATGCCCATGGGCATATTCAGGAAATTCGCGCTCAGCTCAGCTCAAATATCAATTACGCATCGGCTGCGATGGGTTCATCCGTAAAGTATATGGGTGACTGGACGGTGAGTGGTAATGCGGCGGTCGCTAAAACTAACGGAAGCATTGTTTACGAACTTGATTTCGGAACAGTTGCCGGCGGCACACGCACCATCAGCTATAACGTTCAAAATTTTCAAAGCGAAGGCATTTTAAATTCGAACTTCAGAATTCTTTTCGAAGTTGAAACCGCTCCTGGAGTATGGAAAAGCCTTGGCTATGATACTGTGTTGGTTTCGAGTGCCGCAAAGGTCGGTTCGGTAACCATTCCGGCGGATATCACGCCGGGCAATCACCGTGTTCGCATGACCTGGACTAATAACCAGTCGCTCGACAGTCAGGACAATAATCTTCAAATTAACTCTCTCAATGTCGTCCGTAACGGTGTCAGTCTTGCAGCTAAATTGGGTAAGGACTTTGTATCGGCTGGAGGCACTAATCTTTATTCAATGGCTTCTGGCTGCGGAGATAAAACAACCTGCTCAGTGCAGGACACCGAAACATGGGACGATGTTTATACGACATCCCGCTTTTTGATTAACGGTGCCAATTCCGGGGGCACTTACAATTCTTTTTCAACCCTTCTGCCTACCAGCGGTAAAACATTGCATGAAATCGGCACCATTGATCTTGGCGTTGTCCGCAGTGTCAACGAAGTCATGGTGCATTTCTGGGATGATGGCCGTGTTTACAGCAATTTGAAAATTGAAGTTTCGGAAAATGGCACTGACTGGACATCCGTTGTCGACGGCACCAATACCGAGACGGTTTACAGCGGACCCACGGCAATTACCTTTGCCAATCAAAATGTCCGCTACGTGCGTGTGTATTCGTCGGTGAGCACCAGCAATTATATTCATATCGAAGAAATACAGATACGTAACCGCCCGGTGCCGCCCGTCGTAACCGCGCCCGCGGCGCGCATTGAGAACGTTAATTTTGGATTGAGCCTGCTGGGGTCAAAATTTGTTCCGGCCGCTTGGCTTCCCGCAAGCAGTTCCGGATTTGTCTGGCTGACTGACGGAGAAACAAGTGACGCTTCCCGCGCAAAGGGCGATTACGCAAAAATTCCGTTATGGGGTGATGAACGCATGCTGGAGCTGGGCGTACTTGATTTGGGCGGGAAACGCTTGATCAATGAAGTGAACCTTCAGTTTGGCGATTGGCAGAACTGGTTTTATGGAAATTACCGCGTTGATGTTTCGGTTGACGGATTATCTTGGGAAACTGTTTTTGACGGAAGCGGAGATCTGATTCATTACCAAGCCCGACAGGCCATCAATTTTTCGGAGCGCGAGGTTCAATATATTAAGATTTATTCGAGCGGTTCAACGAATAACGGATGGCTTTATATTGAAGAAATCGGCGCTCAGCTTAATTCTAATATCAATTATGCCGGCGCCACCATGGGGTCATCCGTGCTGCGCACCGTCGAAAACACAGTAACGGTTACCAGTGCCGGGACAACGAGTGAATACTGGAATGGCTGGAGAGCGGTTGGAACTTCCGGTGTCAACTTCTTCAATACAAGCGAAGGCGGCGGAGCGGTTGTCTACAATCAAGTTGATTTTGGAGCTGATTCAGTCAACGGACGTTCACTTGAACTAAACGTTCAAAATCATTTCCGCCTTAACCATCTTCCTGTCGCGAATTCAAAATTTATTATTAAGGTCGAATATGAAAAATCACCCGGAATTTGGGAGTATCTTGATACGGTGCAAGTCGACGCGAATAACGCCAACACAACCGCAAAAACAGCTTTGGTTAATATTCCGGATTCATTAGAGGGGCAGTATCACAATATTCGCTTAAGTTGGACTCAGGATAAAGTTGCTTCCGGACAAGATAATAACTTACGCATTAACTCGCTTCAGGTGAAAAACTCCTCCGGCGCGGCAATCGGTGCGGTGAAGACGGGAAATTTATTTGCCTCATCCCATTTGGCGCTTATTTATAATTCACAAAAACCTTGCGGCGACCAAGCGACATGCACTTACACAACCGGCGGCCCGGAAACGGCCCGGTTTTTGAATGATAATCAAATCGCTCAGTCATCAAGTCAGAATTTTCTTTCGATTCAAGCTAACACTTCGAAAAGTTTAGTTGAAGCGGCAATCATTGACTTGGGTTCACTGATTGACATCAATGAAGTTTTAGTTAATTTCTGGGACGGCGATACACGGGTTTACAACAATCTCAAAATTCAAATTTCTGACGGTACGCTTGATTCTCAGCAACAGCTTGTCTGGAACACCGTTCATGACGGAACCGACCAAAACCTAAATTACCGGGGCGTTACCACGATTAATTTTGCGGAGACAAAAGCCCGTTATGTGCGTGTTCTGTCATCGGGCGATCGGACATACGGCTATGTCACAATCGAAGAAATTCAAGTGCGCATGAATAAAAATATCGGCCCGCAAACGGCACAAGCACCCGAAATTTTAACCAATGTGGACTTCGCAAAATCAGCCATGGGCTCAGTCTTTAAACCGGCCGGCGGAAATGATTTGGGCGGAATGGATTTTCTCACTGACAACATTGCGGGGGACAATGCGAATCAGTATGGTTATAACGCCTCCAAATCGGGCGATGAAGCATTGATTGAATTCGGAACTTTAGATTTGGGACAAAACAGGCTCATTAATGAAATTGGAGTTGATTTCTGGAAGCGTAATTACGCCGAATTTCATTACAATTTCCGTGTTGATGTTTCAACGGATGGCATTGCGTGGGACACCCTCTTTGACGGTACAAACAAAAATCTGAACTTTCAGGATTTACAAACCATCAACTTCGAACAGCGCGTGGTGCGTTATATCCGTATCTATGCTTCCGGAACAAATTACGATCATTACACCCGTATTGAGGAACTCTCCGCTAAGTTGAACACAGAGATGAATTATGCTTCATCAACATTGGGCGCGGGTGTTTTGAAGACATTTACAAATCCGGCCGTAACCGCATCGGGAACAGGCTGGATCGGATGGAAAGGAGTTACCGGGCGCAGCGTTGCGAATTACAGTGATACCGTGCCGGTTATTTTCAATCAGGTTGATTTTGGAACGGGGGAACGTCGGCTTGAGCTCAATGTTCAAAATATTCCTTACGGTACAAAATCACCCGTTGCGGGATCTAAATTCGACATTCAAGTTGAAATTGAAACCAGTCTTGGAACATGGGAATCCATCGGGATCATGCAGATTAGCGCGACCGTAGGAGCTCAAACCGGCAGTATTGCGATTCCGGCAGATATCACGGGTCGATACCAAAATATCCGTTTAACATGGCTGAATAACCAATCCGTGGGATCAACCGCGGATAATAATTTGCAAATCAATTATTTGCAGGCTCGTGCAGACGGGCAATTGCAGACAAAAAAATACGGTGACGAATTCACAACAACTTACGTTCAGCGTATTTATTCTGACGCGGATCCTTGCGGTGGCAGAATTTCTTGTGTGGGTGAGGATCAGCAGGACTTTTACGGACTGCGCTATCTGATTGATAATCAGAAAGACGGATATGCCATCGGCTATCACACGACGGGAACATCCTTCAGTACGTTCGGCTCAACCGAGGCCGTCAAAGAAGTCGGAATTATTGATCTTTGCAATAGCGGCGCGTGCGGCACCCGCACCATCAATGAAATTGGAGTTCATTTTTACGACGCAGAAACAACACGTTACCAATTTAAGAACGTGCAGGTTGAAATTTCCGATGGTACACGGGATGCGAACGGAGAATTAATCTGGGATCGGGTATTTGACGGAAATAATATTCCCGAACGCAGCTTTAATGGGTTAGAGAAATTTTATTTCAGTAGCCGCGCCGTAAGATACATTCGCATTCTGTCCTCGGGAAGTAATGTGAACGGATATGCCCATCTTGAAGATGTAACTGCTCGTTTGGTTGAATTGCCGTCATCCGCAAATTATGCCAACGCGGTCATGGGCGCTAAGGTTCACAGCTCAAATCCACATTTTACGAATGGCACTTATGCGTTTTCAAATTTAATCGATGGTGATTCAGCTTCTTATTTCCAGGGTAAGTTTGCCGGCACAACGCTGGATAAATCAGAAAATGAAGAGTTGGTTGAAATGGGCGTGATTGATCTCGGACAGGAACGTTTGATCAACACGATTGATCTTTCGATACTCAAAAACACCGGTCTCAATAATTATAAAATTCAGGTTGCGACAACGGATCCGAACAACGCGAGTCAGCCCGGCACTTTTACGACTGTGATCGACACATCTTCATCCGCCGCTTCTTATGAAGGCCGGCAGTCTGTTCAGTTTGAAGCTCAAACCGTACGTTTCATTAAAATCTTCGCCAGCAAGTGGAAAAGTGCGGCCGCATCCGAATTTCCCCGCATCGAAGAACTGGGCGCACGCTATGTCGCGGAGACAAATTATGCCAATGCCGCGATGGGATCAAAATTTATTTCACCCATGGCAGCAAGCGCCGCATTTAAAGCCACCGTGCCTTTGCCCACGGTTGTTTACGGCTGGGATTCGGTTCTTGACGGCAATATTGATAGCGCGACCGGATATGACACGCTGGGACGAAATTTAAGCGCGGCAGTAACACCGGTCAAAGTGAATGGGGTGGTGGATACGGAAGCGCTTTACTATCTTGGAAAGCTGGATCTTTGTCCTTCAACAGGCACATGCGGAGCTTCCGGAACTCGTTTGATTAATGAAATCACGCTGCATCTTTTTGATGCGACGAAGTCTTATTACTACCGTAATATTAAAATACAGGTTTCCACAACCGGAATTGATCATAATGCCGCGGATTGGACGACCATCTTTGACGGCACCGGAATGGATTTGAACTTTCAAGGTGTACAACGGCTTAATTTTAACGAGCGGGAAGTTCGCTTTATTCGTTTCTTTGTGGCGGATGACAATAATACCAGCAATAAAATTGTTATTCATGAAATCGAAGCGCGTTACAACAAACAGCTCGACTACGCGCAGGTTTCAATGGGCGCGACCATTTCTAAGCTGGCGCCTAACGCGGACGGCGCGATTGAAGCAAAATATGAGCAGGCGCTGATTGACGGCGGCACCAGCACCTTAACCGCAGTCGGTACAGCCACTTATTTTAATGCGAAAGTTTCGAGTGTTGATGAGTTAATGCAAATTGCCCAGGTTGATTTGGGATCCATCCGTATGATCAACCAGGTTGATTTCACTTATTTTATGCCGCCGACGGGTGCCGCGCATATTTACGGCGACTATAAAATAGAAGTTTCCGTTAATGGAATTGATTGGCGCACGGTTTCAAATACGTTGGAAGAACAAACTTTTTCCGGAAGCCAGATTGTTAATTTTTCCGCGCAAAGCGCCCGATACATTCGGCTTTCGTCCACGGGATTCCGTCAATCAAGCACCGCATACACAGAAGCCCGCATTACGGATATTTCCGCGTTCTTTGTTGCGCGGCCCACAAGCGCGGTTGGTACACCGACAAACCATGATGGCTGGGACATGTACGGCAATGTCAATGTGCAAAACGGTAAAGCAGTTCTTCAGCGCAATCCGGATATCTTGGGTTCCAACGCGGCCAGAACCGCTAATTTTATGGTCAGTAAGTCTTACGCGATCTCACCGCAGTTTGGAATGGACCTCGATTTTTCTATTTCCGGCTTCGGGATCAGCGCGGACTATGCGAATAGTCTTAATCTGGAAAGCGCCTCCTTTTTGTTTGAAAACGGCCCATACAATCCCGCGATGCCCGAACTTTATCGCGCCTTCAAGCTTGTGGAAGTGAATGACGGAGTTAAGACAGCTAATTTTCCCTATTTCAGCGCCAATCCGTCCCATATGCAGCTTTGGTATTTCTCCGGCGGGCAATGGAATCTTTTGCAGGACAATATTCCTCGTTCGTTAAAGGGAAATTACACATTCCGCTTTGAGTCCTCCAACGGAGCGACGTCCGTTTATCTGATGGATCGTGATACGCAGACAGTTTTAACCCGGGCTTCCGGATTTGCGGGTTGGAATAGTGTCCGTTCTAACGTTCAGTCTCTCACTGAAACTGTGCTTGTGGATGAGTTCCGCGTCCATGAAGGTTCCACTGCCGGCGCTTATGAATTAGCGTCTACTCTTTCCGGCTATTCGCTGAATGATTTTGATGAGCGGGGCGTCTTGATCAGCACAACAAATTACACGGTTACTTCAACTCCGGTGGCGGCTTCAACGACGCCGATTTATCGTCAGGATGGAACTCTTTTTTATCAATCAACCAATTGGGCGGCTCCAGCGCTTTCGGAAAAAATTGCTTCGGTCAATTATTACACCGCAGACGGAAAATCACTTTTACGGACGGTTAATTATTTCAACGGTAACGAAGACAGTTACATTGATTACCTTTATCACACGGACGGCGGATATACCGGTGATGCCCGCTTATATGAAACCCGCGAATACCGCATCATTGGCCAAAACGCGGACTTCACTCTTACGGCTCGCCCGGCTGCGAGTTCCGCCGAAGCGGATCGGTTAGTTCGCCGAACAATCTATACGACATCAGCCGGCTACAGCTCTCAAATGCAACTGCTTAATCTTAAGGGAAATGTCGAAGGCGCTGAACCTGAAACGTACAGCATGAGCGCGTATAACGCGAAAATTTACGGCGGGTTGGCGGCGGTAACGATTGAGTATAGTCCGATTCCGACGGGAGCTTCCGGTGCTGTGCTTGCGAATCAATTCACAGACGGAACGGCGGCAGTGTATGAAACCCGCCGGGCTTTCAGCCAATACGACCAGGCCGGGAATCTTGTCAGCCAGGATCAATTCCAAACTTTTTACCGCGGAACAGCAGTTTCGGCGGATATGCGTCATCAATTAACTGGCAGAACTTTTTTTAATAAAGTCGGACAAGTTGATAAAACCGTGAACTATAGCTACGAAAATACGACCATTGCCCCCGCTGCGCCCGTTTTCCGTGTCCGCACAACCGAAACAAAAAATGAATACTATTACGCCGTGGATGAAAATGGCGTCAGCCGCAACCTGCTTCCGATTTTAGCTTATCAGGTGACAACTGAAATCACGGCTGAGGGGACATTTATCACCGGTTTTGCCGTAACCAATTCAGGACTTGAATTGATTGCCGCGGGAAAAATTCCGGCGATTCCGGCATTGCCGTTCACAACGCAGGCAACCGCTTCATTGCAGTATGGAAACCAAATTGTTTACCGCTATGACTTCTCGTTGAAACAGACTGATTTAAATGCCGCGTTGCTTTCGGGTAACTACACTTACACGGAATACAAGTACAGCACCGAATCACGTTTATCGGAAACTCATACTTATGAAGTCAACGGTCTTCAAAAGCGGTCGATTGACAGTAAGACTTATTACGACACCAATTCATCGATTGAAAAAGCATTACGGACTGAGCGTTATAACGACTGGGGCAGTATCGCCAGTGTTGAAATCAATACGTATGGAACCGGCTCACATGAGAATGAAATTCTCTTTGCGACAACACAGGCTTATGCGTATACCGCGATTAAAGACTGGTCGCAAGCCGGTCTTTACAACTATATTCCGAGCGGTTTCGTAACCACTTCCACTCTTGAGATGGATTACTCCACGGGCACCGCTCGTCAGCGCAAAAACACAATCTATCCGAGTTTAAATACAACCGAATACAACTATCACGAAAACGGCACACTGCTTTCTTCGACTGAAAAAGCACGCAGCGGGTGGTTTGTTTCTGAAACCCATTACGCTTACGGTTTACGTTGGGAGACGCGCAAATACGGCGTGCTGAAAGAGGGAAATCCCGCAGTGCAGGCTTACAATATCAAAACCACGACTTATCAATATGACAACCTTGTTTCGCGCCGGCTTATTCAAACTCTTGAAATTGACCATGGCAGCACCAATGAAGCCCGGAAGAACACGGTATTTACTTATTACACGGGAATGCGCGGAGCTGAAAAAGTTTCACATACCGATGAATTCTGGTTTACGGGTTATTGGAAATCTCGTTCCTCCTACGGTTATGATCAATATGGAACGACCATTACGACCCAAAGCTATTACAAAAACTCAAAGGGTGATTGGTATGCCGATGACGATTCGCATACGTCGGTAACGCGTAACGACACTTTAGGCAACCGTGTCTTTTCAATTTCCTACTCCAATTTTTCGAAACGCGGCAACGCGGCATTGGGCGGCTGGGCAAGCAATGAAGACAGTTTTATTTACGATACTTACGGCCGCGTCACTTCTTCCTCCAAGCAAAGCTACAGCAAAGACGGCAGCGGCGGAGCGGAAACCCAATATTGGAAGACTTATTCCTATACCTATAACGAACTGGATATGGAAACCAGTCATTGGGAGACCCGTCAATACGTGGTTCAGCTTCAAAAAGTAGAGCAAACCTATCACGCAAACGGACAAGTCGCGAAAAGTTCCTGGAGAATTACGCGTGAAGGAACAAGAAACTGGGATTGGGCCGGCCACACCACATTTGACGCCGCCGGAAATAAGACGGGCGAGCACAAAGAAATGATCAGCGGCGGACCTTCGTGGCAGGAAGAGCAGGAATATCAGCGCCAACTTGCCGCGCAGCGTGAAGCACAAAGAAAAGCGGCTAAGCTGGAAAAAGAACTTAAAAAGATGACGAAGGACATCAATAAAGCCGCCAGAAGCAATAACTTAGCGAAACTTGAAAAACTTCTGAAAAAATATGAGCAGGTTGCCCGCGAAGCGATGAAGTATGGCGTGAAAGTCGGCGGCAAAAAAATGTATTCGCTGGAAGAAGCGGCTGCCCTCCGCAATGTCGTTAGAAATCGCGGAAATTACGACAGCATGAGCTTTGTTTTTCACGGCGGCAAAGTCGGCGGCGTTGACGTAACCCAGAAGGGCGGCGGCGGCTGCGGAAGCAAGCCGCAAAAAGACATGATCTTTATTACGGAAGATTACGCGCGCAGCTACGCGAATTCCAAGGGATTAAGTCTTTCGCAGGTAGGCTTTACCGACGGAAAATTTCAGGCGGGTGCTTCCTACACTTACCAGCAGGCGAAACAGAGCGGCTTTGCAAAAGCTTTTGGAATTATTATTCAGGTTCTTGCGATTGTGTTGGCCGTTTTTACCGGCGGTGCGACATTGGGTCTCTGGGCCGGCTGGACCGCGTTACAGACGACTATTGCCGCTGTTGTTGTTGGCGCGTTGAACGCGGTTAACGTTTATGTTCAAACCGGAAGCTTCAGTGCCGCTTTGGTCTCATTCGGTGTTTCACTTATTCAGGCTTTTGTTCCGATTGGTGAAATTGTTTCCAACGCGATTGGAAACGTTTTAGGAGGAATTTCAAAGACTCTGGGAAATCTTTTTGCCTCTTATGGACAATCCGGATTTATGGGGCTGATAGCAACAACCATTGTTAACGGTGTTATCGGTCTGGCAGTCAATGCCACAGTCAGTTACCTTGCGACCGGCTCGGTCAATTGGGGACAAGTGGCATTAATGTCTTTCGCCGCAGCCGCGTTTTCCGCCGTCGCGGGCGCTTTATCAAAATCATTGGCAGGGCACTCCTCCCCGCTAACTCCGAACAACTTAAATGATCCGAAATACTCCAGCTTGCTTGCCGGAGACTTGGTAACTCCTCAAAATCAAAATTTAATCATGGGTATGACTTTTGACCAAAAGCTATCACTTGTATTTTATCGAATTGTTACGGATGTGGTTATTCCCGAAATTGTGAACAGGATTATTGAAAAAGCAGGAATTAAAAACCCAATCTTAGCAAATGCGGTTAACGGCGCCCTGCGCGGTTTTTTAACATCGATTGCAGGCAGCGCGTTCGGGCTCCACGAGCTTAGCCTTGCGAGAATGTCGGCGGATACTTTAAATAGCTCAAGCCAATACATGATTAATAATTTCCGCACTGAAATGCTCGCGGCCGGATTAACCCGACTGGGGTTGGATCCGGCAATAGCTCAGCAGCTTGCGCCGCTAGGCAGCATGATAGCCAACTCTCTCGAAGGTGCCTTTCAGCGCGGCATAACGATTGGCGCGTCAATGAGCCGTAACCGCGAAAAGGTTGCTTCCGTTATGTTGACATTTGACCGTACGGAGATGGATATTTTTAACTCCATTTACTTTGATAAATTTCTTGTCGGAAATTACAAAGTCATGCTGGATGGAAACAATGATCTGACCCATGGGCTTGCGATGCGCAACAAACAGGGTGACACGCTTATTTTCGCACCGTTAAAAGACTTTAGCGCGGAGGCCATGAGTTTTGCCGCGCGGGTTGTGGGGCTCGGCGCACAGGATATTCCGTCTTTTGAAGCGGATAAATATTTTACCGATGTCGGCTACAAAGGTTATATCGAGGCCGGCGGAACTTTTGAACAATTTGATGTTGAAGTGATCGACGGGTTGGGCAATCGGTTTAATACCAAGGTGGATGCCGTGAGTGAAGCTGCCGCGCGTCAGTTCATGAGCAGCGTGATGAGTAAAATGGATTCGCTTTATAGCGGGCAATTCAATGTTTATAACGAAAACCACTTAACTTCCTTCGGCGACACAATTCAGTCGATGCTGCAAAACCGCTCGGATGTCCGCAGCGTCAGTTTCAAACTGGATAAATTAACTCTCACCGGAACTGAGTGGGGAACATTTACCAATGTTGATTTTACAATTACGGCCACGAGTGTCGCTTATGAATTTGATTTCAAAGACGGTATCCGCATCGGGTCGCTTTCGACCAATATGGAGAACGCCCTGAACGGAATGCGCATGATCGGCGATGTGATGGCGAAATATGCGAATTCCGATATGAAAGATTTTGGCGTGCTTAAAAACTTTACGGCGGATTTGCAGGAGCTCGTCAGAAACAATCAAAACCTTTTCAGCGGTGAAATCACTGTTAAAAATCTGCAAATGCGCATTAACGATAAAGTCACGCTGACATTCGACCTGAAGATCCGCGCAAACGATGTGACGCTTAACACCTTTATTCAGGGTGAATTCGGCCGGTTTGATTTGATGCTGCGCGGCGCCACCGGCGAAAACGTGCTTGCCGCCATGAAAGAAATTTATGAGCTTGCCGCGACTTACGGTAAAGACGCTCTGCTTTATAACGCTGCGGGTAATTTAGACACGCTCAATCAATTTTTCTCCGGTGTGCTAAATATTGCGATCAGAAATAACCTGCAGGAATTCGCCATCGGGCTTTACCGTACGGATGGTGAAAAGCTCGGTACGGTTCATTATTCTAAAGACACCAAGACTTCGGCTTGGCAAATCGCTCTTCAGGACTTTGAGGTTCGCGGCGCCAGCGGTGCCGTCAAGTTTAGCGGAAAAATCAAGGGCAGTGATTTTGCTGAGGCGATGCGCCAGTTTCAATTTATAGAAAACAATCTTGCTGCCGGTCTTAATTTAAGCAATTTGGCGGACATGCAGATCTTTATGCAGAACGTTGTCGACAGCTTGTTTAAAAATTTGACGATGGAAAATCTCTCTTTTCAGTTTTTCTTCAATAAGAGCACTCCGTTCGGAACGTTTAATCTTGACTATAATTCTGAGCTCGGAACTTACATGGGTTCCTATGATCGTGTTTCATTAAGCGGCGCGGGCGGAAGCAAAGCGGAGTTTCACGGATCTTTTGCCGCGAATGCGGACGGAGTCAAAGGCGCGTTCGGACAAATTAACCGCGCGCAAGAAGCCGCGAAAGGTTTTAACTTTAACAGCAAAGAAGGCGTACAAGGCTTCATGGGCTGGCTCTTCAACGATATGCAAACCGGTGAATCGGGCACTGCTTCCGAAGCTGAAAAAGTGGGCCAGGGCGCTTTTGGAATCCGTATTTTTGAGAAGAACGGCGATTCATTTGCGGATCTCAGCCTGATCTATCAAAAAGACGGTTCTCTTCTATTACGTGTTTCGGATGTCACATTGCGCGGCATGGCCGGACAAATGCAATGGGGTTTCAGCGTTAGCCTGAACAGCAAACAGGTTCAAGGAAACGCGGGGGCCATGCTTGCTGGTTTTGCCCTCGACCGTGTGAGTGAAGCCCGTCAGCTTGCGCGCAGCTTCAACTTATTTGATATCAAAGTGAGCCCGAACGGAAAAGAGTATGCGTCTAATGGCGCCGCCGCGTTTGCTTCTCAGCTCGCGCAAATGGCTTCGGGCTGGAGCGACAGTATTTTTAGTATGGGCGGAATGAACTTAAAATTGTTTAAACCCGTCGGTGCCGCGGCTGAGTATTTTGCCTCATTTACAGACGCGCTTAAAGGAATGGGAATCGATATTATCGAAATGCCTTTGCAAACTTCCGACGGCGCTAATTTGATGTGGAGTACCAATCTGCCGACTTATGGGCAAAGCATCGCGGAAACGACGGTCGTGCGTGACATTGCTTCAAAAATAAATACCCAAGATATGGCGAGCGCGTTTAAGGCTATGGAGACTTATGCCGCATACATGAGCGAAACAGGTCTCTTGTATTCAAACGCCGGCTTGAACAAGCTGAGTATGTTCGGAGAAATTTTAGGCGGAGCTTCCAATATTCTCGGTCCGCTTCAGATTTATAAGCAAGGGTCACAAACCGAGATTTTTGGTTATGTCGGCATTGCGCAAAATGCGGATGGTGCCGCTATTTCTTACTACATCAACCTGGCTGAAGCTGAAAAGCCTCATAAAGGTCTGTATTTATCCTCCAAAGAGGGCGGCATCGCGATGAACATGGAAGCCGTGACAAGGAAAGATGTTTCGGCGCAATCGATGCAGTTTGTCAATTCCCGCGGTGGCGACCGTATTAATGAAATGCGCATTACAACTTTAATGGGACAGCCGGCGCTCGAAGACGCGATGCTGGGTGTCGCGATGAACCATGGATTGATTAATTACAAACAAGCTATTTTCAACGGTGACCGCTTCATTGAAAACGTTGTCTTTCAGCCCGGCTATATGGATGGAACAACCGGAAAAGTAATCAATGAGTTTGTGGCGGTACGCTCAGGCGATAGTCTTAAAGTTTTCGACGGAGAAAAAACGCATAACATATCGAAAGAAGAGGCGCGGCTCATCGAAGGCACGAACATGTCGCAAAATGTTCAGAAAATGCTGGCTAATATCAAAGGTGAAATGAAATCGGCGTCGGGAATCATGGAGATGATCGTAAAAATTGACGGCAAATCAGTCGGCAGTCAGGGCATAGATCTTCAATTACAGCTCTTACGCAGTTTTTCAATCGGTGCTGCCGGATCACTGGGACTTCAAGGGTGGTTCAATCAATCTATTTTCTGGGGCGATATCAGTGCTTCGGGCGCCGTTTCAAACATCCAACATCAAAAAGATGTGTTCTATGTCGCACCCGATGCCGCAACTAATAGAAAAGAATTTGTCGGTGTGGCTGACGGCAAAAGTCTTGTTTACGCCGTTGACGGCATATTGCACACTGTTAATTTTGGAACCAAAGTAGCCGCGCTTTCAAACGGCAATGATGCTATTCGCGCGTTGGGAGGCGACCGCATTCTTCAGAGTGTCGTCTTGGGTATGTCGGAAAGCAATCCGCTTTATGGAACCATTCTGCAGGCCGGACAGTCGCTTCATTTAGTGGCGTTTAATCAAGCGCTGTACAAAGGCGACCGCATGATCGCTGCTGTTTATTACAGTGGCGGCCGCGTTGCTATGCTCGATCATGGTGAATTGGTAGTTGCTGATTCAAAAGGAGATATTTTCCGCTCGAGCGATTTTCGCTTAGAAACCATATGGACAGGAAACGCTAATTTTGAGGGCGTTCAGGTTGATCGCCTCAGCGAGATGCACGCTTTCATTGGCGGCAATGCCGTGATGGGTGATCTCGGCCGCTTTATGACTCAGGCTGCCATGTCGTTAGGCCGCGTTGACACAGCGTATGCTTTATTTAACCTTAACCAGCGTTTGACCAATGTTTCGGCTGAAATGGTTTTTGAGGGCATTCTGGCGATAAAAAATTCCGAAGGCCGGATCATCGGCGGATTTGAACTGGATATTCCTAAAGAAGGCGCGACGACAGTTAAGCAGGCATTACAACGCGATGATAACGCTGCCGATTATAATGTGCCGCTGCCTAGCGGTGTGGCCGTAGACAAAAACTTGAATGAAATCGCGATCGGTTCTTTCCTTCCCGCTGATTTTGTGCTTACCGGCGGAGGCACAACCATTTTCTTCGGGGAAGCAAATAAACTTTTGCATGTCGTTCAAAGCGGCGCTCTTGTTATGGGAACCACAACCTTAGGCTACACCATCCAGGGCAGGGACGGAAATTACGGCATTTTCAAAAACGGTCTCGCCGTAGGACAATTCATTGATGCGGATAAATTAGCGGCTCTGCGCGCGCAACTCGAGTTAGAGAAAATGGCAGCGGCGCTTAAAAATCCGAGGCCGACGGAACTAAAAGCAAAAGGCACAGCCAAAGATTTGGGGCAGCCTGAAGGGCTTTTAGCCTCGACTGAAGCGGTTGGCTCTATCGAAAAAGCCAATGAAACGGCGCTGATTAACGCACAAATTAAGACTTATGACGAAACGGCCGCAAAGCTTGGATTTGCGATTACGCGTGATCCTGTAACCGGCCTTGCGGTCAATATTAGTTATAAAGGGTTGACCCTGAATTTAATCGGTCTCTATAGCCCGGTTAATAAAACGGTTGAATACTATCAAGACGGGAAAACAACTCACACCGCACTCTCTCTGAATCCGGAATCCTATTATGTTTACGCCAGCACCGCAAAAAAATCGGGCGCTTATTTAATTACTGAGGGTACGGCTGGTGCTGTTGTTGGTTGGGGATTTGGAGATTCGGCAAATCCGGCTTCGATTGGATACTTGAACCTCGGCGACGTTTCTGTGCGCAGCAACGGCAGCTGGCTGGGCATCTACAACTCCGATATGACGCAGGTGCTTGGCGGATACAGTTTCTTGACCAATAGCGCGATGCGCTGGCAATCTTTATCGCAAAACATAATTCCTTCCTCAAGTTTAGATATGAATGGAAAGCAGCTTCCGTTTAGCGCGGATCGCGTGCTTGTAAGTGACTCTTATAAGTCGAGCAAAGGAGTCGATCTCACGCAGCGTTTCTATTTCAAAACTGTTGACGGAAATCAGGCACTTGTAGCGAACGTGCAGGGAAGCTTAAGTGAAAGAACTTCCATTATTTCGCTTTCGGCTCGTGATGCTGCCACCGGCGCGGTTTATTTAATGGAGCGCATGAATTTCGATTCAAATATTCATAGTGTGACAATGGGTGATTCTGTCTTTGGCTATTTTCACTCCGGCGGGTTCTTGAATGTTCAAACCCAGAAATTTTTGGATGCTGACAACTTGCAGGCAGGCGCAGTTTTAACCGGCGGTAAGGTGAATGTTCAAACAGTAAACGGAATCAAAGTATTCAGCTATGAAAAACTTGCGATGCTTTCAAGTCGTAATGAAGCCGGAGAATCCATCGGAGTCGCGCTTTATCTTAACCAGTCAGGCCAGGCTATGGGGGCGGTTCAATTTGATTTATGGAGCGCAGAGTCTTATCAAAGTAATTGGCTATCAATCACGCAAAATGCTTTGCCTGCATTGGTAAATCAGGGGTGGCATCAGGCTTTGTTTATGCAATTAGACGGAGTGCAGTATGCTGCGGATCGTTTCGGAGGGGGCGCAGGAATTTATCAAATAAGTGACCATACCGGAGTTCTCGGATTCATGAATTCAAAAGGAGCGCTTGTCACGCCGCAGCAAAATGAAAGGCGGACAACCTTGGTGAAAACAGCAGGCGGTGACAGCTATGTTTCGCACAGTGACTTTCTTGATATTACCGGAGCGGATGGAAATCATTATGGTTATGTGATGAATGGCCGTGAACTGGTTGGTGTGATGACGATGAAGGATGAAGATTGGATTAAGAGCCCCACCTTATTTACAGCGGATAGTTTGGGACAAAACACGGGTGGTTTGTTGAGCTTGATGTATGTTGAAAGTGGATTGATGTATTCGCAGGCACAAGCAGCGATGCAGCTGCAGGATTTTGGGCATTATTTAGTGACAGACGCATCGTCCGGCTCACTGATGGGGGGATTGGGTAAAGACGGAAAATTTAATGCTGCGGAGTATCATGCCGAATCAAAGCTAACATTGCTTGATGCGGCTGGAAAATCCTTTGATCGTGACTATCAGGTTTCCGTTAAGTTAGGACGTGAAGAAGATGCCGGTTATTACGATTTAAGATTTAATTTAACCGGTCAGGAGCTTGCCGTTTTTCGTTTTGGTGAAGGCAACGCGCTTGATTACTTGCGATACAGCCATGATGGATTCACGCTCATGATGACGCCGATGATCGCGCATACGCAGGGTTTGTTGGTATATGGCCGCGACGGAGCATTTTCCCATATGCTTGGAGCGGACGGAGTTCGCGGAATAGAAACCGGTTTTGCCGAACGGACAAAATCAGAGCTTAAAAACTTTTATCAGGTCGATACGGATATTTCCCGCGCCATAGGAATTCGAGACGCGAATGGTCAGAAAAAACTTGTCTATTTTAACGCGAAAAATGAAGTGGTTGGAACCAGCACTGATACGAGCCGCGGTGAAGTTTATGGGTATAGTGATTTGCTCGGCGCAGCAGGAATTAAGAGTTTTGATTTTATTTATGACGTGGCGGGGACTCGTTTTTCTCCGGGCCGCGGAGGGGTGAATGTTTTGGTGGGCTATGATGTCTTCGGTCATGCCATTTCAGCAAATTACCCAGGACAACGGTTTGATTTAACACGCGTCAGTTCATGGATCGAAAAAAATTACAATCCTTCGGGAAGACCTCTTGATCCCGCCACTGAAGCTGAGCGTTCTAAGGTTGAGCGTAAAATTGTCCAGGGAAGCGCTTACGGTGATGACGGAAAACTAGTGAATGTCGCGCTTGTGTTCGACGGCGAAGGCCGACAAGTTTTAACCGCGTCCGGTGCGAAAGATCGGCATATCAATATCCACGAGCTGACGGTCAATACGCCGTCAAGTCTTGTTCGTATTCATGAGTTCATTGAATTTTACGGTAATCAAGGCGCTTACTTTTCATTCACACCGATGTTTGATCAGACCGGTGGAATCGCGCAGGCTTTGCTGCGCCGTGATTCTGCGACCGGAAAGCTGACCGCAGAATTAACCGAAGCCGGCAAGCTAAATTACAGCGCTTTCGAGACGCAAAGCGCGCATGCGGCGAATCATGCGATGAAATTCAAACCGTTTGAAACATCTCCTTTTGGAAGTGTTATCGACGGGTTTGTAAGCTATAAGACCGGTACCGAAGTGCTGTATGCTCAATCGAATGACGGCAGTTCGGATATGCGCCTATTTGTGAATCAGGATCATACGCAGTTGATGGGGCAGGCTTTCGGAAGTCTTGATCGTGTTGCTTCGATGCAATGGCTGATGGTGGATTACACGCTTGAGGGTGTCGGAACTTACGGCGGTTTTTTGCGTCCGAACGCAACGAATACTTTACGGGTTTTGCAGGATGCATCCGGTAATGCAGTGGCGTACCTCTCCACGGTTGAAAGACAAACTTATGATGCCAAGACACATGGCACGGCAAGCTTTGCCCATAGCGCGTTGGGAGCGAAAGGTCCGGTGAACCTGTATGCGGATGCGGTTTATCAATACCGGTCAGGTGATTCGGTTGAAACGCATTATTTTCAAGGCGAAACATTAACCGGTATCAATATCAATGGTATGTGGTTGGCCGTGCATGATGGCGAGTACAGTGTTCTGCTTAAAACCGCGAACGGTCAAAATTTCAATGACGGCGTCTTCTATGCGTTGACTCAAAAAGGTCAATGGATTGGCGGCTTTGACTTAAATGGCAATGCACTTTATCTGCAAAATAACTCGGCCACACAGGCTCAAGCACGGTTACGTGAAGAACAACTCAATAAAAAAACCCCGCTTTATGGTCAGGGCAAAGACGGTGCGCTTGAGATTAACGGAAATGAGCTCGGAATATCAACCTCTGCGGATCGAATGCTGATGAATGCTTCCGGACGCACCCAGATTTATTTATCGGAAGCGGCCGCAAGCGGAGATCGTTCGGTGGTGGCTGCATTCAATGGACTCGATTTAAATACAAATGGCTGGTCGGCACTAACCTATTTAAAAACGGATGCCTATACGATCAGTCGTTTACAGAAAGTGGCCGGTGTTTTTCAGATTGAGGCTAACGGATCAACGTACCTTGCGCATCAGATGGGGTGGAAGCCTGATCAGTTTGTTGACCGTGATACGAACGGAACATTGCTTGACGCTCGCGAAAGCAATCATGGTTTTAAATTGGAAAATGGCGGTTCTGTCAGCGAGCAAATTAATTTGAACGGTAAATCCGGCGTCTATGTCCAATTTGCCGGACCGGAATCGAGTAAGTACCCTGAGCAGGGCTTACGACTATTCCTCAATGAAAGCGGTGCGGGTTATTCTCTGGTGGCATCGTTTAAAGGAATTTATTCCGGATCGACTGACATGGATGCGCTGAATACGCTGAATGCGAAGCAAGTGTTATCAGTCATCACGGACACACTGGCATTGCGCGCGCATGACGTAGGCAGCTTTGGTCGAGTTTTTGATATTCATTACACGGCGGACAAGAAACAGAAAGTAGTTGCGCTTGAGGGAGATGGCGGTATTTTTGAAATTCCCAAAATGACTTCAAGCATAACGCATGATGCTTTTAAGGCTCAGCTTGGGCGCGCGGGTAATTACTTTAATGAACTAAGCCAATCCGTTGTTGCCGGCACAACGGGGTCAGCGCTGCCCGCCGATTGGAGCACCGCTGAAATCAATAATGCCTTTGTGACAAGTTTGCGGTCTGAGAGCGGACAGCGGCTTGATTTGATGTTTAACTTTGATGCGAACGGAAGCTTCAGACCGATTTATGAGAAAACCAACTACGATGACGGATTCGAAGAAAAAATTACCATTGGCAATCATAATTATGTTGAGAATTGGAGCACAAAAACAGAAGCTAAATGGGTTAGCGGGGCGTCAGCGGGAGTGGGGGGACCCGGAGGGTACCTTTCACATTATATTGTTCGCGACAAAACTTTAAACCGTCAATGGTTTGAAGACGGAACATTACAATCCGCATGGATTAGTCAAACCGGAAATTTCTATACGGGTGACCAGCTCTTTTTCTCGGATTTGGGCCGAACTTGGTTTGTGCTTGCCGGAAACCCACAAGCAGGGTTTGCCCTTTATTCATTGCGTCCTTTCGATGAAACAGTTCGCATGGACTATCAGAATGGTTATCTCAAAGAACATATCAGCGGCTCAATAATTGATAACGGCAATGTCATAATTTCCGAAATGGTCATCTCAACCAACGCCGCGAATCGTTCGGAGAAGTACTATTGGTTTGACAAGGGTTTCTTGCAAGAGAAATGGACCGTAATGCCGACTGCGGGAGAGCACACAAAAGACTTGAGTCTTTGGGGTGGCGGCAATGAAAAATTCACGATTACATTTAATGAACACGGCCAAATTACGCACCTCAATCAGCTGAATGACAATGATTTCAGCAACCGTACTTTCACTTATGACTCCAGCAATTACCTGTATGCAGTCGAGCAGCAAATCGCGGCCGATCGCAATATTGTTCATGCAATTGATTATTTTGATACCGAAGGTCGATATGAACGCACTGAACTGCTTTACCAGCATTATGTGACCTTTGGCGAATTATCATTGGGACAGCAGGCGGCTCAGGTCGGTATTATTGCCGGTGCTGTGGTGGTGGCCGGACTCGTTATTTATTTTTCAGGCGGCACGGCCACAGGAGTCGTTGCCACGTTAGGCGCAAAGTTTGCTTTGGGCGGAATGATTGGCGCGTCGGTTTTGGCGTATGGCGCGGGCGCTTATTATTTCGGACAAGAGTCTGGTCTCTGGGGCGTTTCCGGCGGCGGTGAATTTGCGATGCAAATGGCCCCTGTCCTTGCGACCTTGCCATTCATGGGATTGACAAGCCTTACGTTAACACGCGCAATGGTGATGACTGCTGCCCGCACAGGTGCTTACACCAGCTTGACCGGTCTGACAATCGGAGCCGGGACTGGTCTGAGCTTGGGTGCCTTGGATCGTGAGTTAAAAGATATTCCCGCGCCGATTGTTTCACTTTTCCGCGTGGTGTCATTCGGCAGTTTTGATACCTTTTATGGAATCGGCCGCAATGGCTTATCGGCTCAAAATTGGAGAGCGGTTGCGGGTGAGCTCAGTGTCAGTGCCGCGATTGGTTTCGCCACCGGTACGACTTTGCGGCTTTTCCGTCCTGAAGTTGCTTTAACAAAATCAGCTCTACCGACCCGTGTTGCGGGGTTTGGAATTCAAAAGGGAATCACAGCAGTCACCTATACTTCGGCCGGAATTGCGCTTGCCAGCGGGGTTGTGCATGCAATTACCGGCGATGCGCTTAGCGCAAAAATTTCTCAGTTGTTTAGTCAGGTAACTGTTGTCGGATTTTTGGCATTACAGGGACCGGGCTTATTGCTAAGCCGCGGATTTTTAACCGCGGGCGGAATCGGATTGAGCGCAATTTTTATTGATACACTAACAGGCAATCATGGGGCGGCTTGGTTAATAGATATGGAAAACGGCGGAACAAGTGTCAACTTATTGCGTGCTCTTTTAGGTATGGACGTGAGTGAAAAAGCTGAAACAATTTATTCCTGGCGTTACGCGCTTTTCGCAGGATCTCTTGTGCTTGGAACCAAGTTGCTTACCCGCGGAGTCAGCTGGGCATCCCGATTTTCAAATGTCTTATCAAAAACTTTTAAAGGGGCCGCGAGCTTAGAAGTTTCCGCTGAGCTTCGTGTTGCCACGAAAGCGGCGGCACATTGGGATGCTGTCAAGGCATTGCGCGGTGCTGAGTCTTGGTCCTGGATGGGTGCAGGAAAAGCTGCGGGTGTTGTTTGGCACAGCCTTGCCGGCGGCTTCAGATCCGGACAAGCCCTTTTATTGCAGACAACGTCAGCGCATCGTTTCACCGGCTTTTTACTCAATAAAATGGGCAGTGGTTTTTACTATGCCGCACGCTGGATGGCACAGGGCTCCGAATGGGGCTCCAAGGCACTAGGAAGTTTTAAAGCGTCATTGGGTCGAAGCTTTAAAAATGAAAAGTGGGTTAAGTCAGGCGAGCAAATGGTGCGCACAGCCCGAATTCAGGAAATGAAGCTCCGCTTATCCTTCAAAAAAGATTTTAACGTTTCAAATGAAAAATTGAACACAATACGAAATTTTGTTGCAAGCCGCGCGGGAGACAAGCTCGAATTCGGCGCATTGCGCGCCAAACTAATCAACAAAGTTAAAAATGTGTTTGGCGCGGGTGAAATTCAGATTTTAAACAGTGTAAATCAAATAGAAACAGTGACAGCGGGACGCGAATTGACGCTCGCGGGAAATACGGTTCCGACCCTGATCACCCGCGCGGGCATCGCGCAGCATGCATGGCTCGGTGAAGTAAACGGTATCCGCAGTTTTTTTGGTACTGAATCGATTTTGAGCTACAAGATTTTGATGGGGAGTGGCTCCGGAATGCTGAATGAGTTTTTCCGGATTGCAAAGTTCAATCTTTACTTGGCACCGTTTGGGCTTATGCAGAGTGTGACGAACGTGAATAACAAGACTGATTCGGTGATGGATCAATTATTTGGCGCATTGGGTTTCTCGGTCTATGAAAAACAATTAGCAAAAGACGCGTTTGGCCGCGCGATGAAAGATGAGCATGGTAATGATATTCAGGAGAATAAAGTTGGCGAGGACGGCCGGTTAGTTTGGAAAAATGCTTATCAAATTTATCGCGATGACTTTTTACGCGGTTATGGATTTGAAGGGGGTGTTTTAACTCCGCATGGTGTGAGCATGGCTTTTGCAACCGCGAGTGTGTTTTACATAGCCTCACCTTTAATGGAAAGGTTTGCGCAGACGATGCTCGGAACATTAGGACGATTTGAAGCAAGCTTTAACAAATTTTTAAAAACCCATTTCCGATCCCTGGATTCAGTTTTATCAAAAACCGGCTTAAGTTTAACGGGAGTAATTGACCGTGAATTAATTGTAAAAATGTCGGCTTCGGTTTATGAGGAAACCATTATCGAGCCGATCTTTAAGAGTGTTTACAGTATGACGGTGACGTCATTCTCATTCGCTTTGGCATCGCTTCTCACTAAGGGGCTTAGCGACGAAACGCCCGGCGGCCAACAATTACATGGTCTAACCGCAGCTGCGCTTGCCGGACAAATTCAACGTATGTTATTGCCTTTAGGTGATTATTTGGCGGAGTTCACGACGCCCGGCGGCCCCGTCAGCATCAGCGGCGTGACGGCTCTTTCGGATACCGCCCGTGCCCTTGGTCAATCCAGTTTGCATGTTGCCGCGCGCGCCGGAATTACCTTGGGCGATGCCCGCTCATCGCTTGATTTTCAGGCTGCCGGAATTACTGACGCGGTCATGTCGCGTCTTGGCATTACGAATGACACGCTTTTGCTTGATGTCTATGATCGTTTACAGCAGGGGCTGGCATTTGCTCCCGCGCTCAGCGGCGCGCTTAATTCTCCTGAGGGGTTTGCTGATTTTATGAACGGCACGCAGGGAGCGGCGGCGATTGCCTTCCTGGGTTCGGTTGACATCATCACCGGCGTAACGCCGACGATGCCTTCGACTGAGGTTTACCAGCAGCTCAAAGCGCGACAGGCAACAATTGCGGCGATGCAAGCTTCGTTTGCTTCCGAGTCTGCTTTTTCGAAAACGGTTGGCCTTGACACCTGGACTTGGGGTGAAGTGGTTATTGCGCAGGAAACTGACTTACAGCAATTATCAGCGATGATGGGTGTGGGTGTCGACGAAGCTTTCGGTACGGGAGACATGTTGCTTTGGCAATTAGGCCTCACGGCGGGAATCGGAATCGAAAACATGATGCAATCTTCACTCGCCCTGACTACGGATCAGCAGAGGACGTTGCTTCTTTCTATCGCGGATTTTCACGGAATTCAAATTGCGGATCGTAATGCCAATGTCGGTGAAATGGGAGCATCATTGATTAACGCGGCGCGGGCGCGGTTAGAGGCTTCCAATCTTAATTTATCAGGCGCTGATTTTATGCAAATTGACCGCAGCAAATTAATGCGGGCGATTCAATCTGCTGATCCTTCGACGGAGTCCGGACGATTGGCAGCATTTGAGTTTCAGGTCGGCGGTCAATCCTTGCAACTTGATCGTCAAAACGCGCTCTTATTGGTGCTTGCCGCAGGAGGATCGGTTCAATCTCTTTTAGAAACGGTGACGGTGGCGCAGGCAGCGCAGGCGGCGAACATCTCCGTCTCTCAGTTTTTAAACCGGGCGGATATTGAATCGCTTGAGTTTTGGGGCGGAAACGGAGTTCCTGTTCGAATTTCAGCGCACCTTGCAGATTTGGCGACAGTTTTTCAAACAAGCGGTTCGGCACTGCTGCAGAAGCTGCTGAGTCAAACAGGAAAGTCAGCGGAAGATATTATTCAATATGTTTTGAATTATCGAGATTTAAATGACGCGCAAAGACTTGAATTGATGGGTATTCTGCAACCGGGCGCGTCAAATCACTTTGTTGATAATTTTGATTCCGTCATGACCGCGGCGATTGCGTCCAATGTCAACCAGGTCATCGTAGCGCTTAATCTATCAATCATGGATGTGGTTTTGGCGCTTGGCGCAAGCGGCTCCGCGGTGAATCATTTTACCGCTAATTTACGCGTTAATCTCGGGATTCAGGTGGATCGCGAAGCTTTTGAAGCTGACCACACAGCGCTCGATGTTGCGGCACGTCACGGAATTAGCTCACGGCAGATGCTGCATTCGGTTTTTGGCGGATTATCTATCGACGAAATTTTGCGTTATGGCACCCGCAGCGAAAAGCCCTGGGGCGAACCAATTTTTAGGTTGATGTCTGATATTCAAAATCGAATGATTCTTGGTGTTTCCGAGGCTCAGCTCGTAGAAATTATTTTGGCATCGATTCCTCTGACTGAAATAAACCGGATCAGCGGTCGGTCATCAGCAATGGATGTTTTAATGGGCTTTGCTAAGTTTGAAGCGATTCAATCCATGACGGCAGCTCAAGCCCGGAACTATATCAACACCATTAAAGCAGCGCGGATTAATCGACTTGAGATGCAGATGGCTGAAGCGCGCAATGCGGAGGCAACCGCGGTGGTTCGTTTCGGAGCTTTGGCCTCGGATACCGATGTGGCGCTTGCGCAATTGGCGCCTTTCCAGGAGGCATTGCGCCACGCTGAAGGCACACTTGCGGAATTTAAGTCAACCTCTGATGATTCCACGACTCTTCCCGCTATTCTTTATCAGGCATCCGCATTGACTTATCAGGTCTCAGGAATTCGCCGCGCGTTGAATGGATTGATGGTAATGGCGCAAAAAGGAATGTACGGTGCCGAAAATGTTTTTACAGGTGCTCGCGCCGTTGATCAGGCGGGCCGCTATACAACCGTCCTCAAAGATTCCATCACGACTCATTTTGAAAGCTTACAATCAGTTCGTCGTTTAGTTTATGCCCGCACGGATAAGGGTTATGAACTGCAGATATTTGGTACGGACGCTGGTATTCGCGGTGTTGTTTCGGAAGCCGAATACTCTAAGTTTGGTATTACAAAAGAAATGATCGCCTTGCTTGATCAGTCGATTGAGTCGATGAAAGCGAATCAACTTCAGGCTCCGGACCGCATCATTTTGATGGTGGAAGGCGCAATCACGGCGGATGGTTTTATTGAGATTCAGGAAGGCTCTGAAATCAAGAAGGTTCGTTCTTATCATCAGTCGGAATTGGTTGACGGTAAATCTGTCTATGGGGCGGTAATGACGCTAGAGAGTTTGCGTCAGGCAACGGGCGAAAGCGCTGCTCCGATTGAACTCACACCGGCCATTCGTGAAGCGGCTTTTTCACAGGAACTGCTTTATCAGGCCGCGGTTGCCGCTGCGCTGGCCGCGAATCCATTGGCTGCTTACAGTCAGCTTGAGCAAGTGGCGTTACGCGTTATTTTACGGGATACACAGTTGAGAATAACGAAAACTCAGACGGATGAATCAAATCCTTACTCTGAATTGCGCAGTGCCGCGGGTTTTGCGATTCACAGCGCGGCGGATTATGCGCTTTATTCCATTCCCCAAATGACCGGTTTGTTTAATTTGCTAACCGCACCGCTCACAAATTTTGATGAAGTTCAACTTGAAGTCATGATTCAAATTATTCAGGTCATGATCATGACCGAAACGGATCCGCGCACGCGCCGTCAATTAGCAGATCGCTTGAACGCGCTTCGCGTCCAGTTGGCTGATGTGAAGAGCACTCGCACCACTGCAAACGAATCTGAAGGAACGGGTGCTGAGAAAAAAGCAGAGCGCACACAGCGCGAGATAGACCGGTCTTCTGGGGTTTTGGCTGTGGCCGCATTTAAATCAATTCTGGATGATAAGAGCCAGCGCGTGAACGGGAATGTTCGCGAAATGCTTGAAGCGGCGGGACTTGATTATGGTTTGATGACCGTGAATCAGTCTAAATGGAATAAAGATAAAGGTGAAATTGAAACTAAGCAGTTCGAAGTGCGGCGTGTTAAGGCGCAAGACTCCGATAATACTCAGCAGGTTCGATTGGCCGAAATTATCAATCAAACTTTGGATCAATTTTATGTTTCCCGTGGATTTGACGCGGGAGAGCGTTTCAGCATTGAGCAGGTGGATGTTATTTTGAATATGGCGCTTAATCCCAAGAATATGTTTCATTTGGTGACCGCGGGCGGCGGTAAAAACGACGTAATTTCAGTTTTGGCAGAAGCAATTTCTATTCAAGTGGCCCGGGAAATGTCAAAAAATGATGATTTCCGAACTAATTTTGAAGGCAAGATCGCACCCTCTAAAACTGTGATTATGTCTTTGCACAGCAAAGTGCTGTATGACGAGGCCCATGGCGTTTACAAGAAAAATGATTTGGTTGATTTTTTTGAGAGCCTTGGTATTAAAGTCGATTTTTTAACGGAAGATGTTTTGACGGCAATGCAAAATTCAGCCGGCGCGAGCGAATCTCAAAAGTCTAAAGAAGACGCGGCAGAATCCGCAATAGATCGGCTGCTTGGAAGTGATGTAATTTTAGCGGAACAAACCGCGATGGACTTTTTGTTGAATGATGCGCGCATTAATCAAACGGATGATGTCTTACGCGCGCGGCTTGAAAAACAAATGAACACGAAAGACGTTAACATCATTGACCCTTTACTTGAACAGGAAAAATCCAAGCGCAATAAACTGATGGCATTACACGAGAAAGTTTTTGGGAAAGACACGCGCGTGATTATGGACGAAGCGGATACATCACTGCAGGCAAACGGAGTGATGAAAACAGACGCGAATGATCAGGCATTGACGGGTGCGCAGGTGGATGTTCCGGTGATGGTGCATCAGGCGATCGCGCAGGCTTTGGGCGAGGTTCATACGATCAGTACGAATACACAGGCTGAAGCATGGATGGACGGCTTGCGCTCGGCATTATTGCGCGTGGTGGTTCGAACGGCCGAAGGTGCCGAGGCGAAGTTTAAGTATAAGAATTGGATCAGTGAATTAACTGAATCCCAGCTTCGCAAAGAGGTTGAGACAGACTACCGTGGAAGCACTAAAGAGGAGATGGAAAAACGCGTGCAGGCGCGAATTCGTGAGCATGTTCAGCATGGCGGCGGAAAAGGTACTTTAGCGACCGCTGAAATTGACTTACCCGGACTGGCCGAGCTTGCGGCACGCGATCCTGCGTTGCAGCAGGTAATTCAGACAAGCGATTGGGCGGCAGTGGATCAATTCCTTGAAAATGTGTCTGAGAATCAAAAAGACAATGTGAAGCTTGCGGATAATCAAGCGTATCAATTAGTGAAAAGTTTGGCTCAGCAATTAGCGGCGCAAACAGGTACGCCTGTGCATGCCGCTTGGTTTTTGATGACAAGCGAAGAGCTAAAGCATGCAAAAATTGCCGGCATAAATGAGCAGAAACGTTTAGAAGTGATGGAGCTGGTACGCCAGACGCGCGCGTCTTTGAACGGTCTTGCAACATCGCTTAAAAAGTTTGATCAGCAAGATGTCGGTCTTTATGCGGAGATTGTGGACCGTCCGGATTCGATTCATTTGGCGAAGTTTGGGCCGAATACTCAGGAGCATTTCCGAAAAGCATTGCTGTCCTTTTACAAATTGATGAAGAAGAAACAAATTCCGGTAACCCGTGAGTTGCTTGAGCGTTTATTGCCGGAATACGACCGGATTCAGAATCAGCTTTTAAAAGCAAATTTATCAAATGAAGAAAGACGGAAACTTGAAAATCGTCGCCGTGAACTGCAATTTGAGGATCATGCTATTGAGCTGGATGTGGGCTGGATTGAACAAGGGCTTGCGTTAGAGGGTGAGTACCGTCAGCATTACAAAGACCTTGTTTCTGAATTGAAGAAAATATCTGAGCAGGGTTATTTGCAGTATTTGCCTGAATTTATGCTTGCGGATATGGTGAAGGTCATGGCGGGAAATGCCATTGCGCCTCGTCTCCAGATCAGCGACGCGCATGAAGCGGCGCATACTCAAATTTTGATGATGCAGTATTACGCCCTGCGCGCCCGCGGCGCGGACGGGCTTTCCGAGTTTTTTGGCGTCAACCCGCAAGCGTATTTGAATGCCAGCCAAACAAAAGAGGGAGTCCGCACCTCACTTGCGCATACTAAAGTTTCAGAAAACTCTATCCGCTCCTCACGCACAGATATGATCGGAGCGATCAAAGGCAAATTGCAGGGAATGAGCGGAACATTAAATTATGCGTCGCTTGTGCTCGGCGCGCTTTATGGTGTTGAAATCGAGAGTTATTTGGAAAAAGGTTCTGATCGATTCTTTGATCAGGAAGGGGAGCGTTCGATTTATAACCAGGAAGCGGCCGGAGACTTGAAAACACATCGTTCGTCCGATCAGGCCGTTCAAGCGGCTTTGAGCCGCGCGCGTGAGTATCCCTCAAACGGTGGTCCGCGGCATATGTATTTGATGCTCGGTATGATGAATGTGAACGTGACGGATATTGAAGGAAAATTTAAGAGCGCCTTGTTTGATCAGGCCGGCGCGCCGTTTGACGTTTTTGTGGTGAAGGACGCGGTGCGCGGATGGCGAATTTACGAGCGCGGATCGGGCGATTACCGCTGGGTGGATGACATTAAGTCGCTCGAAGCGGAATATGAGAAACCGGAAAATCAGAGCAAGCGGATCGCATTCTTTTTTACACTGGGTGCAACGCGCGGCGTCGACGTTGAAATGTATGCGGGCTCAGAAATGATGGCGCTGCTCAACCATGAGACAACGGGCTTTGATGCCGTTCAGCTTTTTAGCCGTGATCGCGGATTGCGTGATAGTCAGGGTAATTTTATTTATGCGCCCGCGACCATTGCAAAAGCTTATCAGCGCGGTGAAATTTCAGCGCGTACGGTTCAGGCAATTATGAATGACCAAAAGGCTAAGACGCAACGAGGCGAAGGTTTTGCGGGTTTGACGGCCTTAGAGCAGTCGGATTATGACAAATATTACGATTCATTCACTTCTGATGCCAATGTGATGAAAGCAAATAATAAAGGCGTTGTTGACGCTCAGAATAAATGGATCAACGTTTTCCACCGTATGAAAATTGCGATGATTGATTCAACGCGTCCTGATGACAGCGCTTATACGGCTCGTGATCTCGCGGATTTATTCAAAGAAAATGATACGCGTAAAGTCGAAGATATGCTTTATCTCGGATTACGGGAAGATTTGCAAGGTAGTTTTGTCCGCTGGATTGAGGCTCAACGCGACTTGCTGTTTTCGCAGTATTCCTCGGCAAAAACCGATGCAGATAAAGCGAATTTTTCAACTCAAATTGAGGTTTTAAACGAATTTAAGCGTGACTTTCAAAATCAGCAGGGGCTGAATGACGAAATGGCCGCGAGCAATTTGCAGTCCGGTGTGGATGGTCTCATCGGTGCCCATGCGCAAATTGTAACTTTTCTAAAACGCTTAATTGGGTCGGGAGATGTTAAGGCATCCGCTGAATTTTTGAAGTTGTCAGATGATAATTCGCTCAAGCAATCCATGCGCTCATTGCTTGAAAGCCTTGAAAAAAATCCCGTACATCTTGCCGGCAAAGCCCGTCCAAAACCCGCCGCGGATGATTTAGAAGGTCAGGGTCGACGTGTTCGGGAAGTCGCCGGAGCACTTGGAACCGCGACAATGAATGATCCGGTTAAAGTGATTGAGTTTATGAACAATCATATTTACGAGAATGATTTACCTGAAAAGACGACACAGGGCGGCAGCCAGGCAGCGGCAGAATTACGGAAGACGTTTGAAACCATGATTTCGGAAGGAAATGGCGATCGTTTCGAACGGCCCGCGGCGGGAACAGCATCGTCTGCGCGCCAGAGATTAACTCAGGGAGTTCGTGATCAACTAAAAGACTTCTTGTCCGGATTTGGCCTTATGCGCGGTGAGTCTGTTTCTAAAAACGCTGAGGGTTTTTTCACCGCTTATATGTCAGTGGTGCGCGGTGCTTATGAAAAAGCGGGTGTGGAGCGTACAGTTCAAATGTTAAACCGCTTGGGCGCAAATATTCGAATGCCAAATCCGGATGACGATGACGAAATTCAGAAGTTATTGCTCGCGGCATTAAAAGCATTGGTCGCTTCCGGTATATTGCGCGCGGATCAATTTAATCGTGATGCATTTACGCATCTCGCGGAATTATCTGAGCTTTTGAATCAAGCGGGCATTGCTGATATCACCCAAGATAACGACCGCGAAGAGCTGCTGGGATTATTACGCACACAAAATGCTTTTGCGCGCGCCGCGAAACATTTACGCGCCCGGTTAGGTGCTTATTATGGTTTAGTTGCGGGCCGTGTGAATGCTTTTGACCAGGATGAAGAGGATCGTATTTTTGAAATTCAGCAAGCTGACAATGAGCGGCGCCTTGATAATGATCTTTTCCGGCTGGGAATTGCGAGTGAAGGCGCGGTGCAAACCCGTTTCTATACCGATACGGCAGCAAAGCGTATGGCGCTCAATCATGCACGGCAGGAAAGAAAGAATACGATCGCGGCGAAGGTAGCTGAGAAACCCGAAGATTATGCGCGCGATGTTCAAGCTGCTGATTTATTAAAACAGATGAGCTTGAAAAATCCTGCCACAGGACTTGAGCCGGATGCCTTTGAGCGGATGCTGCAATTACGCATGGCCGGCGGACAGGTTAGCTTTGAAGGGGATCGACGTATTTATGGAGAAATGATCAATGCTCTTTTGGCTTATAAAAACTTAGACGCAAACTCACAAGCGCTAATCCGCAGTGGAAAAGACCTTGAATTGTTTATACGCAGTTTTGACGCTGAAAAGACACGCGACAAGACTTTTGGCAAGATTCCGACCCCTGAATCGATTGGAAAAGCTGCTATACGCGCGGCGCATATCGCGCATTATTCCGCGCGTGAAGACTTAATTCGTAATGACGAACTTTATCGCGCGGTGATTGAACGGGAAATGGTATCCGTTCCTTTGGCGGGAACATTAGGAGCTGTTATTCGGGATTGGTATCGTTATGGCCGTGAAAGCGATGAATTTGAAAATACTTTAATTCATACAAGCCCGCGAGCTGCGTTTATTTCCCGCCAGTTGCAGTATTATTTTGATGCAGAAGACAGTGCTGCGCAATTGAAAACATTAGCGGAGATGCAGAAACGAATGTTGGCGCATGAAGATTCCGCTGAAGAGAAAGAGGCTCAGGATATTGAAAAGAATTATTTAGGCCGCAAAGCCCAAATGATTAAAGCTGAAAGTGATATTCGTGCGATCTTGAATCGTGGAAAGGCGTCCGATCAGGTTATTCGTGCGTCGATTCCTTTGCGGCCGGATCATTTAGATGAAGTAGGACGCGTCAACCCTAAGCTTGTTAAAGATTATCAGCGGCTCCAGGCAGAGGTTCATGATTACGAAGGAAACATGACGGAAAATGCGGCTTATGCCCGCCGCCGCTATGTTAGCTTGCTTGAATTTACCCGCGCAAAGCAAGCGCGCGGTGAACAGTTAAACGACAGCGAACAGGGTATGCTTAAAAATCTGCGCGGCTATTTTGAAGGTGAGATTTATGCATCAAAACGCGCAAAAGACGGAATGATCAACGCGTTGGCAGAGGAAGACCGCGCGGCGATGAAAACTGCGATTGATTTTGTGAACGCAAAAATTCAGGCGGAGCTCGAAAAGGTTTTAGATCAAATCGAAGGAAATGCCGATTGGAAAAACTCTCCCGAAGGACTGAAAAAAGCGATGTCTGAATTGCGCGACACTTTAGCGGAAGGCATTGAGATCCAGGAACAAGGCGAAGCGGCGGATACGGTCGCTTTCGTGCGCGGCGGGAAAATTCATGTTGTGCGTCATTATCTGATGAAATTACATGAGATGAAAATGCGCGGTGAGCTGGATGACGAGCAGGCGGCACTTTATTTAATGGCATTTATTTTTCACGAAAACGTTGAGCGGCGTTTGGATCAAAAACAATCTCGGCTTGATTTCAAAGAAAACGAACTGCGTGATTTGACGAGAAATATTTTAACACTTGCGGGTGTAAGCGTTTCAGATTCGCTTGATATTGATGATGTTTTGGTGACGGATGAAATTCTGGACGCTGCGAACCGTAAACAAAACGGAATCAAGACTGATTTTGTCAATTTGCGCGCAATTTATAATTCAATTCACGCAAGCGGGAAAGATGATCGCGGCAAAGCTGAGCGCGATATTATGGCGGAAGGAACTTCGTCCGGGTTAATGGCGTATTTAAATCAAGCGACGCATGACCGGATGGTAAAAGCTTTTGATGTCATGGGAGATGATCTTAACCAAAAGGGTCTGTATGCCGCGAAAATGGATTTGTATCAGACGATAAAGAAAAACCGTGACGCTTATTTGCCGGCGCTTTTTGATGGTTCAGAGGTATTGACGGAGCAAAAACGCAAAGCCTTAGAGCCGCTTGTAAAATACTTTGGCGTTACTTTTGTCGGCTATTATTTTGAAATCATTGAGGCGGTTAAAAAGAATAACTTCACGCTCGCGGAAAGTATTTTGAACAGTAAATACGCGCTCAACCGGGATCATCTTGCGCGGTTTAAACCCGAAGCTGAAATTTCATATGAGGCGTATCATGAGCTTCAAAATTGGATTAATCGTGCCAAGCAGTCGGTTAAAGGGTTGTCAAATATTGAAGCCGATGTTGCCGCCGCGCGGTTCGCGGGTGAAATGACAGATAGTTTTTATCAGTCGCTTGCGTATAACTATAAACAATTTTCGAACCGCTGGACATCCGAAATGGCAAAAGAAAAGTTACAGCCGGTGTTGGATGCAACCAAATCCGATGACGATCGTTTCGAAGCAAGACGTAAGCAGGTGGCAGATGCCCGCCGTGCGCAGGTCGCGAGTTTGAAAGCGGATGGTGTGAATCTTGAAAGTGGGCAGCCGGTTGCAATCACGGAAAAAGCCGCTAAGAAACTTCAGGACATGTTCAAGAAACGCAAGAATCGTATCGGTGACGCAGATCCTAAAGATGTCAGTCTTGATACTTTGAAAAAATTAAGCGTCGTGCTCGTGCCCGCTGAAAAAGACGCGGGCGAGCATGCCGAGCTTTTTGCGGATCTTTACCGGATTGCGCGGAATTTAGGCATTCCGGTTGATTCTGAATTCGCTCTTTTTACGAGTGCGACGGGTGCGGAATGGGCAGGCATCGCGAACGATTTAGGGCATAACGGTGCCACAGCATGGGCTGATTCGGGAGAAGATTTTTCAGACGTAAGTAATGTCTCCGATGATTTTAAAAACGGCGGATTGATTTTCATGCAGGGCGACCGCGTGCTTGAGCGCGCGTTAAAGCGTCACGCTTCGACGGTTGTTCATGAATCGACCCATCCGATGCAAATCGGACAATCTGCGGCTGCGCATGCGAAAGATAATCAGCATGGCTTGATTTTGGTTGAGAAAGTACGTGAATTTCAGGCTTATTTGGCACAGTTTATGGTAGGGGAAATGACACTTGATCAGTTAAAGCGTCAATTGACCCAGGCCGGAATGCATGAGTATTTACAGCAGGATTATCGCGACTTACAGATTCATGATTCTGAGGAAATTGAACGATTACGTGAAATCCATGTTCCAGTGATTAAGCGTTTGGCGGATATTGTCGGTTTTTACATTGATCATCTCGAAGACAACCTTGATTTGGTGCGCCGTTTACTGGATCGCTGGGTACTGCCGGACAACTCTATCGATTTAACTCAAATCTTGACACAGGCAAATCAGGTGGCAACCGTGTTATCCGATGCGGATCCAATGCAAAAGATTATGGAAGGTGAGACGGACGCAGCTACCGCGGACAAAAAGGACAAACCGACTATTTCAGAAAAAATGGGCGCTAAAGAACTTGTTCGAAAGTTAAGCGCTGATTATCAGCATACGTACCAGATTGTAAAACAACGCAAGGATCCCGAAGACCTCACGCAGCGCAAGGTCATCGTTGATTTGGAAAAAGATCAGAGCTTGTTGCGCATTTCCGCGCTTGCCTGGCTTGAGGCTAATAAAAAAGATCCTGCGTTAAGCGCGGAAAAAATTCTCAAAGAGTGGACTGACTGGCTGCGCGCGGATTCAAGTCACGGAATATTCATTCGCCAAAGCTACCGTGATGGCAAGCTGCTGATCGACGGAATGCGTCCGGTTTATCCGTTTTCCGAAATGAAGAAAGACTCTAAAAACAGCGCAATGGCTGATTTGATCTTAACCGAGCCTAAGGTGAAAACCGGGTATGTCCGGCCGGATGAGAGCGCTTATGTTCTTGGGGCGGATCAATATGCTTCGGAGGCATTTAATGCGGCAAATGAACTTGAAACATTGAAACAATTATCCCGTCGCGTGACGGTGTATGGCGTGACAGCTTCAACAAATGAACTCTTAAAGGATGAGACTATTCAGGTTGGAGCGGATAGGAATGGAAATACCGCGTATCGTTTAGAAAATCAAAAGAGCATCGAACATAAGAAAATGATCGAAAGATTGATGGCGAGTTTAGAAGACAAAAAACTCCAGGAAACAGCAGCGGCCGAGGGTGAAGAGCCAATAAGTGATAGGATCATTCCCGGAAAGCCGATAAGCCAGGTTGCGGCTATGGAAACCGAAAAACGCTCTGAACTCCGCGAAAAAAGCATAACAGAAGATGTTCGCTCCGCTCTCGAAAAGAAGGTTGCGCGCGCCGCAAACGAATCCGGAGTTTCGGTTTTGGCACCCGACTGGCGCTGGGCTAACTCCGACGAACAGCTTTACTTCACGCAGGGGCAGCTCGGTTTGTACGCTGATAATCTGAAGCAAATTGTGATGAATTTACAAAAATTTAACGGACTTGAAGTTGGAACTCCTGAATACAGCGTTATGGTTGAACGCATGGCGATCGCAATTTTAAATCATGAACAAATACATTCAGAACAAACGGGTCTAAGTGCTGAAGAACTCTTATTGCGTATAGCAAAATTTGCGCCTGAATTTGATTTCTCGGTTTATGCCTTTAACGCAAATATGCTTAAAGAAATCGAAGCGTATTTTTCAACTCTGAAGGGGATGAGAGAATCAGCCTACGCGCCGACTTTTGCGGGCGAAATCGAGTTAATCGAATCACTTTTGATGGCACTTCAAACTGATTCATTAATCAGCGCTGATTCCCGCAAAATCATTGAAGAAATGATCCTTGGTGCGACTGGAGTTCAAGCTCCGTTCAGCGCGAGAGTCGGAAAACCTCATGCGCAAGTCCTTGTTTTTGCAAAAGATGAAGCAGCGGCTTCTTTCTATCAGAATCAACCCGGGGTAACGGTCAAGGTTGGATTGGATAGCTTAATCTCAATTTTGGGCGGTATTGAGCTTCGTGGAGACTTAGCCCATACGGCTATTCTGCTCGTGGGTTTTGAGGATAGCGAAATAACAGACAACCATAAAAAGTACGCCCAAAAAGCTTCATTGATTCGTGTCACCAAAGCTATGGCTCAGACGGCGAATAAACGCGTTGTCATGACCGGCTGGCTGGCAGCTTGGTTTGGCACAAAGCTATTTAAAGAGCATTTTTGGAAACGCGATGAGCAGATTATGGCTTACGAAAACCTGATCAATACAGCCCTTAAAATGCTCGTCGATGAAATGCTCAATGCTCAAAAGATAAAAATTTCAGCTTAAAGTTTGTACCTAGCCGGCTTGAGTTCATGCGAATCATTCACATAAATAAAAATCTGCGGCACTGAAAAACTCAATAACGTCTAAGTAAGAAATAAATCTGCTATCAGCGGCGTGGTATCCGTAGCTCAGAGAACAATCTACACGGTCGCAAACGACAAAAACACGCACATTGCTTAGGTTCTCGCGTTGCCGTTGCTTTTAAGTTGCCTCACGGAGAGAAACATTGAAATTGAGGATTTGGTGTTGCCGTAATTGGCTGCGCGCCCGAACGCGCCCGAACGCGTCTATCCAGCCTGAAAAACCATTAGGGGAAGACAAAACAAACGACAACCCCGTCTCAATCGCGCGCATTTGGCTTAAACGAAGCGTGTAATAGGGCAGGGAAGAATAAGGTGCGTCCGCCGGATTGGACAGTCCCACTAAAAAATCAGCACCTTGCTGATGCGCTGCCTGAGCCCATTGCGTACGGGCGCATTCATAGCAAAGCAAAACACCGATATCACCCAATGAAGAGCTCAAAACTTCATACTGACTGGCTAAATGCTGATGAGGATCATGCAAAGCAGATCGCGCCACAGAACGATAAATTTTCCGGTGCCCGTCAGGCTCAAACAAAAGCGCGGACACAAAAAAAGAATCAGCTGATAAATTTTTATCAAAAAAATTACCCCGCAACCGCGTTGCAATCAAAATAGGGATATTTAAACGTTGGGCGAGACCGTGAAAGACGCCATGATCACTCAAAAGCTCTTCCTGATCCGCGACGGAAACTGTATAAAGCGGAAAAACAACAAGGTCAATCTGGTTTAACTTTGCGGCGCTGTCTGCCATCTGCTCAAATCGAGTCAGAAAAGCATGCTTGCGAGTATTGTCATAATTTAAATTGTGCTGAATTATCGCGACTCTAATATGCGATGAGGATGAGTTTACTTTATCCGTTGTACCCAAAACAAAAAAACCAAAAACCATGATAAAAAAACAAAACAAAACAGCAAGACCTGCGTTAATGCGGTTAGCTCTCAATTTTGAATCATCCGCAAAAAGCGCAAAACTGGCGGAGCAATAGATCCAAAGTCCGGTTAAACAAAGATAAGGCATATGTTTTACTACCTGCAGAGCCGGCAGCGGAAATGAGAAAAAGCCCAATAGAGGCATATCGTTCGCCGCCGTTTTTGAAAAAAACCAGCCGTAGGCAAGCCAAACCACTGACCAGATAGCCGGCTGGAGCAGGCGTTGGGGCTTTAAAACCGTGTTAATAAGCCATAAAAGCAATAAATACGCCGGTAAAAACCAAAAGGTGATTCCTACGGCAGGCAGAAAAAGCGACTCATTAATCAGAAGAATCCAGAAGAACCCTATAAGTGCCATGAGAAGGTTGACAATTCCAGTGGAAGCTAAAAGCTGGAACACAGACTTTGATTTCAAAAGGATAAGAAACAGAACAATCCATCCAAACAAAGATAGAAAATGAAGCCGAAAGTCGGGGATAATTGCGCAGCAAAATAGCGCAACCGCTAAACCAATCACTCGATTTCTGTATAGAGGAGACACGGGAAACCTTTTTATTAAGTCCTATAATGTATCTTATGTAAACAAAACACTATATCTCGAGACAGGGTGAAATAAACAAAAAACCATCAAAACAAGCTCTTAAGGATAGTCTGAACGCGTCCGCCATCGGCTTTGCCCTTAACCAAAGGCATAAGCTCCTTCATAATGGCTCCCATATCGGCGGCGCTCTTAGCGCCTACCTTGGCAATGACAGTCTGACAGGCAGACTTAATCTCGTCGTCGGACATTTGCTTCGGCAGATAAGCCTCCAAGACAGCCAACTCAGCTTTTTCCTTGGCTGCAAGCTCAGTTCGTCCGCCTTTTTCAAAACTATCAATGCTTTCACGCCGTTGCTTGGCTTGCTTCTGAACCACGTCCAATTCTTCAGCATCTTCTAATTCATTCTTTGATTTAGCAATAGCGGCGTTATTCATGGCGGTTTTAACCATACGCAACACACCAAGCTTAACTTCATCTTTGGCGCGCATTGCATTCTTGATTTCTTCATTAAACGATTGCATCAGCTTTCCCATAAAACCTCACTTATTTTTCTCATTTTGCGGTTGAACTCTACTCAGAGCCAAAAAAATAACAAGCCTACCAATCTTTTTCAACATAAGGATCTTCAGATTGGTTTTCTGCCGGCTTGCGCATAACTTGAAACTTCTTCTCACCTTCTTCGAGCGACGCCAGCAAATATTCCGCATTTTCCTTGCTCATTTGACCTTGCAAGGGCTGGCCGCCGGCACCAGTACCCGCCAATTCCTCCTCAAAGCCCTTTGAACCACCCGATTGTCCGGACGCGCCACCTTGCTCGCCCTGAGGCTGCTTTGGCCCTTCACCCGGCTTTTGCGTACCGGGCTTTTGTTCCGGCTGATTGCCCTGATTTTGAGGCTCATTTCCGGGGTCCTTTTTCTGGCCATCTTGATTGTCTTTTTCACCCTGATCACTTTGATTTTGCTTATTTTCTTGCTGACCTTGCCCTTGACCTGGGTCTTCTTTTTGCTGACCTTGTCCGGCTTGGTTTTGTTGTTGATCCTGTCCTTGGGTGCCGCCTTGCCCCTGATCTTTTTGTCCCTGCCCCTGATTCTGCTGTTGATCTTGACCATCACCTTGGTTTTTCTGTTGATCCTGTTTATCCTGCTGACCTTGGCCGCCCTGATTCTGCTGCTGATCTTTTTGCTGATTTTGTCCCTCAGATTGGGATTCTTGGTTTTTATTCTGATCAGATTGATCGCCCTGACTTTTCTGATCCTTTTGGTTCTGTCCTTGCCCTTGGTTTTTTTGATCTTGTCCTTGATTTTGCCCGGAGTTCTGCTGATTCTGACCTTGTCCACCCTGATTTTGTTTTTGATCTTGCTGCTCACCCGAACCACTTTGATTTTGCTGATTATTTTGACCTTGATTTTGGTCTTTATTCTCTTTTGATCCGCCACCACTTTGGTTCTGTTGATTTTTCTGCTGGTCCTGCTGCTGGTTTTTGTTATTCTGCTGTTTGTTTTGGTCGTTCTTCTTATCCGGATTATCTTTTTTGCGGTCTTGATTTTCTTTTTCAAATTTACTTTTTTGATCCTGAATAAACTCGAGATTATATTTTGAATCCTGATCTTGCGGATTTAGCTCCAAGGCTTTTTTATATGCCTCCACCGCGCCCTCATAATCACCTAATCGGAAAAGCGCATTTCCATAGTTGTAAGCGACCTTTGCTTGCAATGCCTTGTCTTCCGATTTCGCGGAAGTCTCCATGGATTTCTTTAAATGCGCGGCCGACTCCTGATATTGATCTGTTTTGTAAAGTGACGTGGCGAGATTATACGCAACCGCCGGATCATCCGGATTTTTGACCTGAACTTCACGGTATTTCTCAATTGCCGACTGATATTTTTTCCCTTCAAAGTCTTTATTTCCTTCTTCAACTTTGCTTTGCGGCGTAGATATAAATCCGGAATGAATTACAAATAGAAGCAGAAATACGGGTAAAACATTCACGCGCTCGGAGCGTCCGCGGCGCACCAACATTTCCAGCATCAAAAGCACCAGCGCAATAAACACAAAAATCTGATAATGATCTTCTTTTTCTGTTACAAGCCTGTCTTCCAGCTTTTTTTCTCCCAAGCTGGCAAGATGCTTCAAAATCAATTCGACTTCCCGTTCGCCGGGTGTTGCTGGCAGATAAATCCCCCCCGTTTCAGTCGCAACCTTTGATAAGACAACTTTGTCGAGTTTGGTAATAACGATATTGCCCGAACGATCCTTTTTAACCGCGGTTTGGACACCATTTTCATTCTTAAGAGGGATGGGCGCCCCCTCCCCTGTCGCTGTTCCAACGCAGTAAATCCTGACATTGCGCTGTTTTGCCAGGGCAACCGCGGAATCAATCTGAGCGGCATGATCTTCTCCGTCTGAGAATACAATCAAGGCTTTTTGCTTGCCCTTTTCGTCACTGAAGGCCGAAATCGCCTTCTCAATGGCTGCCCCAAGCGAGGTTCCCGGATCAGGAACATGTCCGACATCAACACCGCTTAAAAAGATTAAAAAGGCGGAGTAATCCAGTGTCAGCGGAGTTTGCATAAAGCTGCTTCCGGCAAAAGTCAGCATACCGATGCGATGGCCCTTGAGCTCCTTTACAAACGCTTCAATTTCAAACTTAGCCTTGCGAACACGGCTTGGCTTAATATCTTCAGCCAACATACTGGCGGAAACATCCAAAAGAAAAATAAGGTCGACGCCTTTACGTTCAATGCGTTTTTTTTCTTCGCCCCATTGCGGTTGAGCCAGCGCCAAAACCACAAGAAGAAACGCGGCAAACAAAAGTACGCCCCGAATCGGCCACTCTTGACGGTTGTAATGAGGAAGCAGTTTGTCCTGAATTTCGCGTGTTTTTAAAAATGATTTCAATCTTGCTGAATTTAAAAAAGCGGACGCAAAGAAAAAAAACACTAAAACCGGCACTAACCAAAGTAAATTAAGAAAATAGGGCGAATAAAACTGCATCTTATGGAATTTTCAGCAAAACGGTTCTTGCCAACGCTAATTCAATGAACAAAAGTAAAACAGCGGGAATTAAAAGGTACTTAAAGAGCTCTTGATAACTCTGATAAAGATGAACTTTAATTTCAGTGCGTTCAAGTTGATCAATCTTGGCGTAAACTTGTTTGAGACCTTCAGCGTCACGCGCCCGAAAAAACTTTCCGCCCGTAATATCAGCAATGCGTTTCAGCGTAAACTCATCCACGTTCATTTCGACCTGAACATACCGCTTCCCAAAGAGTGGATCAACAACGGGAAAATCTACTAACCCACCTTTGCCGACTCCAATGGTGTAGACCTTGATTCCGAAAGTTTTGGCTAATTCAGCGGCGGTGACCGGATCAATGTTTCCGGCATTGTTATCGCCGTCCGTAAGCAGAATAATCACCTTGCTCTTAGCGGTGCTGTTTTTGAGACGATTCACCGCGGTCGCAAGACCCATTCCGATAGCAGTGCCGTCCTCAATCATTCCAATTTGAACATCATCAATAAGTTGCGTCAGAATCTTGTAATCTAATGTCAGCGGACACTGTGAATAGGCTTTTTTAGCAAAAATAACGAGTCCTATACGGTCGTTCTGACGCCCTTGAATAAAGTTCTTTGCCTCTTCTTTAGCGACAAAAAGACGGTTTTGCGGCTTGAAATCTTCGGCATACATGGAGCCGGAAATATCCAGTGACATCACAATGTCAATTCCCTGAGTCTCAAAGTCTTTCTCGGACAACGCCTGCACGGGTCGCGCCAGAACTCCAATCAATAACGCCAAAACAATTAATCTTAAAAAAGGAAGCAAACGGTAAAGTAAAATTTTGAGCGAGACAGTTCCATGTAATCCCCGCTCATCCACGCTCGAAAAGGGCATCCACATTTTTTGTCGTGATCGGGACCAATAAAACAGAACCGGCAAAAACAGCAATAACAGAAAAAAAAGCGGGTCACGAAACTGCATGACGCGCCTCCCCTTCCGATGGCGGCGGAGTCAAAAGCTCCGTAATAACTTCCTCAGCCTTTTTGTTCAAAGCTAAAAATTCCGCCGGCTGTGGTTCCCATTTCGCGAATTTAGCGTAATCGGCGGCTTCTAAAACTTCGGTGATTTTTTTCTTGGCGCCATCCTGAGCAGGCATGCGTTTCATCATTTGCACAATCTCAGCTGTCGTTGCCTCCAAGGCCTGAATGCCGAATTGCTTTTCGAGATAAGTCTTTAAAATTTCAGAAAAAGTAAAATAATAGGTTTTAATTTTTCCATCCCGAATTAAGGTCGAATCCGCAAGTTCGTGAAGACGCTGCAAGGCTTCCTGCGAAGGCGTGAGAATAATCCGATTCCGAATTCGGGATAACTCTTTTTTTCTGAAATAAAGCAAATAAGCGGCAAGCAAGCCAAGCAAAAGCAGCGGAACACCGACCGGCACAAGATATTTCATTATTTTTGAACTTAGCTTTACAACCCCTTTCACATCGCGAATATCAACCTTCTTTTCTCCCGCCGCAATGCTCTCAAGCGTAATATAGACGGCATTTGTTTTCGCGGTTTGAACCTCTCCCCCTTTTACACGATAGGCAATTTCAATCGGTTCCACCATAAAGCGCCCCAGCTGAAAACCTGTCAGAGTCCAGGTGCGCACAAAAACAAGCTTTTTGCCTTCACGGTCCTGCCAAACCTTCAATTCCTTTAAACTAAGCCCATGCGCTTCGGGATCCGGAATTCCGTTTAAAAGCTCCGAACCTTCTTCTAAGGCAACACTCACTCTCAGCGTAATAGGCTCCCCAAGCGTTATCGCCGATTTTTCAGCTTCAGCTTGAGCCGTGATGCCGGATACCTTCTGAGCAGGTGATGACTCTGCGTAAAGCGGCAAAGCATTCAAAACACACGAAAAGAAGACAAAAAATAAGAAATGGCGATTACGGATCATGCCCGCCCTTCCCTTTTCTTAAAAAATCGAATCAGCGGTTCAACATAAGACTCTTCCGATGAAATGGAAATTTTATCGATCCCTAACTTTTTAAAAAGCGAGTCGAGTTTTTCCAGACGGGTCGCTTCGGATTGCTCAAACGCATGACGGACTTTCTTGGATGAACTATCAAGAAGAATTGTCTTACCGCTTTCATTGTCGCACAGCTCAACAATTCCGGCCGAAGGAAGACGGCTTTCAAGCGGATCTTTGATTTGAATCGCGATGACGTCATGCCGCTGGCTGAGCACTTTCAGGCCGCGCTCATAATCATGATCCATGAAATCAGAAATAAAAAAGATAACGGCAGTGCGGGTTAAAATTCGGCTTAAAAACTCCGCGGCGGATTGAATGCGCGTGCCTGATTTTTTGGCGCGATAACCCAATATTTCACGCACTACTCGCAAAACATGGGTTTTACCTTTTTTGACCGGAACAAATTTCTCAACTTCATCCGTAAAAATGACAAGCCCGGTCTTATCATGATTTTTTACGGCGGAAAATGAAAGAAGCGCGGTCACTTCGGCGGCAATTTCAGATTTAAGGCGGTAGTGGGAACCGAAATACTGGGAACCGGACATGTCGACGGCAAAAATGACGGTCAGTTCTCGTTCTTCGATGTACTTTTTAATAAAAGCGCGATCGGAACGCGCGGTGACATTCCAGTCAATCGAGCGGATATCGTCGCCGGGAACATACTCACGGACATCGGCAAACTCAATCCCCTGCCCTTTAAATACAGACTGATATTCTCCGCCAAAAAGGTCATTAACCAATTTGGTGGTTCGAATTTCAATCTTGCGTACTTTTTTGAGTATCTCCGCGGTATTCATCCCGTTAGAAATTCCTTTTGCCGGCTAAGTGAAACTCAGAGGCAAAACGTCACGGCACTTCAACTTGATCAAAAATTTTACGGATAATATCTTCCGATTTTAAGTTCTCCGCTTCCGCTTCATAAGTAATTAAGACGCGGTGACGCAAAACGTCCATCCCGATTTCTTTAACATCATCCGGAGTGACATATCCGCGCCCATTCATAAAAGCATTCGCCTTCGCGACAAGCGTCAACATAATACTCGCGCGCGGCGATCCTCCGCACGAAATCAAAGGCTTCAAGTCTTTTAAGTTGTACTCTTCGGGGTACCGGGTCGCAAAAACCAAATCAACGATGTATTCTTTCACTTTTTCATCGATATAAATTTCATGAAGCAATTTTCGAAGCGCCATGATTTTTTCAACGTCGATAACGGGTGAAATTTGAATTTTTCTTCCGGTAGTCATGCGTTCCAAAATTTCTTTTTCTTCCTTCTTGGAAGGATAATTCACCATCAACTTCATCATGAAACGATCCACCTGGGCTTCCGGCAGCGGATAAGTTCCCTCTTGCTCAAGAGGGTTTTGAGTGGCCAAAACAAGAAATGGTTTCGGTAAGGGAAAGGTTTCTCCGCCCACGGTAACCTGCTTTTCCTGCATAGCTTCAAGAAGAGCGCTTTGCACTTTCGATGGTGAACGGTTAATTTCGTCCGCTAAAACCACATTGGCAAAAACCGGTCCGCGTTTCGTTGAAAATGTGCCGTCTTTAGGGTTAAAAACCATCGTGCCGATGATATCCGCCGGCAAAAGATCAGGCGTAAACTGGATACGCGCAAAACTGGCTTTAACCGCCTCAGAGAGCGTCTTTACCGTCATTGTTTTTGCTAAGCCCGGAACACCTTCAATTAAGACGTGTCCGTCAGCAAGCATTGCCATCAATAATCGTGAAACCATATATTCTTGTCCCACAATCGCACGCCCGACCTCGCGGGCCAGATCACGCAGTACGGAGCTCGCATCACGCACCTTGGCATTAACTTCCTGAATTGAAACATCGGAAAAGCCCATAAATGTCCTCCTGGATCTTATTAAAGAGACGAATTGACGATTAAATTATTCATGATGGCAATGATTTCAATTGCGACATTATAGAAGCTTTGGGACGGCTTTCCAACGGAAGACTCTCATAAAACAAAAAAACCGTCCGGGGTTACCGGACGGTTTTTTTGGCTAAAATCGCGGTTGAACGCTATTTTTTCTTTTTATCCTCGTCATCAACGACTTCATATTCCGCATCCACAGCATCATCCTTCTTAGCTTCAGCACCGGGCTGTTGCTGAGCCTTCTGTGAAGCTTCCGCGTAAATTTTTTGAGCAAACGACTGAGAAGCTGCCGATATTGCCTGAGTCGCTGCATCGATTTTGGCTTTATCGTCTGTCTTCAAAGCTTCACGCGCCTCTTTAACCGCATCTTCAATTTTCTGCTTTTCTTCCGCGGTAGCCTTACTTTCATTTTCTTTTAAGCTTTTCTCCGTCGCGTAAATTAAGCTGTCAAGCTGATTACGCGCCGTTATAATCTCATGCTTTTCCTTATCTTCTGTCGCATGAGCCTGAGCCTCTTTCACAAGCTTCTCAATTTCATCTTTCGAAAGTCCGGAAGAAGACTCGATACGGATTTTTTGTTCCTTACCGGTCCCTAAATCTTTTGCTGATACATGCACAATTCCGTTTGCATCAATATCAAAAGTGACTTCAACCTGAGGCACCCCTCGTGCGGCCGGCGGAATTCCTTCAAGATTAAAAACACCCAGACTGCGGTTATCATTTGCCATTTCACGCTCACCTTGCAAAACCTTAACCGTGACGGCAGTTTGATTATCCGCGGCAGTTGAAAAAATTTCTGATTTCTTAGTCGGAATCGTCGTATTCCGCTCAATTAGCTTAGTCATAATTCCGCCCAAGGTCTCGATGCCGAGCGAAAGCGGTGTTACGTCAAGCAAAAGCACGTCTTTGACGTCGCCCTGCAGAACTCCGCCCTGAATTGCGGCACCGACCGCAACCACTTCATCGGGATTAACACCCTGATGCGGCTCTTTTCCAAAAATGGATTTTACCTTTTGAACAACCGCGGGCATGCGCGTCATACCGCCGACCAAAATAACCTCATTGATATCCGAAGCGCTCAATCCTGCGTCCTTTAAGGCCTGAACGCAAGGCTGTACTGTGCGTTCAATTAAATCATGGCAAAGCTGTTCCAGCTTGGCGCGTGACAAAGTCAAAAGCAAATGCTTCGGTCCGGATGCGTCAGCCGTGATAAACGGCAAATTAATTTCCGTCGATTGAGACGTCGAGAGTTCGCATTTCGCTTTTTCAGCCGCTTCTTTAAGGCGCTGAATTGCCATTTTGTCTTTGCTTAAATCAATTCCTTCGGATTTTTTAAATTCTTCCGTAAGCCAAGCGATCACAATTTGGTCGAAATCATCGCCGCCCAAATGCGTATCACCGTTGGTGGCTTTAACTTCAAACACACCATCGCCGATTTCCAGAATGGAAACGTCGAAAGTTCCGCCTCCCAAATCATACACGGCAATCTTTTCGTCTTTTTTCTTGTCTAATCCGTATGCAAGCGCGGCAGCGGTAGGCTCATTGATAATGCGCAGTACTTCGAGGCCGGCGATTTGTCCTGCATCTTTGGTTGCCTGACGCTGTGAGTCGTTGAAATACGCCGGAACCGTGATGACTGCTTGTGTGATTTTTTCACCCAAAAAGGCTTCCGCGTCGCTTTTCAGCTTCTGAAGAACCATGGCTGAAATTTCAGGCGGCGTAAATTCACGGTTTTCTTGGGGAACCTGGATGACCGCTTCGCCGTGCTTGCCCTTATTCACTTTGAAAGCAACCATCTTACGGTCGGATTCCGTTTCTTCAAAGCGGCGACCGATAAAACGTTTCGCGCTAAAAACCGTATTTTCAGGATTAGTTACAGCCTGACGCTTGGCGGCCTGACCGACAATGCGTTCACCGGTTTTAGTAAAAGCAACAATCGACGGAGTCGTGCGATTACCCTCTTTATTGGCAATAACCTTCGTTTCTCCCGCTTCGATAATTGCCATACATGAATTCGTTGTTCCTAAATCGATACCTAATACTTTAGCCATAATCTTATGCTCCTTAATTGAGAACTATTGCGATAACACTTAATTACAATTCTTATGCCATGAAAAAAAATAACAAATAATAGGCGTAACCATATTAATTTAAATGGGTTACAGAATTAAATAAGAAGAGATTTAGCCGACTTAAAAAAGACATCTGCGCCACAATGGCACAGTTAGTGTTGCGTAATGGCTAAGAGTTTTCGGGAATTCGATACTCTTCAATCTTACGATAGAGAGTTCGCCGCGAAATGCCCAATGCTTGGGCCGCAGACGACTTATTACCATGATGCACCTTTAAAGTGCGCAGAATAAGATCCTTCTCAACTTCACTTAAAGAAGCCGGTGCACTATTATCCAAAACCGCGGCTTTGGGATAAAAAGATCGAATATCATCCGGAACAAGATCGGACTGCAAAACCGATTCTGAACTTAAAACAATCATGCGCTCAATAATATTCTTCAATTCACGAATATTACCCGGCCAATCATACGCCACCAAAAGGTCCATTGCTTTCTTATCAATGCCGGTTAATTTTTTGCCGTTTGCTTTTGAAAACTGCCGGATAAAATTATGCACAAGCGGCGGAATATCTTCTTTGCGCTCGCGTAAAGGCGGAACCTTGATATAAATCACGTTAATACGGTAATACAAATCCTCACGGAATCGCCCGGCTTTGACTTCCTCCAGCAAATGACGGTTTGTCGCCGCGACAACACGCACGTCAACCTTGATTGTTTTTGCTCCGCCGACGCGCTCAAATTCACCTTCTTGCAAAACACGCAAAAGCTTCACCTGAGTATCTTTTGAAATCTCTCCCATTTCATCCAAAAACAAAGTTCCCTGATGCGCGCGCTCAAAACGGCCCTGCTTGCGATCGAGCGCGCCTGTGAAGGCTCCTTTTTCATGACCGAATAGCTCGCTCGTAAGCAAGGTGTCTGTCAAAGCGGCGCAATGAACCGGAATAAATGGGTTTTGCGAACGTTGGCTCAGGCGGTGAATGCGGTGCGCTATTAATTCTTTTCCGGTGCCGCTTTCACCCTCAATCAAAACAGTTGATTGAGAATGAGCTATTTTATCCACGACCTTTAAGAGCTCTTTCATTTTTGATGACTCGGCAACCATTTCTCCGTCATCAAATTTCTGCGCGAATAACTCTCGTTTCAATTCACGGTTTTCTTCTTCTAAAAGCTTACTTGAAAATGCTTTTTTGATTAAAAGCTCAAGCTCGTCCAAATTGACCGGCTTTTGCAAATAATAGAAGGCCCCTTTTTTAATGGCCTTCACCGCGTCTTCAACACTGCCGTAGGCAGTCATTAAAATCACTTTTGCCGAAGGATGGATTTCTAAAAGTTTATCCAAAAGGTCAGACCCGCTCATTCCGGGCATTTTCACATCCGACAAAACCAAATCCGGCTTTTCAAGACGAAACACATCAATCGCCTGCAAAGCATTGCTGGCCGTAAGAACGTCATACTCCATATTCTCCAAATAACGCGCTAACCCTTTAAGTGAGTTTTCGTCGTCGTCAACAATGAGAATAGACTGAAAGTTGGCCATGGCTAATCCCCCGTCGTCTGATTCGCAGTATGGTGAATCTGCAGGTTGGAGCGGCGCAAAGGTAAAGTCATCTCAAAGCAGGTGCCTTTTCCAAGTTGGCTTTGCACATTTATTTTTCCGCCGTGATCGTGAATCGCGTCATAAACAAACATTAAACCGAGCCCTGATCCATGCTCTTTCGTAGTGAAATAGGCTTCAAAAATATGCGGCAAATCCTGCGCGTCAATCCCTTTGCCGGTATCCTGAATTTCAATTTTTGCGGTTTGCCCTTTTGCGGATACATGGATCGTCAGGCACCCTCCCTCAGGCATCGCTTCGATGGCATTCTGAATCAAATTCATAAATAAAGAACGCATGCGCTCTTCATCAAGAAAAAACTCAACGCGCTCAGGAATTGAAATCTCGAGACGAATATCATGTTCTTCCAGAGATGGCTTCATCACTCTCAAAACATCCTGAATAATTCCGCTCAGATTAAGCATCTGGAAACGCAAGGGAGTTCGCCTTGTGGTCTTGAGAAAATTGCGGACAATGCGGTCAAGCCGGCGGATTTCATCCTGAATAATTTGAACCGTATCTTGCAGACGGTCCTTCGATGAGTCTTTAATCTTCTCAATTTGCTTTTTTAAAATTTCAGAATGCAGAGACATCGCATTCAACGGATTTCCGATTTCATGCGCTAAACCGCCGGTTAAACGAATCAATGCTTCAAAGCGGCGGCGCGCCATACGCTCTACTTCCGGTAAAAGCGAATGCGTTAAGTCAGTAATACTGATTAAGTGACGCACGGGCTTACTCAAAACCTTAGGGTGAATATGGACTTTCAGATTGCGTTCCCGAGGGCTAAGCACCCGAACCGTTTGCAGAACCTCAGAATGAATACGTTGAAGCTGGTGTTCAAAAAAACTCTTCAAGTCAGAATCTTCCAGATCAGCCCAAAACGGCTGCCCGGGCTTGGCGCTCAATCCTAAAATCTTTCGGGCGGAAGAATTCATTAGTTCAACTTCCCCTTGATCGGATACGATTAAAATGCCCTCGTCAAGAAGCTGTAACAAACCCACCAGTGACTCATACCCGTCTGACTCATCCAATAGATGCGCCAACAAGGTTTTCTTATCAACGTTATCCAGGTTTTTGGATAAGCGCTTTAAAAAAGCGCGTCTTTCTTCAAGTCGGGACATGACTGTTCATCCCATGTGCGGTTTGAATGAACTGTTGAAGCTTCGAGTGATCCTTTAAACCGGGCGATGCTTCAACGCCGCTGGCGACATCTACAGCAAACGGACGAATAGTCTGTAACGCGTCCTTGAGATTGCCCAAATGCAGACCGCCGGCTAAGAATAGCTTTTCATGAACATACGGCTTATCCTGAATCAACGACCAATCAAAAGTTTGGCCAGTGCCGCCTTTTGATGTTTTTGAAAACGTATCGAATAAATAAGCAGTCACATCGTATTCATCCATACGCAATAGTGATCTTGAGTCTTGAATACGAAAGGTTTTAATGACTGAGTAGCCTTTTTGCATGAAATAACTGCAATATCGGGATGTTTCATCGCCATGAAACTGAAGCCATTTCAATCCAACAAATTCCGCGACAGCTTCAACATCTTCTTTTGATTGATTAAAAAAAACACCCACAAACTTTTCAAAGCCCGCACCGCCCAAGACCAGCTCTCGTGCTTGGTCACGGCTCACAAAGCGTTTACTTCCGGGAACGAAAATAAGACCCAAATAGTCAGCGCCGTGACTGATGGCTTTTTCAATATCAACCAAATTGGTGTTCCCGCAAATTTTGACCTTAGCCATGAGTCCCCTCAATCAAAGTCGCGTTATGCTTTCCTAAAAGCTGATGAAATGTTTGCGCGATATCCGGCGACTTCATAAAGGTTCGACCGATCAGAAACGCGTGAGTTCCGATGCTTTTATAACTTAAAATCTCATCATGAGTTTTAAGTCCGCTCTCAACTACAATGACTTTCCCCGCAGGAATATGCGGAATCAACCGCTCCGCATTACGGGGATTAACTTCCAGCGTCCGCAAATTCCGATTATTGATCCCAATAATCTCCCCGCCTGCGGCAAGCGCTTTATGCAAATCTTCATCTGAGTGAACTTCAACCAAGGCGTCCATCCCCAAGCTTTTTCCCAAAACAATAAAATCACGCAGTTCCTCTTCCGACAATAAGGAAGAGATAAGCAAAAAAGCGTCTGCTTCCAAAATGGCGGTCTCATAAATTTGGTAACGCTCAAAAATAAAATCTTTCCGCAGCAGCGGGATGGAAGTTACCTGTCTGACCGTTTTCAGATAGCTGGACCGCCCCATAAAATAATGCGGCTCGGTCAGGATTGAAATCGCACTGGCTCCGCTGATCTCATAGATTTCAGCAAGACGCATCGGCTGAAAATCTTCACGCAACAATCCTTCTGACGGTGATGCTTTTTTTAATTCGGCGATGATGTTTATTTTTTTAGTATTTTGAAGCGCCTGCTTGAAATTTCTGCGGATAAAGGTTGTGCGGGATTCCGCGATCTTTTGAAGACGCGCCAAAGGCAGACGCATTTTCAGCTCTTCAAGATCTTTCCGCTTTTTCGTTAAAATATCATCTAGGATCATAAATTTGAAATCCGTACTAATTCGTTTAAAACAACCCACGCTTTACCGGAATCAACTGCCTGCTTAGCTTGGCAAACAGCTTCGGAAAAAGAAATCCGCTCATCAAAGACAAAAATTCCCGCCGCCGCGCTCAATACCACGCTATCACGCGCGGTGCCCGGTTGTTTGTTTTTTAAAATCGCAACCGAACGTTTTTTGGCATGCTCAACCGAATGAATTTGCAATTCGCTTTTTTTCCCTTTTTTAAAACCAAGTTTTAATGGATTTAAAACCCATTTCTGAGTTTTTGTTCCGTTTAACAACACCCCCTGCGTCGATCCCAAACTGGTAATTTCATCCATTCCCTCCGCCCCCATAAAGACAAGCGCCCTCTTCCTGCCGATTTTGGGCAGCAAAGTCTCATAAAGCTTCAAAAGACGCAATTCAGCCGTCCCAAGCAGCTGATAAGACACCGCCACAGGATTAAGAACAGGGCCCAATAAATTAAAGAGCGTTCGAACGCGTAAACTGCGCCGCAAGCCTTGAAACCGCGCGTAAACCGGATGAACCGCAGGAGCATGAAAATACCCCATTTTAATTTGACGCGCAGACGCCAAAACCCGGCTTACATCCGCATTTAAATTGTATCCGAACGCGGCAAGCAAATCAGAGCTTCCGCAACGTGACGTAATGGCCCGATTGCCATGCTTCAAAACACAAACACCCGCCGCCGCCATCACTACGGAGGATAAAGTAGATAAGTTAATCGAGTGGCTGGCGTCCCCGCCTGTACCGCATGTATCCAGGCATGACTGGTTAAATGGCACCGCGGTTTTTTCGGCATCTCGAATTGCATTCCACGCAACAAGTAAATCTTCGTTTTTTTCTCCGTTTCGTCCAAGTAAAGTAAAAATCGCACGCGCGTCCGAGCCGGAATATTTTGCCTCAACAAGATTTTTAAAAAATAAATTTCGCTTGGCAGGCGCAATGCCTTCTCCAGTCAACAAGCCCAAAAGTTCGTTTTCAGCTGAAATGACGCTTGGTTGAATCACTTTTTATTCGCTTTACGTTTTGCCAATTTTAAAAAATTAGAAAGCAATGTCATTCCCTGCGTGGTAAGAATTGATTCCGGATGAAATTGAACACCCCAAATCGGATAGGTTTTATGGCGAACAGCCATAATTTCTCCGTCTTTCGTCCAGCCAATTTTTTTCAAATCAGCCGGAAACGACTTCGGCTCAATTACCAGCGAGTGATAACGGGTGGCCGGAAACGGGTTGTTGACGCCCGCAAACAAAGGATCGCGATCATGGTAAACATCCGAAACTTTTCCATGCATAATTCTTTTGGCGCGCACAATTTTTCCGCCAAAAACGTCTCCAAGGCATTGATGTCCGAGACAAACGCCCAAAATGGGAACTTTTCCGGCAAACGCACGAATAACATCATTCGAAACTCCGGCTTCTTTCGGAGTGCAAGGTCCCGGTGAAATCACAATCAGGGACGGTTTCAGCTTTTGAATTTGCCGCACGGTGACTTCATCGTTACGAAAAACCTTGGGAGCAACGCCCAGCTCGCCGAAATATTGAACGAGGTTATAAGTAAATGAGTCGTAATTATCAATCATGATCATCATGAGAAAAAATTCCTCTGCTCGATCGCTTTTACAACCGCCCGAGCCTTATTGACGGTTTCTTCATACTCTTTGGTCGGGTTTGAGTCTTTAACGATTCCTGCACCTGCCTGCAGACAAAGATGCTTTCCCTGACACATTAAAGTACGAATAGTGATGCACATATCCATATCACCGTTAAAACCCAGATAACCAAGACAGCCGGCATAGGGGCCGCGGCCATCGCGTTCAAGTTCGTCAATAATTTCCATCGCGCGAATTTTAGGCGCTCCGCTGACCGTACCGGCTGGAAAAACCGCTCGCAAAAGATCACCCGCTGTTTTACCTTTTTTCAAAACAGAACACACATTTGAAACCAAATGCATCACATGGGAATATCTTTCAACATGCGCGTAATCCTTCACACGCACACTCTTAAAATCCGAAACACGCCCTAAATCATTTCGCCCTAAATCGACCAACATCACGTGTTCAGCCAATTCTTTCTTTGAAGAGCGCAGCTGTTTCTCAAACTTCATGTCTTCCGCATTATTTTTACCGCGCGGACGCGTACCCGCAATCGGTCTCAGCTCGGCGACGCGCCCTGTTTTCTTAACCAATACTTCAGGAGAAGAACCGACAAGCCGTGTTTGATCTGCGCGGAAATAAAACATATAGGGCGATGGATTAATCGATCGAAGCGATCTATAAATTTGAAAATCATCGCCTTTATATTCAGACTCAAATCGCTGTGAAAGCACCACCTGAATAATGTCTCCCGCTCGAATATACTCTTTCGCTTTTTTCACAATAGTTTCAAATCCCTTTTGCGAAAAATTGGCCTTGAGCGGTAAATCAACGGCAGGCGCGGACTTGGCTGACAATTGAAGCGGAGTCTTTAATTTCCTCTCATAAAACTTGATCCGTTTACACGCATGCGCATAAGCCTGAGCGGCTGATTTGAACTGCCTTGAAGAACTCTGAACAACAATCGAAAGAGTCTTGCGGTAATGATCAAAAACCAAAAATTCGTGCACTCGAAAAAAAACAGCGTCAGGAAAAAGACGCGGATGATTATTTTTTATTTTGACCTTTTCAAAATCACGCACATTTTCATACGAAAAATAGCCTATATAGCCGCCGGGAAAACCCGGGAAAAGATGCTCATTGGAGGCGGGATTTTTTCTGATCTCTTCCTCGAGATAACTCAGAATATGATTTTCTGAAAGAGTTGATTTTCGCCCGCTTTTTATTAAAGTAATCCGCCCATTTTTTACTTCTAAAATCTCTTCCGGGTGAATACCTAAAATGCTGTAGCGCCCCAGTTTTTGCTCTTCAACGGCTGACTCCAGTAAAAAAGCATACTTCTCATGCTGTGCCAATTTAAGAAAAGCGGAAACAGGGGTTTCAAGATCCGCGGGAAACGTTTCGTAAGCCGCGATCATTCCGCCGGACTGAAAAGCCCTTTTATAGTCGCTTAAAGATGGATAAATCATGTGCCATTTTGACTCATTTTGACATGGGTGTCAATGCAAGGAATAGTGGCCTTGCGGTCAAAGAGAACTAGATTTTTTCGGTTGTGAATTTGGCGCAGAGCAAAAACATTACAGTCGGACGGGAATGCCGCGGCGCTTAAGGTAAGCTTTTGCCTGCGGAATGGTGTAATCACCAAAGTGAAAGATCGATGCGGCTAAAACCGCATCGGCGCAGCCTTGGGCAAAGCCTTCATAGAGATGCTGTAAATTACCGACACCGCCTGATGCAATGACGGGTATCGATACAGCTTTCGAGACAGCTCGAGTCAATCCAAGATCATACCCTTTTTGCACTCCATCGGAATCCATGCTGGTTAACAAAATTTCGCCCGCGCCCATTTTTGCGGCATATCGGGCCCACTCAACGGCATCCCATTGAGTCGGCTTCCTTCCGCCATGGGTATACGCTTTCCAACTTTTTCCGTCACGCTTAGCATCAATCGCCACAACCACGCATTGACTTCCAAAACGACGGCTCGCCTCTTGAATTAATTTGGGACGCTTTAAAGCGCTGGAATTGATAGAAACTTTGTCACAGCCGGTAAGCAAAAGATCACGGATTTGTTCCGTAGTGGAAATGCCCCCGCCGACAGTAAAAGGAATAAAAATCTTTGACGCTACCTTGGATGCTAAATCGAGAATAGTTCTTCGCTTTTCATGGGTTGCGGTAATATCCAAAAAAACAAGCTCATCGGCTTTTTGTTTATTGTAGGCAATTGCGCATTCCACGGGATCGCCCGCGTCGCGCAACGAAACAAATTTAACGCCCTTAACAACGCGCCCCTGATTAATGTCCAAACATGGAATGATACGGCGGGCAAGCATGATCTTACGGAGTCAATTGTTTGTCCTCGATCAGTTTAATTTGATCGAGGCAGGCTGAACAAAAAAACGTGAGATGTGTGATGATTGAAAGTAAAAACAATGCTCCGCTCGCGACAGCGAAGTGGCAAGCAACGCTTTGCAAACCGTAAATTTGATAAAACCACGCGTACCAGGCAAATACAAACAACCCGCCAGAAAGACAATAAAAAAACCATCCGGAAATTGACTTAAATAAATACTGGCTCTGGATAGGCTTCAGATTTTTTGAGCTGATCCGCTTGGATGATTTTTTAATACGGCTGGTTAAAAGCCATCTTAAAATAGTTGTTCCCGCGACAAATAAAATGGAAACAAAAATCCAAGATTGTTTAAAATCATGAAACAAAGCATTTTTAAACTGATCTAAATAGGAGTCCATCACACCACTTCCTTTCGGGAAATTTGATCAAAGGCAGACGCGAGAGAAAACTTTTTCTCATAAAGAGCTTTTCCAATAATAGCTCCGTCGAAAAATGGGTGCTTCAATGCTGCGCACTGCGCGATATCACTTAAGTCGCTGATGCCTCCCGACAAAATAATCGGAAAACGCGCTAAGCCCAAGCATTCACGAATCATATCAAAATTGGGCCCCTGAAGCATGCCATCTTTATGAATGTCGGTCACAATTACCGCGGCGGGAGCAAATCCATGCAAACTCCGCAGAGCAGAATCGAGGCGCACCCCGCTGCCGGACAACCAACCATGTGTTTTGACCACTCCGTCCATCACATCAAACCCCACCGCGACACGGTAAGGAAATTGCTCAAAAACACTTTGTAAAAACCGCGGCTCAAGCGCCCGGCTTCCCAAAATAACCCGCTCCACACCCAAGCCAAGCAATGTTCTAATATCGTCCGCTGAGCGAATCCCTCCGCCAAATTGAATCCGGCAATTGACACTCTCGCGAATTTTCGACAAAGCTTCCAGATTTTCAAGCCGTCCATCGCGTGCGCCGTTCAGGTTCACTAAATGCAGCCATTCAGCACCCTGGTCTTCCCAGATGCGCGCGGTTTCCGAAGGACGATCATGGTAAACCGTCATTCTCTTAAAATCGCCCTTCTGAAGACGCACGACTTTATTCTCATACAAATCAATCGCAGGATAAAGATTCATCAGGCCCACCGGATAAAATGATTCAAAAGTGCAAGTCCCGCATCTTGGCTTTTTTCCGGATGAAATTGAGCCGCAATCACGCTGCCGCGGCCGGCAATTGCGGTAAATTTCTCGCCGCCATGCGTGCTTTCGGCATAGCAACATTCTTTTTGCGGAACCGCGTAATAGGAATGCACAAAATAAAAGTAATCTGAGGCGCTGATTTGATTAAGCATCGGATGATCCGCAACCGCGCTCAGCTGATTCCAGCCCATGTGCGGGACTTTTGCTTTTTTCGTGCGGAATTTCCGAACCTTACCTTGAAGAATCCCCAACCCTTTAACGCCGCGATTCTCTTCACTGCTTTCAAAAAGCAATTGAAGCCCCAAGCAAATTCCAAGAAGTTTTTTGTGCTTTTGGACATGCTCGAGAATAGGGTTAACTAATTTTCGGGCGCGCAACTCTTTCATTGCATCGCCAAACGCGCCTACGCCGGGCAAAATAACTTTGTCAGCCTGCTGAATGACTCGTGGAGAATGCGAAATGACGGCATCAGCCTTAAGGTGTTTAATGGCTTTAGAGACACTGCTGAGATTACCCATGCCGTAATCGATGATTACGATTGGCTTGGGCATAGATTTACGAGCCATGCCCTTAGATCAGCCCCTTGGTGGAAGGAACACCCTTTACGCGCGGATCGACCTGAGTCGCAAAATCAAGTGCCTTGGTTAAACACTTAAAAACGCCCTCAATAATATGATGGGAGTCTTTGCCCTTCACCACTTCGATGTGCATATTAATTCCGGCGTGATGACAAAAAGCACGCATGAATTCCATCGCGTCATGAAACGAATAGTTCTCCAAACGCGAAAAAGAAACATTCTCACCCTGATGCACAAAAAGTGAAGGGCGGCCGGAAATATCCAGACTCACCCGAATCAGTGTTTCATCCATCGGTAAACTCCAAAACCCATAACGGCGAATTCCCTTTTTGTCGCCAAGCGCTTTGGTCAAAGCCGCACCCAAAACAATGCCGGTATCTTCATTTGTATGATGAATGTCGACTTCTAAATCGCCTTTGGCCTTAATAAACAAATCAAAAAGACCGTGCTTTGAAAAAAGTTCAAGCATGTGGTCTAAAAAAGGCAGACCGGTTTTAACTTTGGATAAACCGCTTCCGTCTACATTCAATTCAAGTGCAATATCCGTTTCGCGGGTTTTGCGGGTTACTTTGGCGACCCTGCTGCTTTTTTTCATAACCGCTCCAGTTTTAATTTTTTTCGGCATCTTTTTCTGCTTTCTTTTCAACCAATCTGGCTTCGAATGAAATTCGATGCAAGTATAAGCCTTCCATTTCGGTCAATTTCTGCACGTGTTCTTTTGAATGCTTGATCGCTTCCTTCGTATACTCAATGATCTGCGTGCTTTTAATGAAAGTCGACGCGCTGAGCGGCGAGTAATAACGCGCACTGCCTCCCGTGGGCAGAACATGGCTCGGGCCCGCAATATAATCCCCGATAACCGCCGGGGAATTAGGCCCGATAAAAATAGCGCCCGCATGCTTGATATCTTCCATAACCTTGCGCGGATTTTCGGTCATAATTTCCAAATGCTCCGGCGCAAGTTCATTAATCACCTCACACCCCTCGGCAATATTTTTAACCTGAATAATGACACCGGTATCAATCCGCTTCCGGATGCTTTCAACCAATTTTTTTGAGGGCGTGACCAAGTAAGAGGTTCCACCATGATGCTCGGATTGCGCCAGCAAATCACAAGTGACAAAATCTGGGTCCGCCTGCGCATCCGCAAGAATCGCGACTTCACTCGGCCCGGCAACCATATCAATATCAACGAAGCCATAAACCTGACGCTTTGCTTCAGTAACATACATATTTCCGGGTCCGACGATCTTATCCACTTTTTTAATTGTGCGCGTTCCATAAGCCAATGCACCGATTGCCTGCACGCCGCCCGCACGGTAAATTTCGGTCACTCCAAGTAAGTTGGCCACGGCTAAAATATTAGGGTTAATCTCCCCGGTTTCTTTATTAGGCGGCGTAACCATTACAATTTCTTTCACGCCTGCAACCTTAGCCGGAATCACAGTCATATACACCGTTGAAACAAGCGGTGCGGTGCCCGCCGGAACATACACACCGATGCGCTCCATCGGAGAATATTTTTTTCCGAGCTTTACACCATACTTGCCTTCAATCTCATACGATTCGCGTAATTCTTTTTTATAATAATCTTGAACATTCTCCATAATTTGTTTGAGCAGGGGTACAAACTTCACTTCGATGTTTTCGAACGCGCGGTTGATATCGCCTTGGCTCACCTGAAGACGCTTCAGCGGCAAATCAATCCCGTCAAATTCACGTGTATACCGGCGAACAGCATTATCTCCGCGCAGACGCACTTCGTTTAAAATCCGCGCTACCTTCTTAGCAATGGCGGGATCATAAAAAGAAGCGAAATCACGGCGGATTTTCTTCTGTGTCTGTTTATCCCAGTTAAGTACCTGCATTATGAAACCTTTTGTGCTGAAAAATCAGAAAGTAATCGGCGAATCTGATCCAGCTTGGCGCTCAAATCAGGCGAGGCAGTTCCGCCCGCGCGAATAAAATCCGCCCGCCCGCCGCCGCGGAGACTCAGAAGCGGCTGAATCGATTTAAAAATAACACGCAAATCAACCGGGGGTAATGACCATTTTGTGCTCGACGCTAAAACCGTCTGAAGTTTTTCCTCTTCCGAGGAAGCAATAAAGAAAAGAGTGTTTTCAGATTGGTTTTTGAGCGAATCAGAAAGAGCATGGAGCTCATCGGCTGAGATAGAACTAAAATCATGTACGATCAGAGAAATCGCACCGCATTTTTGCGCGCCTGCAATAACACTTTTTAAATCGGTTCCGCCCGCGGATGACGTCTTCTTTTTTTCATAGGTGCGGATCGTATCCTGAAGCTTCAGAATGCGAGACTCCATATCTTTCGCAGGCACCTTTAGAGTTGCGGCCAAACGGTCCAATTTCGACCGCAAGTCACGAAAATAATCCAGTGCGGCCTGACCGGTCAAAGCTTCAATGCGCCTCACACCGCTCGCCACCGAGCTGTCTGACGCAATGACAAAAGAACCGATATCGCCGGTCGCAACGCAGTGAATACCCCCGCACAGCTCTTTACTGAATCCCGGGACAGTCACAACCCGCACGCGATCACCATATTTTTCTCCGAAAAATGCCATTGCCCCGCCCCTCTTTGCGGTTTCAATATCTTCTTCATTTTTTGCAACTATCTGATTCTTTAAGATTTCGGCATTCACGCTATTCTCAATTTTTAAAACTTCATCGCCAGTTAAAGGCTGCCCATGCGCATAGTCAAAGCGGAGGCGATCAGCGGCAACAAGCGATCCCAACTGACGAACATGCTCTCCGAGTAGATTACGCAAAGCGGCGTGCAGTAAATGTGTGGCAGTATGATTACGCATAACAGCCTGACGGTGTTCCGCATCCACTTTTGCTGTAACAGACATCCCTGTTTTAATCGAACCCGCAATAATTTCGCCGTGATGAATTGAAAAGCGATCCAATTTCCTGGTATCAGTTACGCGCATTTCAAAACCGGCTGAAGTCAAAACACCCTGATCGCCGACTTGTCCGCCGCTTTCAGCATAAAAAGGAGTTTTATCTAAAACAACCGCGGCCTGTGTTCCTGAAACATCAGACCAAAGCACCTTGGCTTGCTCTGTAATCGATTCATAACCAGTGAATTGAGTTGCCGGCGTATCATGCGGAATTTTTTCCAATCCTGAGGCCGTAAAAATGGAGGCGGCAATCTGGGTTGAACCCTTGGAGCGCACGCGCTGCTCGCTCATCAATCGCTCGAATCCGGCAGGATCCACGCTTACCTTGGATTCCTCGCAAATAATACGGGTCAATTCATCAGGGAAACCATACGTGTCATAAAGCTCAAACGATGCTTCAGCGGAAAGCTGATTCTTGCCGGCCTCTTTCAGTTTGTTCAGATGTTTGTCCAAAATGATCATGCCCGCATCCAAAGTTTCAAGGAAGCGCTTTTCTTCACTTTGTACCGTGGCCTGAATACTCGGCTGCGCGCTGACTAATTCGGGGTAAGCGTCTTTCATAGCATCAACGACCGAAGGAATCACTTCGAACAGAAAAGGCTTTTTTAACTTTTGATTATTGCTCAGCTGATACCCGTGCCACAAAGCGCGGCGCAAAATTTTACGCACAACATATCCTCGCCCTTCATTAGAGGGAATCACACCGTCGGCAATTGTAAAAGTCAAAGCACGCGCGTGATCGGCGATCGCGTGCAAACTATTACGCAAAGCTGTCTGGGATTCCTGAATTGCGAGTGACTGACGTATTTTCGCGTGAATCGGCTGAAAAAGATCGATTTCAAAGTTACTGCTCTTGCCTTGCAGCATACACGCCAAACGCTCAAGCCCCATTCCCGTATCAATATTTTTATTCTTTAAAGGGGTAAGTTGCTGCACGCCGGTGCGGTCAAACTGAGTGAAAACCAAATTCCAGATTTCCGCGAAACGGCGGCTTTCAATATCCCCTTCATCACCCTTGGAAGGATCCTGATCAAAGTAAATTTCAGAACAAGGTCCGCAAGGTCCGTTCGGACCGTCTTCCGGCGCGTTCGCCGGCCAAAAGTTGGATTTGTCGCCGCAACGATAAATCCAGTCTTTACGAATTCCGATATGTTTTTCCCAAATTTCAAACGCTTCCTGATCCGTTTGGTGCACGGTAACGCGCAAACGGCTCTTGGGCAGTTTAACCACTTCGGTCAAAAACTCCCACGCCCAGGAAATCGCTTCTTTTTTAAAGTAATCACCAAATGAAAAGTTGCCGAGCATTTCAAAAAAGGAATGATGATATGCCGTGCGACCGACTTCATCGAGATCCGCGGTACGCAGACATTTTTGTGAACTGGTAGCGCGGGACAAATCTTTTTTAACGCCTAAAAAATAGTCTTTAAACTGATTCATTCCGGCACCGGTAAAAAGCAGTGTCGGATCGTTCTGAGGAACAAGGGAGTCGCTCGCAACAGCCTTATGGCCCTTGCTGGCAAAAAAATCCAGATAAGTCTTACGTATTTGATTCGTCTTCATCGTCTTTAGTTTGTTTATGCTTCGCCACAACCGCTACGGCTGTATTCTGGGCGAGCTGAAAATCATATCCTTTTCTAATTAAAAAGTCATACAGTTTTTTCCTCAAAACGCGGGGGTCTGTATCGCGGAAAGAGCGGATTTTGTACTCGGCAATTTCAAAAGCCTGAACCCGCTGCTGCTCAGGGTCCACTTCACTTAAAATTTTTTTGCGGATCGCTTCGGGAATACGCTTTTTTTTCATTTCAAAAGCAAGTTTATGAGCTCCTGACTTTTTACCGGTAAGAATCCGCTCGGAAAGTTTATGCGCAAAGGCCTGATCGCTCAAGAAGCCTTCGGCTTTAAGTTTTTCAAGAGTGGAAGTAATAATTGCTTCAGGATAACCCTTATCACGAAGCTTCGCTGCCAGGTCATGCTCGCTCTTGTCGTTCATGGTGAGCGAGCGCAAAGCCGTGATCATAGCCTGCTTTTTTTGCTCCTCATCCATAACTAGAAAGCCGGGCTGCCTTATTCGTCAGAAGAGGAATCCGCCTCGCCGATCTGAACCGGAACCGCGTCCGGATTTGCCATCAGCTTCTCACGGATTAAACTCTCAATTTCATCCAAAAGCTGCGGATTCTCTTTCAAATACTGACGAGCATTATCACGGCCTTGCCCAACCTTTTCTTCTTTATAAAGAATCCAAGATCCGGATTTATCCAAAATTTGGTGATCAATCCCCATATCAATCACGCTTGAGGAGCGCGAAATACCTTCATCAAACATCAAATCAAATTCAGCCTGTTTGAACGGCGCGGCGAGTTTGTTTTTAACCACTTTCACGCGTACGCGGTTCCCAACAACATTCTCGCCTTTTTTTAAACTTGCGATACGGCGAATGTCTAAACGCATCGAAGAATAAAATTTAAGCGCTTTGCCGCCCGTGGTTGTTTCAGGGTTACCAAACATAACGCCGATTTTCTCACGCAGCTGATTGATAAAAATAACGCAAGTCTTAGAACGGCTCATAATACCCGTCAACTTACGCATCGCCTGAGACATTAAGCGCGCCTGAAGCCCCATTTTTGACTCGCCCATTTCTCCGTCAATTTCAGCCTTAGGAACTAGCGCCGCGACGGAGTCAATGACGATCAAATCTACCGCGTTCGACTTAACAAGCATTTCGCAAATTTGCAAAGCCTGCTCACCGGAATCAGGCTGTGAAATTAAAAGATCATCCAGCTTCACACCGATTTTTTCGGCATAGCTCGGGTCAAACGCATGCTCTGCGTCAATAAATGCCGCAACACCGCCGCTTTTCTGAAGATTGGAAACAACCGAAAGCGTCAGCGTGGTTTTCCCGCTCGATTCAGGCCCGAAAATTTCAATCACGCGTCCGCGCGGAACTCCGCCGATTCCGGTTGCCACGTCCAACGCCAAGGCGCCAGTTGAGATCGGTTCGACTTTTTCCCGATAACCCGCACCAAACTTCATGATGGAGCCTTTGCCGAATTGTTTTTCAATTTGCAGCAAAGCAAGATCCAGATTCTTGGTTTTTTCAGTTGCGGTCTTCGCTGCCTTAGCGGCGGATGCTGTTTCGGATGCTTTCGTTGCTTTTTTCTTGTCTGACATGGGAACTCCTTATGATTGCGTTGGCGTATTATAAACAGAAAATCATTTCTGTCTTACCAGAAATGATTTTATTATAAATCATATATTTATTGCAATATATTAAATAAGTTTTTTTTCTTCCCCTTTAAGAATACGCCCGATATTAGCCCGGTGCGTATAAAACATAAAAAGGCATAAAATAACACTTAAAATCATCAGCCACATAAACCCGGGCTGATTGCGTTCAAACAAAAAGATCAATATGGGATAAATCGCGCCTGCGGCAAGCGAAGCGACCGAGATGATTCGAAAGAAAGAAAAGATAATGATCCAAAAACCAAAAGCCGTCAGAGTCGGCAGCCAGGCCACCGCCAGAAAAACACCGAGTGAGGTCGCGACACCTTTACCGCCTTTAAATTTAAGCCAAACAGAAAAGGTATGCCCGGCAATAGCAGCAACGGCAAGCAGCAATTCCTGTTCAACACCAAGCTGCGCATCAAAAATAATCTCCGGCAACTTACAGGCAAGCCAGCCCTTAAACGCGTCCAGAAACAAAACAAGAATGCCCCACTTTTTTCCGACGACGCGAAAAACATTGGTTGCCCCGATATTTTTACTGCCATGCTCTCGAATATCCACTTTCTTGACCGCGTAACCAACCAAAAGGCCAAACGGAATGGAGCCTAAAAGATACGCCAGCACTAAACTTAAAATCATATTTTCTCCCCCTTCGCCAAGTAACGGGCGCCCCGCAAAGTATAAACGAAACCGGACGCAACAGTTAAAGCAGCGGCCGCAAATGAAATATAAATCGAAAAGTGTAAATTAATTAAGCAGGTAAGCACAAAAACCATTTGAAAAAGCGTCGTTGCTTTGCCGAGTAAATTCGGACTGGAAGGCATTTTCTTTTTTAAAAAAATAAAAGTAATTAACCCGCCGATAAAAACCATCTCGCGCAGAATAATTAGTCCTGTCACCCAAAGCGGAGGAACAAAAACAGGTTGAGGAGTCAGATGCAGAGCGATCATCCCTGAGAGCACCAGTAATTTATCCGCCAACGGATCAACTGTTTCACCAAAAACTGTTACCTGCTTCCAAATTCTTGCCAAATAACCGTCGAGCGCATCCGTCAACGAAGCAATCACATAAACAAACAATGCCCACCAACGAGCAAAAGAGTACTCAGCGGGCAGAATGATTAAGAAAAAAAACAAAGGAACGAGTGCGATACGAACCAGAGATAAAAAGTTCGGAAGGTTCAAACAGGAACGGTTCCCGCGGAGGGTGCCTTCTTCGTAGGGGTAAGATCAGGCAAATCACTTGCAACACGCACAGAAACAATTTTTGAGACCCCTGCCTCTTGCATCGTGACCCCGTACAACGCATTCCCCATCGCAATAGTTTTGCGGTTATGAGTAATAATAATAAACTGAGAAAGTTTAATAAAAGACTGTGTTACCTTGATAAAACGATCGACGTTTGCTTCGTCTAAAGGCGCATCCACTTCGTCCAAAAGACAAAACGGCGACGGTTTAATGCTGAACAAAGCAAAAATAAGCGCAACCGCTGTAAGTGCTTTTTCACCGCCCGAAAGCAATGAAATATGCTGAAGCTTTTTTCCGGGGGGACGAACCACGATATCGACACCGGAATCCAAAGGATGAGCTTCATCCAAAAGAATCAGCTTGGCTTCACCACCGCTGAACAAAATCTTGTAATATTCACTGAATTGCTTTTGGACATTCTGAAAGGTGTCTTCAAAAAGTTGCTTGGTGGTACGATTAATTTTGCGTATAGCCTCGAGCAATTGCTCGCGGGAATCTTCCAAATCTTTTTTCTGGCCGGCCAAAAAGTCAAAGCGCTGTTTTAGCTCGTCATACTCTTCAATCGCTAAGAGGTTAACGGTTCCAAGTTGATCCACCCGCTTCTGCAAGTCATTGATTTTTTCATCCAGCACAGCAAGATCCTCATGCAGCATTTCAGCGGGAGCAACCACCTCAGCGAATGCGACGCGATACTTCTGTTCAAGACGTTCAATAAAAGACTTTTCTTCAAAATCAAAATCTTTGATCCTCATTTCAAGACCATGCTGACGATCCTGATTCGACTTAATTTCTGAGTTGCGCTGCTCAATTTCACGGCGATAATCCGCAAGACGACTTTCCTGCTCTGTTTTATCCTTACGGATTAATTCGATTTCAACACTGACATCCTGCAATTCTTTTTCTAAAATTCCGCGCATCTGGACAGCCTGTTGTTCCTCCTGCCGCAATTCCCCATCACGTTCGGAAATGCGCTTCTTACCTTCATCCAAAAACAAGAGACGCTCCTGATCAAGCTTTTCATGATTTTCAATCATCACCAAAGCATCTCTTAAATGAATTTCTTTTTGTTTCCAGCTTTCATGCGATGACATGACTTCGCGGCGGTTCACCAAACAAAGCTCTTTATCCTTCTGGAATGTTTCCAGCTCGGCTTCACGCTGTCTTAACTGCCCCTGCAGTTCACGTTCTTCATTTTCAAGACCTGTAAGTGCATGGGAAAGTGTCAACTGACTCTCTTGCGCTTCATGAGCTCGGCGGGCCCAGTCGTCAAATTCAGAAAATGAAACCTTCTCTTGCTGCTGAACTTTCTCACGTTCTTGGTTTAAACGAATCTGTTCACGGTTTAATTGCTCAAGCTGAAATCCAAGCTGACTTTTTAAACGCAAAGCTTCCTGTGCTGATTTTTGAGAAGATTCATAACGCGCTTCCAATTCAACCAACTGAAAAGAAAGCGCTTTGATTTCTTCTTCCAAAACGTTCCACTCTTTTTGAACCGTTTCCATCTCACGCTTACGGCTGGCAGCAAACTGAGATTTTCTTTCTGTCTGAAAGGAATAAATGAATCCATTTGGTTCAATAATCATTCCATCCCGGGAAATAACAGTCCAACTCCCAAGACTCGGAAACCAATCTGCTAAAGTTTCAAGCGGCAAATGATCCACAACAAGAAATGAACTAAACAGCCGGCCGACCGAGCTGCGATGAGACTCTTCGATTTTGACGAATTCACCCAATGGGCGCGCTCCAGCAACGGATAACTGCTGAGGGATTGCCACTGAAGATCCTTCGGAATTGGAAACAACAAAGGCAACAGACTCCGACGTTTTCCCCTTCGACTTCAAATCATTCCAAATTTGCGCAAGTGAATTGGATTGTTTAAGAAAAAGTAAATGGGTATAGGATTTTAAAGCGGCATCAACAAACCGCTCATATCCGGCAGTAATTTCAAGTGTGTCGGATAGCTTGTCGTACAAACCCGAAAACTGCTGAATCTCTCCCTGAAACTTGAGAAACTCCTGCTCTCCTTCAAGCTGAAAGCCGCGTAAAATTTCAAGCTTCGCGTCCATTTCCCCTAAAGCAATACGCTTTTTCTCTAAAACAGAAACTAATCCGCGCACTGCCTGGTCAGCTGCTTGCTCAGCCTGCTGATGAGACGCCAAGCCGGAATGAGCCTGCTCCGCTTCAGCGCGAACCCGATGCAACTCCGATTCAACCTTTTGAATGGCGTCGAAGTTCAGCTGCAAAGTTTGCCGCAAACGATCCTGTTCGGCTTCAAAGCGTATCTTTTGTTCAGCGAAATGCTCTAAAAAAGCCCGGTTTCGTTCAATTTGATTCCGGGTTGACGCGCTTTCCCGCGAACGATCAAAAAACTGCGTTCGAACTTGCTCAAGACCCTGCCGAGACTGAATAATATTTTGCTCAATCGCCGTTAACCGTGCGTCAGCGTCTTCAATCTGCTTAATTAAGCCGGGAAGGTTCACGCTCACTTCCTGCTGATCACGCAAAACCTGTTCTTTTTTTTCCGCACTGCGTTTGAGCGTCTCCTGAAGCTGGTCTTGCTCCTGAAGCAACTCACCTTTTTGCTGAGCCAGCTCCATCTTTTTATCGGAAATAAATTGAATCTGCTGTTCATTTTTTTCGCTTTGACTGACTTTTTGGTAACGGCCTAACTCTTTAATCTGAAACTGATTTTGAATTTCAGTCACCTGAGTTTCCAAGCCGCCGATTTCGGAACGAAGCCGATGATGTTCACGCTCAAGATCAGCGATGTCACTTAAAATTTTCGACTGTTCAGCCAAAAGCTCATTCTTTTTCTGCTGAATTTGTTTTTGCGCTAAAAAAACACGCTCAATTTCAAGATTGCGTAAATGATCAAATTCAACTTTGTATTTCTCCGCCTTTTTCGCCTGCCGTTCCGCGTATTTAATATTTTTTTCAACTTCCAGAACAATGTCATTCAAGCGGAGCAAGTTGTCTTCCGTGCGCTGAAGTTTGCGCATGGCTTCGTCTTTTTTTGTTTTAAACTTTGCGATCCCCGCCGCCTCTTCGATTAAGGCTCTGCGTTCTTCGGGTTCGGCACGAAGCAGGTGATCAATTTTCCCCTGCTCAATCATGGAATATTGGCGCGTTCCAATACCTGTATCTAAAATTAAATCCTGAATATCCTTCAGGCGGCACGAAGTTTTATTTATAAGATATTCGCTGTCACCATTGCGGTGTAAACGTCTTGTAATAGTTACTTCCGCGTATTCAAGTGGAAGCGTCTTATCAGTATTATCAATCGTGAGAGAAACTTCAGCAAAATTGAGGGGCTTACGATATTCAGTGCCGTTAAAAATAACATCTTCCATGGAGGCGCCGCGCAACATTTTGGGACTGCGCTCACCAAGCACCCAGCGAATGGAATCAGAGATATTACTTTTGCCGCAGCCGTTCGGACCGACAACACATGTCACGCCCTCATCAAAAAGAATTTCGGTTTTATCCGCAAAGGATTTAAAACCTAGAATGGTGAGTTTTTTGAGTTTCATGCGGGTATTCTACTAAAAAATTTCGTATTAATAATCTAATTTTTCTGTTTCGAGCATTTATTTAACCCGCCCTAGGCGCGCGAATAACAGAGCCGAAACGACTAACGGTATCGGCGAAAAGCAAGACAGGCGTTATGTCCGCCAAAACCCAACGAATTAGAAATAACAACTTCGATCTTTCCTGCCTGCGCTTCATTAGGAACATAATTCAAATCGCAGTCAGGATCGGGTGTTGAGTAATTGATTGTCGGAGGCGCAACTTGATCACGAATGGCAAGAACACCCGCAATCGCTTCGACAGCGCCGGCAGCACCTAATAAATGCCCCGTCATGGATTTGGTCGAACTGATTTTAATCTTACGAGCATGCTCCTCACTGAGCGCGCGCTTAATCGCGAGCGTTTCACAACGATCGTTAATGTCAGTTGAAGTTCCATGCGCGTTAACGTAATCCACATCCTCCGGCTTTAATCCGCCGTCTTTAATCGCAAGCTGCATACAGCGCATCGCACCTTCACCCGTCGGATCCTGCCCTGTGATGTGATAGGCATCCGCGGTCATTCCATAACCGACAATTTCAGCATAAATTTTTGCATTACGTTTTAGAGCATGCTGCAGCTCTTCCAAAACCATAATTCCGCAACCTTCTCCCATGACAAATCCACTGCGGGTTTTATCAAAAGGACGGGATGCTTTTTCAGGAGTATCATTATGTGTTGAAAGTGCTTTCATAGCATCAAATCCGCCAAACCCAAGATTCGTAATACAAGCCTCGGTTCCGCCGCTAAACATCATATCCGCGTCACCGCGCTGGATAAGACGCATTGCGTCACCAATTGCATTTGAACCGGTCGCGCAAGCCGTAGCGACACAGGAATTTGGACCTTTGAACCCAAAAGTGATTGAGACCTGTCCGGGAGCCATATTGACAATCAACATGGGAATCGTGAATGGTGAAAGACGATCCGGTCCTTTTTCCACCATCACTTTATACTGAGCTTCAATCGTATGCAGCCCGCCGATTCCTGTTCCGATTAAAGTCCCAATGCGATAAGGATCCTCTTTCGAAACATCAATTCCGGAATCATCCAATGCCATTTTGGAACAAGCGATCGCCAATTGGACAAAGCGATCCGTTTTTCTGGCATCCTTCGGGGAAAGATAAGCGGTAGGATCAAAGCCTTTAACTTCAGCGGCAACTTTTGAGTTAAAAGGATCGGACGGAATACAGGACAACAAGCCGGTTCCGCTCTGACCGCGCAAGAAACCCTTCCAAGTTTCTTCCGCGGTATTGGCAACGGGCGTAATCATCCCAATACCGGTAACAACAACACGACGCATAAGTACTCTTTCTAAAAAAAGAGCCGGGTCGAATTACTTCGAACCCAGCTTTTCTTCAATATACTTAACAGCGTCGCCAACTGACTGGATCTTTTCGGCGTCTTCGTCCGGAATTTCTGTTCCGAATTCTTCTTCAAATGCCATTACCAACTCAACGGTATCAAGAGAATCAGCACCCAAATCATCCACAAAGGATGCTTCAGGAACAACTTCCTCAGGTTTCACACCGAGTTGTTCTACGATAATTTCCTTGATCTTGTCTTCAACAGCCATGATTCCTCCTTGTAGCGAAATCGTTATAAGTTCTATTTAAACAAACAAATTTTTTTAGCTGAGCTAAGCTCAGAGCCTTTGTGGTTGGGCGTAGCCCAGAACCAACTTAAATCAGATGACCAAACCACCATCTACAACAAGGACTTGCCCTGTCATGTACTTGGAGGCGTCAGACGCTAAAAATGCAACAACCGAAGCAATCTCTTCGGGCTCACCAAGACGCCCTAAAGCGATTTGTGCAGCCACTTTTTGCTTAAGCTCATCGGGTAACTGATCCGTCATCTTGGTCCGGATAAAGCCCGGCGCTACTACGTTTGCCCGCACGTTCTTCTTAGCTAATTCCTTAGCAACGGATTTAGTAAAACCAATCAACCCGGCTTTGGACGCCGAGTAGTTTGCCTGTCCCGCGTTACCGGTCAAACCTACTACCGATGAAATGTTAATGATCGAACCGCCCTTTTGCTTAATCATGGGGCGAGAGCAAGCTTTGGTGAATAAAAAAGCGCTTTTTAAATTCGTGTCCAAGACATCATCCCACTCGGATTCACTCATCAAAGCGAGCAAATTATCACGCGTTATGCCAGCGTTGTTCGCAAGTATATCGATGCGACCATAGGTGTCAATACAATTCTTGACCACGGACTGCACTTGCTCCGCGTTTTTTACATCGGCCGCGATACCGATAAAATGCGAGCATCCCATATCACGCAATTTATCTTCCGTGTCCTTTAAATTCGGCGCGGAGGACGCTGACAGAACCAGTTTTGCGCCTTGTCTCGCGAGTTCCAACGCAATTGATTGGCCGATTCCGCGGCTCGCTCCCGTAACAATCGCAACTTTATCTTTCAAACTCATTCCATGCTCCTTATGATTAAACTTGTGGTTGCGCCGAAGGCGCAGAGCCTAAAAAAGCAAGCGTAAATGGCTCAACATCTTCAGCGGTTCCAAAAACTTGTACGGCAAGAGGGACTTCACAGCTTTTCGCCAAACCCTTCAAAACTTTTCCGGGCCCTACTTCAATTAAATGAGTCAAACCCAGCTTCGAGAATTGCGCCATCGTTTCAGTCCAGCAAACAGAACTGACAAGCTGTCGACCCAGCAAATCACAGATTTCAGCGGTATCACCCGTTACTTTTCCAGTTACATTGGGAATAAACTGAGCCGCTAAAGGGTTCGTTTTAATTCCTTGAATCGCGGCAACAAGATCGGCTTGGGCTTGCTTCATTAATGTTGAATGAAATGCGCCGCTTACTTTAAGCTGAATGGCGCGTTTGGCGCCCTTTTTCTCGGCGATTTCCAGCGACTTTTGAATTGCTGCGGCCGTTCCGGTCAAAACAGTCTGACTGGGCGCGTTAAAATTAGCAACCTCAGCGCCGGATTCTTTTGCGACTTCAATGCAACCTGATTGATCCAACCCTAATATAGCCGCCATGGCTCCCGGATTTTGGGAAGCAGCCTTCTCCATCGCACGGGCACGAACCTGAACCAGACGCAAACCATCTTCAAACGAAAAGAAACCCGCGGCAGCCAATGCTGAAAACTCTCCCAAGCTATGTCCGGCAACGATCGCAGGCTGGATCGAAGGCCATTTTTCTTTTAATGCGGTCAGTGCGGCATAACTGCAAACATAAATCGCGGGCTGCGCGTTAAGCGTCTGAGTTAAAACATCTTCCGGCCCCTCAAAGCAAATTTGGGAAATAGAGTACCCAAGAACATCATCCGCCTTCTTGAAAACAGCTTTTACGGAATCAAACTGATTAAAAAGTGAAAGCCCCATCCCCACAAACTGGGAGCCCTGCCCAGGGAATAAAAAACCAATTCTCTTTTCTGTCATACTAAATTCTCCCCTTACCAACGAATCAATGTTGCGGCCCAAGTTAATCCGCCGCCGAATGCAACCAAAGCGACATAATCGCCCGACTTAATACGTCCCTTCTGAACCGCCTCACAAAGCGCAACAGCCGTGGAAGCGCTCGACATATTTCCGTAAATCTCAACGTTTGTATAAACCTTATCGGGTCCCATCCCCAGACGTTCGCCCACAGCACTCAAAATACGGCTATTGGCTTGGTGCGGAATCAGACAGTTGATTTCCTCGACCGTAATACCGCCGCGGCGCGCCACCTCACGCACAGCCTCTTCCATTGTCCGCACAGCAACTTTAAAAACGTCAGATCCTTCCATCTTTAAATAATGCAGCCCCTGACTCACTGTGTCCGGTGTTGTCGGATTAGCGGAGCCGCCCGCGGGAATTTTGAGAATATCCGCTTGAGTTCCGTCTGACCCCAAATAAGAAGCAATAATCCCGCGCTCACCATCTTCGGATCGCGACAAAACAGCCGCACCTGCACCATCACCAAACAAAACGCATGTAGAACGATCCTTCCAATCAATGAAGCCTGACAAAACCTCGGAACCAATCACAAGTACGTGTTTATGAATTCCGGCGGCAATAAATGATTCCGCAACCGAAACAGCATAAGGAAAACCGGAACAGGCGGCCGCCATGTCAAAAGCGCCGCAACGTGCGCCTAACTTTGACTGAATAATACATGCCGTTGACGGAAAAAGCATATGCGGGGTAATGGTGGCAACAATGATGAGGTCTAAATCCTGCGGAGTAAGCTTAGCATCAGCTAACGCAGCCTTCGCGGCTTCAAGGCCTAAATCACTGGATGATTGTCCCTTTTCGGCAACATGGCGTTCACGAATTCCGGTACGGGTGCGAATCCATTCGTCGGTGGTCTCGACCATCTTTTCGAGATCAAAATTGGTAAGAACTTTGGGCGGAATAAAAAACCCCAACCCGCTGAAGCGAGCCTTATACGGCGCCGCCATTACTCTTTCCATCCCCGCTTGCCAAATCCGGCGCTGAGGTTTTTAAATTAGCAATGACTTCCACTATCTGCTCGTTAACCTGAGTGGATACAAATTCAGCACCTTTGCGAATCGCGTTGCGAATGGCTTTTGCGGAAGAAATTCCATGCCCGATAATAACAGTGCCATCCACGCCCAGCAAAGGCGCGCCGCCTGCTTCTTCGTAATTAATATCTTCTAAAACGGATTTGATCGCCGGCTTCATAAAATAAGCTCCGACATAACTCAGCGGATTTTTTTGCATATTGCGCTTCACCAAAATCTTACTGGTTTCGAGCACACTTTCGAGCAACTTCAGAACAACGTTACCGACAAATCCATCACACACAATGCAATCCGCTTTGCCGTTAAAAAAATCGCGGCCTTCGATGTTGCCGATAAAATTAAGTGAAGTGGTATCACGCAAAAGCTTATGCGCTTCCTGAATGACATCCGTCCCCTTACATTCTTCTTCTCCGATATTTAAAAGACCGACGGAAGGGTGCCGTTTCTTGAAAATCGATTTCGAGTAAACGCTGGCCATAATCGCGTAATGAAGCAATTCATTGGGAGAAGGGTTTAAGTTTGCGCCAACATCCATCACCACACTCATACCCTGAAGCGAAGGAGTGCTGATGGCAATACCCGGACGTTTTACGCCCTTAAGCATTCCAAGACGGAGAGTCGCTCCCGCAACTGCCGCACCGGTGTTTCCGGCGGATACAACCGCATCGACTTCCCTTTTTTGAAGCAGGTCAATGCAAACCGCAATCGAAGAATCTTTCTTCTTTTTGACTGCTGCAACCGGAGTATCCGACATGGTCACTACTTCCGAAGCGTGCTTAATCGTCAGCTTTCCGCCAACTAATTTGTGCTTTTTGAGCTCGCGCTTAAGCGCCTCCTCTTGCCCAACTAAAACAACTTCAATATGCTCGAAGTCATTTGCGGCCTGAACCGCTCCGGCAACCACTACTTCGGGGGCGTAATCTCCGCCCATTCCGTCAACGGCAACTCGAATCATGATTTATTTCTCAGACTTTTTTTCTTTGGATTTTACTTCAACCGTCATAACTTGCTTACCGCGGTAAGTTCCCGAAGCGGAAACGCGATGACGAAGGGTAATTTCACCTGTCTTAGGGTCACGGTCATACGCAGGAACCGCAACGTGATGATGAGAACGACGAAGTCCCGAACGGCGGTTCGACGACCTTCTTTTTGGTGTTGCCATTTTATTTACTCCTCTTTTTTACTATTTTTGCTCTGCGCCGCGCGCAATCGCAACAAACTTTATTTTTTGGGTTTAATCTGCTTTTTCAATTCTTCAAACGGACTTTTCTTCTTAACCTCGGGATCACTGTATTCCACCGGCTTATCGGCTTCGGGCGCGCGAAAAACCATCGGGTGATCCAAAATAATCAACTCGCGCAATTCTCCGTCAGTCTCAACAAACTCGGCATTTTCGGTTTCAAAAAACCAATCAAAGCCGACCGACCAATTTTCCGGAACTTCAACAAGCGTACGTCCGCAAACCCGAACAATTTGAGCTGTCGCCACCCCATAAAAACGCAACGTTTTCTTTTCGCGTTCAACAGTACCCTCCAAATCAATCGGTGTCATAAACCGCATATCATCAAAAGCAACGTCAAGATCAGCCGCAACACACTGATAGCGCAACTCGGCCGGAACGCCCTCTTTATACGAGGCTACGCGAATCTTCATATCTCAATTACTTCCGTACTCTTAAAATCCAAATCGCCGGCGAAGTTCCTGCTCCACAAATTTCGGAACATAACCGGAAACATCTCCGTGCAAAGCGGCTATTTCTTTAATCAACCGCGACGACAAATAAAAATGCGACTCGGACGGCATTAAAAAAACCGTATCGACTTTGCGGGCTAAACGGCGGTTGGTCAGCGCCATTTGAAATTCATAGTCAAAGTCCGAAGTCGCCCGAATTCCACGCACAAGTGCTTTAGCGCCATGCTTTTCAGCAAAGCGAACCGTCAAACCTTCAAAAGCCTGAACTTTAACACCCTGACACCCTTTCAGGGCACGCCTCAAAAACGCAACTCTCTCCTCTGGTGTAAAGAGGGAGTTTTTTTCTGCGTTCGCAGCGACAAGAACAATCACTTCATCAAAGAGTTTTAAGGCTCTTTGAATCAGGTCGAGATGCCCGTTGGTAACAGGATCAAAGCTGCCCGGATAAATAGCCCTGCGTTTGCTCATCCGAGGCGTCCAAGCGAAAATAAAATGACAAACATGCTTGCCCGATCTTCTTTGTTCGCACACACTTAAGAACTTGCAGGTCATCCGGCAACGGCTCTTTGGCCGGATGGCCCACAATGACCTGCGCGAAGGGCAAGACTATATCAGAACGATCTAGCTTCATCAACGCTTTTTTGACCATACCGGAGAAGAACGGAGGGTCCACAAAAATGATAGAAAAACGCTCATTTTGCTTCTCCAATTTAGTAATCGCTTTCAAAACATCGGTTTGCATAATCTTGGCTTGCGGCTCAAGTTCCAGCGTCTGAAGATTCTTCTGAATCACCTTAACAGCCCATATAGCCTCATCCACAAAAGTCACATGACGGGCCCCCCGGCTCAAAGCTTCTAGCCCAATTGATCCGGAACCGCTAAAAAGATCGAGAATGTTTTTTTCAAACACCAAACTGCCCAGCATATTGAAAAGGGTCTCTTTAGTCCGGTCCGTCATGGGCCGGGTTAGCTTGTTCTTGGGAAAGTCTATTTTTCGTGACTTAAATTTACCGCTAATAATACGCATGATATCTTTCTGCTTTAAAACAACAAAAGTGTACGCATAGTCTAATAATTTCGCAGTCTTTCAGCGAGATATTTTTTAATCCAAATCTGCTCCGCGCTTTCTTTGACCACGGCAGCCGCTAACTCTTTAGCGCGCTGCAAAAGATCCAAATTCCAAATCGGGTGCGCTAATTTAAAGTGCGGAATACCGGATTGCCGCTCGCCCCACAAGTCGCCCGGCCCGCGTAAATTTAAATCCTCCTCCGCAATTTGAAATCCGTCCTGGGTTTTGGTCAGAAGGCGGAGCCTCAACTTCCCTTCATCCGTTGTTGGTTCACCAAATAAAAAACATTCGGAGGCATGTTCCCCGCGTCCGATTCGCCCGCGAAGCTGATGCAGCTGCGCCAATCCAAAACGTTCCGCGTTTTCTATAACCATCATCGTCGCATTCGGCTGATCGACCCCAACCTCAATCACCGTGGTCGAAACCAAAACATCCACCTTCCCCTCATAAAAAAGACGCATAGATGATTCGCGCTGCTCTTGGGGTGTTTTTCCATGAACCAAAGCAAGTTTAAATTCTGAAAAATAGCTTCCTTTTAACTTTTTAAACTCCGTCTCGGCTGCTTTTAGATCCGCTTTCGATGATTCCTCAATAATCGGAAACACCACGTAAGCCTGGCGTCCTTTTTTTAGATTCAACTTAATATGCTCCCAAACCTCAGGCTGTTTTTGACGGCTAATCCAATAAGTTGAAATCGGCTGCCTTCCCTTCGGCAATTGACGAATGGTGCTGAAATCCGCGTCGGCATAAACAGCCAAAGCCAAAGAGCGAGGAATCGGTGTCGCTGTCATCACCAGACAATGCGGCACGGGCTTTCGCTCCAAAAGACGGCTGCGCTGAACCACGCCAAACTTATGTTGTTCATCAACGACAACAAGCCCTAGCTTTTTAAAATCAACTTCATCTTGCAAAAGCGCGTGTGTTCCGACGACCAAGTCCACCTTGCCTTGCCGCAGCTCCGCCAGCAGTCTTTCACGGCGTTTCTTTTCCGTGCTTTTTGTTAAAAGTGCAATTTCAAGCTTAAAGGGTGCCAATAATTTCTTGAGGGTTTGATAATGCTGTTCCGCTAAAATTTCAGTCGGAACCAAGAATGCGCTTTGCAATCCGGACCTTTTCATCAACAAAAAACCAAAGGCCGCTACCGCTGTCTTTCCCGACCCGACATCACCCTGCAGAAGACGATTCATAGGCCGAATCCCCCGGCAATCAACTTCAATTTCGGTCATTGCCCGATGCTGATCCTCAGTCAACTCATAAGGAAGAGAGGCGGCATAATCTTCGAGAGTGCCACTTGCAGCGTTGGCAGCAACGCCATCCTGCCGCATATGATTCTTTCGAATTTGAGACTGGAGCGATAATTGAAACGAAAAAAACTCGTCAAAAATCAATCGACGTTTTGAAGACTCGAGGTGCGGTTCAGATTCCGGAAAATGAATGCCACGAATCGCGTCACGCAAAGAAACAAAAGACTCGCTCTTTCGGATGCTCTCCGGTAAATGATCAATGAGCTCCCCTATCTTTTCGGATTGAGTCAGACCGTAGATCAACGCGCGTAGGCTTTTCTGATGCAATCCTTCGGTGAGCCCATAAACCGGAACAATACGTCCCGTGTGAATACCAGGGGCGGCGGAATCAACAAACTCAATTTCGGGGTTAGAAATTTTTATTTTCGCTCCGTCTTTTTCCACCTTCCCGTAAAGAATGGCAAGCTTTTCAGGCAATAACTGCTTTAATAAATAAGTTTGCCGATGCCAAACCACACTAATTAATCCGGTGTCATCGCCGGCCGTCATTTCAACCATAGGCATGCGCGGAATCGGTTTAAGGCGGGCTGAAATAATTTCAACCTCTACCGATACCGTTTGCCCCGGTTGAAGATCTTTTATTTTTGAAAAAAGCGTTCGGTCTTCATACCGAGAAGGAAAATGATACAGAAGGTCATGGATAGTGCGGATTTGAAGCTTCGCCAACATCTCAGCGCGCTTGGGACCAATGCCCCGCACATACCTCAAATCACAGGCAGGAATAATAGGAATAGAATCTCGAGAAGTCTCCGAAGTAACGCTCTTACGAATCAACCCTGCCATAAAAAACCAAGGCAAACACCCTTGGAATTATATTTACGCAGCAGGCTTCGCCTCCACAGGAGTGGCCTCGACGGCTTCCGCCGCTTGTCCGGCCGCTTGATCCACAACAGCCTGAACTTCCGCAGCTGCGGAAGTTGCGGTTGTTTCCGCCTGAGCAACAGCCGCTGTTGACTGTGTCGCAGCTTTTTCTTCGGCTTCTTTAACAGCCTTTTGAATCTGCTCCATCGTGATCGGCGCCTGATTCTGGAACTTGGAGTAAAGCGAGCGTGATTTATTTGCCGTCATCGCGCTCAAAGTAATGCAAGTGACGATAAACAAAACTGCGGCTACCGTAGTTGCCTTAGTTAACACGTCCGCGGTTTTTGTGCCGAACACGGACTGCGCGTCCGTGCCGCCGAATGCCGCGCTTGAAAGCCCCATTCCTTTTCCGGGCTGAAGCAAAATAATTCCGAGCAACAAAAGACAAACAATCACGTGCACAATGCTAACAAACAAAATCATGACGGGCTCCCTGCTTTTGACGAGGCGGCACAAGCGGCAACAAGCTGGGCGAATGAATCCGCCTTCAGCGACGCACCGCCGACCAACGCTCCGTCGACATTTGGTTTTTCAATTAAGGATTCAATATTATCAGGCTTAACACTGCCGCCATAAAGCACGTAAAGCTTATTGGCAACATCTTCGCCAAACTTTTCACTCAGAATTCCACGAATAAAAGCATGCATCTCTTCTGCCTGCTCGGGTGAAGCTGTTTTACCGGTCCCGATGGCCCATACAGGCTCATAAGCAATCACGACTTTCAGGATTTCATCGGAAGAAATATCAGCCAATGAATCATTCATTTGCTTCGCAACAACTTCCCAATGCTTCCCTGATTCACGTTCCTGCAAAGTTTCTCCAACACAAACAATCGGCAACAAGCTGTACTTCAAAGCTGTTTTAAGTTTTTTCTGAATCAACGCGTCCGTTTCTTTAAAATAAGTGCGGCGTTCCGAGTGTCCCAAGATAACATAACGGCAGCCAATCTCTTTGAGCATCGGCGGTGAAATTTCACCGGTATAAGCACCTTCTGTTTCATAGTGCATATTCTGCGCGCCTAAACCAATTTCAGAATCTTTTAATTCATCCGCAACCGTGGAAAGCGCTGTGAACGGCGGACAAACTACCGTAATCACATCATGAAACTTATAAACCCCCGCTTTAATTGTTCGGACAAGCTGAGTGGCTTCCGCGCAATTCATGTACATTTTCCAGTTTCCGGCAATCAATGGCTTTTTCATTTGTTTCTTCCTAAACGTACTTTTTATTGTTTAAAGTTGCCGGTTGAGTCAAAGACCCAGAGGCGTCCTAGTTATCGAACCGCCGGTTGCGGCGAAGCCGCAGAGGCCTTATCTAACAGCGCTGCGACACCAGGCAAAGCTTTTCCTTCAACCAGCTCAAGCGAAGCGCCGCCGCCCGTTGAAATATGCGACATTTTATCGGCAACTCCGGCCTTATTCACTGCGGACACAGAATCTCCTCCGCCAATCACCGTAATGCAATCCGGCAACTCAGAGACGGCTTCGGCAATCGCCAAAGTTCCCTTGGCAAAATTAGGAAATTCAAAAACACCGAGCGGCCCGTTCCAAAAAACAGTTTTAGCTCCATTAATCGCGACGCGGAACATTTCAATGCTTCCCGGACCGATATCCATACCCATTTCATCGTGCTGAATCGCACCGCGCACCGCAATGCGTGACGGCGCGTCCGGCGCAAAATCTTTAGTAACAAGATTATCAATCGGCAAATAAACATTCACATGAGTTTCATACGCGCGCTTTAGAATTTTGCGGGCAACGGGAACCATATCCTCTTCAATCAATGAAGTTCCGACGGGAAAACCCTTTGCCTTGTAGAAAGTGTAAGCCATACCGCCGCCGATAATGAGCTTGTCCACTTTGCTGAGCAAACTCTCAAGCACCGCCAATTTGGAAGAAATCTTAGCGCCGCCCACAATCGCGACATAAGGATGCGCCGGATTCTTGGCGATTTTACCTTCGAGATATTCCAATTCTTTTTCCATTAAAAAACCGGCCACCGCGGGCAAATAGCGCGCAACCGTCTCGGTTGACGCATGAGCACGATGAGCCGTTCCAAAAGCGTCATTCACGTAAATATCACCGTATTGCGCCAAAGCTTTTGCCATTGTTTCGCGTTCGGCGGCTTCCTTCGAGGTTTCTTCTTTATGGAAGCGGGTATTTTCAAGCATTACAATTCCGCCAGCCGGAAGTGAGTTAACTAATGCAAGAGTTTCAACCGTCATGCAGGACGCGGCCAGCTTAACATCTTTGCCAAGAAGCTTTGCTAAATAAGCCGCTACGGGAGCCATACGATGCTTGCCATCTAAATAGCTTTTCTCATCAAAAGGCTTTCCTGCTTTTTCAGCTTTTTCTTTGGCTTTCGCAGCGTCCTTTTTTGGATCACCGAGATGCGACATCAGCACCAAGCTTTTGGCACCTTGATCCAGCACATATTTAATCGACGGCAGCGCCGCACGAATGCGTGTGTCATCCTGAACAACGCCGTCTTTCATCGGAACGTTGAAGTCGACACGCATTAATACGCGTTTACCGGAAACTGAGATATCGCGGATCGTCTTTTTTTGCATCATTCAGCCTTAAAAGTTAAGCCGTTAGTTATTTGGATCCGACCAATTGCGCCGAAGATACGCCGTCTTTTTTGGCAATATAACGAACAAGGTCAACCACACGGTTGGAATAACCCCATTCATTGTCATACCAAGAAACCAGCTTAAAAAAGCGCTTCTCACCTTTCAAGTTATTCTGAAGTGTTGCCAACGAGTCATAAATGGATGAACGCTGGTCATGGATAAAATCGGAAGAAACAAGCTCTTCATCCGTAACACCTAGAATCCCCTTTAAGTAGCTCTTGGAAGCACTTTTGAGAAGTGAATCAATTTCCTCAATGGAGGTGTCGCGTGTCGAGCGGAAAGTTAAATCCACAACTGAAACGTCAGGGGTCGGAACGCGAAAAGACATACCGGTCAACTTCCCTTTTACTGCGGGAAGAACTTCACCCACCGCCTTTGCGGCACCGGTTGTCGAAGGAATGATGTTCATCGCTGCCGCACGTCCGCCGCGCCAATCTTTCTTCGAAGGACCGTCCACGGTCTTCTGTGTGGCGGTATACGCGTGAATGGTGGTCATCAAACCGTTCTCGACACCAACTCCTTCTTTTAAAAGCACATGAACAAGCGGCGCCAAGCAATTAGTGGTGCATGATGCATTCGAAACAATATTATGTTTCGCTGAATCATATTCGGTTTCGTTTACGCCGATGACAAGCGTTTTCACTTCACCTTTAGCGGGAGCGCTGATAATAACTTTTTTTGCGCCGGCGGTGATATGACCTTGCGCTTTTTCAGATTCTGTGAAAAGACCGGTGGATTCAATCACATAATCCACGCCCAAAGCCTTCCACGGTAATTGATCGGGAGTGCGGGTTGCCATGACACATTTAATTTTATGGCCATTGACAACCAAAATATCAGCTTCAGCAAGCGACGGAGAACTTTTTTCCGTTGCGACAGTATGTTTGAAGTGACCGTGAACGGAGTCATATTTCATCTGATACGAGAAGTAATCCGCATCGGTCGAAATATCTACAACGGCAACAACGTCGATTTCTTTGCCCAACAATCCCTGATCGCAGATGGCCTGAAATACCATGCGTCCGATACGTCCAAAACCGTTAATTCCAACACGAATTGCCATAAAACCTCCAAATACATTTTGAAAAGATAATTTCGAAAAACGAAGGTGAAATTATAGACCCCAATAAAGGGGTGTCAAGAGCTTAAAAAGATCTTTAAAAATGATTTAAGCCGATTTAAAAAGACACGGATCAGCGCTTTGATAAAGCATCACGGTAAATCTGCGAAATACGCGCTGACATAACCTCACTGTCAAAAAATTTCTTAGCGGTCGCCTGAGCTGCATTTCCCATTTTTTTTACGCCGGCAGGGTCTCTTAACCAACTTTCAATCGCGTCTTTAATTTGTCCAACATTCCCCTTTTCCACAAAAACACAGCATTCCTGATCCTGAAGAAGATCAAAAAGAGCCCAATGCCGCGTCATCAAGACGGGCAATCCCGCGCTCATCGCCTCAACAATGCTTAAACCAAAGGCTTCAACCCAACGGGCGGGATGAACAAAAACATCACTTACCGCCAATGCTTCCGAAACATCATCCAGGCGTCCGGCGAAAATAATGCGTTTTTCCATTCCGGCGGCATTCACTTTTTGCATTAACAACTCTTTTTCGCGTCCCTCTCCCACGATTAACGCCTTTAAGTTTTCATACTTCGACAAAAGTGGAAATAACGCACTGATGAAATCAGCAACGCCTTTTTCTTCAACAAGCCGGGCTACCGTGCAAGCCACAAAATCGGAAGTTCCAAAACCAAATTGCTTTCGTGCGGTCAATCGATCCACGGAAACCGTACGCTCACGAATCCGATCCACTTCTACTCCGTTATAAACGGTTTCAACCAGCTCAGGCACGACCTTATGCCGTTCAATCAAATCATGACGAACACCGTCACTGATCGCAATTACCTTCGCTCCCCAAGACGGAAAGATTCGGCGCCCGAACCTTGGTTCATAAAAGCCGTGACAGGTGGAAACAAACGGAATGCCTGTGCGTTTAAAAATAATCGAAGCCAAAACTTGCGCAACGCGCGTGTGGGCGTGAACTACATCCACTTTCTCTTTGCGTAATGTTTCAATGATAACGGGCAAAATCAAAAGCAGCTTGGGATGAAATTCAAATTTGGTTTTGATCGGGAAAGAGAAAGAGCGGATGCCGCTTTCCGCAAATTGAGACTCCATCGTTCCACCGGATGAAATCACGATTGATTCATTGCCTTGACGGTTCAAACAGCGCGACAAGGTAAAAACATATGCCGGAATGCCGCCGCTATTGATGTGGGTTGTTAACTGGGCTATTTTCATATGCTATTTGACCCATTCGAAGAAAATAGCCATCACGCTAAGTTCATTCCGACGTTCCAACGGCGTCCGCGCGCGTAATCGCCACCGCGCATTCCTTTTTTGCCGGCCGGTTTGACTAAAAGTAATTCAATCGCACCTTCGGAAACTTGTACAACCATCGATTCCTGTGAAACGGAAAGCAATTGCCCAACCTTGGCGCCGGATTGACCCGATAAAGGCCGCGCTGTAATTAACCCAAGCCGCTCACTGCGCATTTCAATAAAAGCGCCCGGCCACGGCTTAAGTCCCCGAATAATTCTATCCCACTTTTGCGCCGTGTCCTGCAAAGTCAAACGTCCATCTTCTTTATTTAATTTTTTCGCATAGCTGGCTTGATTCGAATCTTGAGGTGAACCCGTCACCTTACCTAAACGAGCGCGCTCAAGCAATTCCCGCATAACCGAATACGATTTCGCCGCTAACATAGCGCCCAATTTCTCTGAATCATCTCCGGAACGAATCGGACATTCCTCCTGAAAGTAAACTTCGCCCGCATCAAGTTCTTTGGTGATGTCCGCGATGGAGAGCCCGGTAACCGCATCGCCATTTAAAATCGGCGAGCTCAGCGGCGAGGCTCCACGATACTTCGGTAGTAAGGAAGGATGAATATTAAATCTTTGCGAAGGCAACGCGAGAAAACGCTCGGGAATAATTTTCCCATAAGATGCCACCACAAAAACATCCGGCTTCAAATCCGCAATCTCCTGATAAGCCGCGTCATCCAGCTTCGGATACTCTCGAAATAAAATATTCTTCTTAGCACAGAAAGACGCGATCACAGTCGGAGTCAGCTCAAGGCCTCGCCCCTGCCTCTGAGGGGGCGTCGTGACAACCGCCGCAATCTCATAACCGGGAGAATCAAGACAAGCCTGCAAACCGGGCTGAGAAAAATCAGAGGAGCCGAAAAAAATAATGCGCGGCATTCAGCGTTTTTTCTTTTTCTTACCGCCGCCCGCGGCGTATTCGGCAAGCAATTTTTCACGCGTCACGAGATTGACGCGGTCAATCAAAAGAAATCCGTTCAGGTGATCCATTTCATGCTGAACGATGCGGGCAAAAAAATCTTCTATTTTCACCACAACCGTCTGCCCCTTGCGATCTTGATACCTGAGTTGAATCCATTGCGCCCGCGGCACATCGGCAAAAACACCCGGAAATGAAAGGCATCCCTCCGGTCCCATCTGGGTTCCGCCTGATGTTTCAATCACGGGATTACAAATCACAATTTCAGTACCGGGCTGATTCTGGGGCGACGCAATTAAAATCTGCTTCGATACCCCGACTTGCGGAGCCGCCAACCCAACACCGTCATCGGTGTACATGGTATCAATCATGTCATCAAAAAAGCGCTGCATCTTCTTGTCAAAAACTTCGACAAGTTTCGCTTTCTGGGTGAGCACCGGATCCGGATAAGTTCGAATTGGAAGTATTGCCATAAGTTAATGATACCAAAAAAAAGCGGTCTCGGAAATGAGGCTAAAGGATATTTACCGGGTCCATATCCCAGGCCACCTGTACACCGGAAGGCTTTTTAAGTTTATTGAGAGTTAAAAATAATGGCGCTAGTTTTTCAGCATCATGAACTTTAAGCATGACATGCCAGCGAACATGCCCGCGAAGCTTGTAAAATGGAAGCGGCGCGGGGCCCATCAATTGCCCTTCAGCTAATGCCGGTAAACATTGCTTAACGGCATCGCGCACAGCACGGGCATGCGCGTAAGCTTTATTTTCATCCGGAGAACGAATAATGATATTCAGCAATCGCGAGAAAGGAGGATAATTCAGCTCACGCCTCAAAGGCAAAGCATACTGATAAAAAGCGTCATAGTCTTGCCTTTGGGCAAATAAAATAGCGGGATGATCCGGATTGACCGTTTGGACATAAACACGCCCTGGCTTATCACCCCGACCCGCTCGCCCCGCAACCTGCGTCAAAAGCTGAAAAGTTCTTTCGGATGACCGGAAATCAGGAAGCTTCAGACCAATATCCGCCAAAATCACACCCACCAGCGTCACATGCGAAAAATCAAACCCTTTCGCGATCATTTGTGTTCCGATCAAAATATCAATTTTTTGTTCACGGAATTGGTCGAGAATCTCCTGATGCGATCCGCGTTTTTGCATCACATCCGCGTCAAGTCTTGCGATACGCGCTCCGGGAAATAAACGTCCGGCTTCACTTTCGACTTTTTCCGTACCGAACCCGCTCATTTTATAAAACTGATTCGGCTTCTGTTTTTCTAATTTAGAAAACGCGATACGGTCGTTACAGTAATGGCAAAGCAGTAAGTCATCCATTTGATGAAAGGTCATCGGAATATCACAGCGTTTGCATTTTAAAATCTCCTGATCCCCTTCAGCCGCCTGAATAAACGTGGAAAAACCGCGACGGTTGAGCAAAAGCATGGTGCCTTCACCCGCTTTTAAATTTTTCTCGATCTCTTTCGTGAGCGGAGGCGAAAAAATTAATCCCTGCCGCGGATCTTTCGGATACTGCTTGAGGTCAACCAGACGGACATCGGGGAGTTTTTTTCCGTCCACACGCTGAGTTAAGCGCAATCCTTGCCATTTCTTAGACAAAACCCGCTCCATAGATTCGAGTGACGGAGTGGCCGTCCCCATCAAAAGCAACGCTGACTCAAGCTGAGCGCGTTTCTCAGCCGCTTCACGGGCATGATACCGGGGCGTAGTTTCTTGTTTATAGGAAGTTTCATGCTCTTCATCAATTACGATTAATCCCAAATCAATCACCGGCGCAAAAACTGCGGAGCGGGGCCCCAGAACCACGCGGCGCTTCCCTTCACGAATTCTTCTCCACGCAATAAAGCGCTCGCGGTCCGTCATTTTGCTGTGCAGCATTTCAAGTAAACTTCCGAATTCATTCGCGAAAAAAAAGCGCAGCTGTTCCGTGAGCGCAATTTCGGGCACCAAACAAATGGCGGACTTGCCTTTTTTTAATGCCTCGTGGATGGCACGAATATAAAGCTCACTCTTTCCGCTACCCGTCACTCCCACCAGAAGCGTCGCCGAAGGCGCCGGTTTATTTAGTTCTTGCTGGATTCGGGTGAACGCCTCTGTCTGCTCGGAAGTCAGCTGACGGCTTGAAACACCGGAAGGAGCAGATTCAGTAAACGCATCTTCCTTTTTCTCTTTAGGCGGCTTGCCAAATTTTACCCAGCGCGGCAAAGCATTTTCAATTGCTTCCCCCCAGCTGCAGCCGTAATAATCCGCAATCCAGCGCGTCAAAGCCAGCATCTTGGAATCAAGCACCGGCTGATCATCCAAGAGCTCCATGATCGGTTTGGTTTTATACTCGGAGCATGGAACATCTTTTTGAACCACATAACCGACAATTTCACGGTTTTTAAAAGGAACACGGACACGTCCGCCCACAATCAATTTTTCAATTAATTCATCGGGGACGAAATACGTATAAAAATGTTCCAGAGGTAAAGGCAGGGCAACCGCCACGTACTGAGCGGGAAACAAACTCATGACTTCGGAGCAGCGATAGAATCCGCGGTTGGGCGTTGCCCAGAGCTAGTATCAAGCAACGCCATCACTTTTTGCAAGTCGCCCCAAGCCTCTTTCTTGGCGGAGGGATTACGCAAAAGATAAGCAGGATGAAAAGTGCAAACGAGCTTAACACCGGCATAGGTATGTGTTTTTCCGCGCAGCACAGAAATCGTTTCTTCGGTTTGTAAAAGAGACTGAGCGGCATGCGTTCCGAGAGCGCAAATCACTTCCGGCTTAATCAATTCAAGCTGGCGCAATAAAAAGGGCTTGCAGCTTGCTTTTTCCGCGGGCTGAGGCGGTCGGTTGCCAGGCGGACGGCATTTCAAAACATTGCAAATAAAAACATCTTTGCGTGTCAGCCCCATCGCTTCAATCATTTTGGTCAAAAGCTGTCCTGCGCGTCCGACAAATGGTAACCCCTGCTCATCTTCATCGGCACCGGGAGCTTCACCGACAAAAACAAGACGCGCGCGGATATTTCCAGAGCCAAAGACCACTTTTTTGCGAGTTGAAGATAATTCCGAACAAAGCGTGCACGCATGCGCCTGATCACGCAAGGCAATCATGGCGTCACGCACCGGATTTGCTTCAGCGTCGGAGATTCTAGGAATTACCGCCGGAACAGCCGGGGCCTGGCCCGAAAAATCAGATACGGCGACTGGAGGCTGAGCACGCTTATTTTCGGAAGGAAGAAATAAGGCGTCAACCCCGCCTTCACGCAAGGCTGTTAAATAGATCAAGCGTTCACTAGCTTTCATTTTTTTAAGATTGATTTGTTCAGTCATGGGCGGAAACCAACTTAAAGCGAGCCTGCGCCAAATCTTCCGCGGCACGCGGATTACAAATACGTTCGCAAACCCTTCTTTTCTCATTCAGAAGATTTGAATCACCGACAACAGATGCAATAACGCAGATAATTTCTTCGGGGGTTTCCGCGGAAAAAACAGCTTTTTCTTTCAAAAGAAATTTAAGATTTTCCGTTTCCTGTCCCGGAATCGCGCCGGTTGCGATCATCGGAACGCCTTTCGCCATCGCTTCCGCGGTTGTTGCGCCGCCGGGCTTTGCCACCATCAGATCAGAAGCATCCATGAGCTCAGACATAAAGTCCACAAAGCCAAAAACTTGCACGGGATAAACATATTTTTTTGATTTTAACGATTCAAACAAACTTTGATTCCGTCCGCAAACAACAAAACATTGCACTTTATCCTGAAGGGACGCAAGCCCATCCAAAATTCTTTCCTGCTCTCCCAAACCAAAACTGCCGGTGGTCAATAAAATGGTTAACCGCCCGGAATCAAATTGATATTTTTTTAAAATCGAGTTCCGGTCGCCAGTTTTTTGAAACTCCGGCAAAATGGGAAAACCGCCTGCGATAACTTGCCCGCCATCGACACCACGCTGAATTAAAGTCTGTTTAGCGTCTTCGCTTAAAACCCAATAAGAGTCAATGCCGGAATGCATCCATACGCGCACAGGATGAAAATCAGTTACTAAAACCAGCAAATGCCCGATGTTTTTACCGGATGCTTTCGCGTGCCCTAAAAGCTCCGCGGAAAAGAAATGGGTGCAAATAATCCAATCCGGTTTTGATTCAAACACGTGCTTCAAAAGTTTCCTTCCATGCCACGCGTTATAAACGCGCCGCACGGGATAAAAAACGCGGTAAACAATCGGATGATCAAGCAGGGCGTAAAACACGCCCCACATCACGGGCAGGTATTTAATAAACCAATAATAAAAATCGACATACGATTTCTTGAAAAAAGGCGATCCAAAATCAAGCGCGTCTGCGACTTGAACATCCGCCTGAGAAACCCCCGACCGAATTAGCGCGGATTCTACAGCTATCGCGGCACGGCGATGCCCTTCACCGGCTGAAGCATGCAAAATTAAAATTTTCAAAAGAAATCCTGAATGGTGCGGCAAACATGCTTTTGCTCGGCTGCGGTCAGCCCCGGATAAATCGGTAAAGCTAAAACCTCGGCCGACAATTGCTCCGTATTTTTTAAAGAGACTTTGCGATGACGATAACGCTTCAGCAAAGGCTGTTGATGAATTGACTTTTCATAATAAATTCCTGTACGAACTCCCTGTTCCGCTAAATAAGCTTTCAACTCATCACGCAATCCTCCGGGCACGCGAATAACAAACAAGTGATAAACATGGTGCCCATGCTTACGTTCTTCAGGTAAGCCCAAACCTAAATCCGCCAATTCCCGTAAATAAGTCTTGGCAATCGAGCGTCTTTTTTCATTCCAAGAACGGAGATGCTTCAGTTTCACTTCCAACAAACCCGCTTGCAATGAATCAAGCCGGCTTGTCCAGCCGATCTCATCGTAAGTGGTCACGGCCATTGAAGCGCGCCCCAAATTTCGAAACTGCAGAACTTTTTCGTAATAAGAAAAATGTTTCGTGGTGAGCGCGCCACCATCCCCTAGCCCACCGAGATTTTTAGTGGGATAAAAACTAAATGAAGCGGCATCTCCTAAAAGACCCGCCTGCACTCCGCGCCATTTTGCGCCATGCGACTGGCAAGCATCTTCAATAATCGCAAGATTATTTTTTTTGCAAATTTTCCGAATCGCATCCATATCTGCGGTTTGTCCGAAAAGCTGCACGACCATCACGGCTTTGGTTTTTTTTGAAATTGCAGACTCAAGAGACAAAGCATCCATCGTGTAATTTTCCAGCTCGACATCGCAAAAAACAGGAACCGCGCCGATATGCAAAATTGCCAAGGCGGAAGACATAAAAGTGAAAGAAGGTACCACGACCTCATCCCCGGGCTTCACTCCCGCCGCCAAAAGTCCGAACACAAGCGCGTCGGTTCCGGATCCAACCCCAACCGTATATTTTGAACCGACAAAACTACCGAAGCTTTTTTCAAATTGCTGGGTCGCAGTTCCAAGAATATAAGATCCGCTATCAATCACCTGCAAAGCCGCGCGGTGAAGTTCTTTTTTCAGAGACTGGTTCTGCCGCTTTAAATCGAGCAGCGGAATATCAAACGCTGTTTTATTTTTTGTCATAAAGATTCGGATGTTTACTTAACTCACGGTACTTGGCATAAGCCATTAATTGGTAAAGGGCGTGAAGGCAACACATGAAATAGCCGGTAAACCCTTTACAGATGCCGCCTTTTTGAAAATAAGTTTTTAAGAAACGGCTCCAGGCTTTACGCACCGCTCCCAGCGAAGAAACTTTGCGCCCCTGCGAAATCCATTTTTGCGCTTCTAACGTTGTCTCACGGTTAAACTTAGCGAACCAATGTTCAAAACTGGGCGCCGTATAATGCAAAATGTCTCCCGTCAAACGGCCGCATGAGCCTTCATACTTCACCGGCGGATGAACTTGCTCATCCTTGTATGAAAAACGCCCTTTGCGAAAAACACGCGTTTTCGGCGCGGGATAATGTCCGGCTCCGTCTAGGAAAAGATCGCCGATAAAAGTTCTCACCGGAACCGAATAGCAAACATGCGGATCATTTTGCTTGGCCAACATCACTTTTAACGACTCATATAGCTCGGGCGTTACACGCTCATCCGCGTCCAAACTCATAATCCATTCCTGCGATGCCTGTCCGATCGCAAAGTTACGATGAGGCCCTTCGCGATCCATTTTCCGCTGGAACACCTTTGCGCCCATACTTTCAGCAATCGCGATGGTGCGGTCCGTGCTCGCGTCATCGACAACGATAATCTCGGCGGCCCATTTCACACTCGCAAGACAATCCGGTAGACGCTTCTCTTCATTCTTTGCAATGACAACAATTGAGATCGGTAACTTATCCATAGTCTCCTTAATACGCATTTCGGAATGCAAATAACGTCATAAAAATAATTTCAACGTCGAGTAATAACGACCAATTCTCCATATAGTAGAGATCATATTTAATACGCTCTTCGATCGAGGTATTCCCGCGCAAACCATGCACCTGCGCCCAGCCGGTAATGCCGCACTTAATCCGATGACGCGCCATATATCTGGGAATGTTTTCCCGAAACTGATCCACAAAGAATGGCCGCTCCGGACGCGGGCCAACTAAACTCATATCCCCTCTGAGAACATTCAAAAATTGCGGCAACTCATCCAAATTCCAACGGCGCAAAAACTCGCCGACAGCGGTGCGGCGACTATCGTTTTCTTTTGCCCAAACCGGCCCTGTTTCCTTTTCCGCGTCTAATTTCATCGTACGAAACTTCAAAACAGAAAAAGTACTGCCGTCACGCCCCATTCTTTCCTGCGCAAAAAATATGGGCCCTTTCCCGCCGCCGATTTTAATCGCCAAAACAATTAAAATCCAAACAGGCAGAGTCAATGTCAACAAAATCAGCGTCACCACAAAATCAAATGTTCGCTTCACGGCACGATTCAACAGATCATCCAGCGGCAATGATTTTAAGCCCAACAGTCCGACATCGCTCATATATTCCAGGCCAAGGTTCTGAGTCACAATTCCAAAAAAATCAGCCGCCATTTTAAAATCAATCAGCAAATCTTCACAAAGCAAAACCATTTCGGATATTTCTTTACGCGGCAAATCCGCGTCCAGCAAAATAACAAGGTCCGGCTTTAACTCCTGAACAAAGGTTCGCCACATGGGAACTGTTCCCAAGATCGCGACCTGCTCAAGATGCTTCCCCACTTGATCAGTTTCGCGATTCAACACGCCTAACGGCGAATAACCAAAATGCGGGTGCTGCGCAAACCATTCGACCAATTGGCGCGTATTCCGGTTATAGCCGACAAACAAAACACGGGTTAATTCTTTGCGGGCGCGCCTCCGCTGATATTCAATTTCGTAGCCCAAATAGCGCCCTAAACTCAAAAAAAGGCAGCATGTAAACCACAACACAGGAAGAAAAAAACGCGAATATGCCACTTCACGGTAAAAGAAAGTGACTGCCATTAAAATCAGCATGGCAACCGAAACAGCTTTAATAATCGCAAAAATTGTTTCAGCCCGCCTCAGTGAGCGGTGCCGGTCATAAAGGCGATACGAACGCAGCATGAATAAAACCACCGGCACGATCACCAGAAGCGATTGGATATAGTTGGTCAGCTCAGGAACACCATGCCGGGCGGGCAATAAATAAAAACGGATAAGATAAGCGGCCAAAGTGGCCACGATAACCGCAACTGCGTCAATGGCCGCTGTAAGCCAGCGGCCCCATTTAATTCGGGGATAATTTGGCATTTTTCCGTGCTTGGGCTCTTTGAACTGCCGCTTTAATTTGATTTAAGAAAACCGCGCGCCTGAAGCCGGAAATTTTACCGTAAATCTCGTGCGTTGGGAATGATTCCCTTTCAAATCGCTCAACCGCCGCTTTGAGCGACTCGGGCGTCTGCTCTTCAAAAAAAACTCCGCTTTTGACGCTTTCAAGCGCGCCGCCCTTGCCAAACGCGATAACGGGCGTGCCGCAAGCCTGGGATTCAAGCGGGACAATACCAAAATCTTCTTCGGCGGGAAAAATAACCGCTTTGGCAGATGAATAAAGATCGCGCAGTTTCTCATCACTCACCGATCCGACAAATTTAATTTTAGGCTGTGTGACAAGCGAACGGTAAACCTTGTCCAAAGGACCGCTCCCGGCAACGATCAGCTCTTTATTCAAATCATTGAAAGCCTCAATAATGATATCGATTTTTTTATAAGGAACAAAATGCGAAATCGCGAAATAGTAATTTTTCTTGGATGTTGTGGGATGAAAAAAGCCATCTTCATAAGATGGGTGCACCACTTCCGCGTGACGGTTATAAACGCGGTCAATGCGCTGACGAATATAATCCGAATTAGCGATAAACAAATCCACACTGCGATTCACCTTTTTATCCCATTTGCGCAAAAGCGCCATAATCCCCTTGATTAAAATCCGCATTGGAAAAACAAACGATCGAAAATAAACATCTTCGGCAACCCAAGCGTAGCGCATGGGCGTATGGCAATAACAAACGTGCAAAGCGCCTTTCGGGATTGAAATCCCCTTCGCGACACAATGCGAACTGGACAAAACGAGCTGAGTTTCGCGCTGAATACGAAGCGTTTTGATCGCAAACGGGAAAAAAGGAAGAAGCCAGCGGTAATATCTTTTAATGCCGGGCAGCCATTGCAAAAACGAGGTTTTGATCTTGAGTTTTTGCAGGCGCGGTGAAAGCTTCGATCGATCACAGAACAGCGTGTAAAGCGTCGCCTGCGGAAAAACTTCCGCGAGCGCGTCCAAAACTTTTTCACCTCCGCGCATATGAATCGTCCAATCATGCACCAAAGCAACTTTGCTGAACCTCATAACGCGACTACCTTTTTATAAATATCAACAGTCTCACGCGCGGCCTTTTCCCATGAAAATCGGCAAGCCTGAAGCAAGCCTGCTTCGCTTAAACGCTTCCGGAGGTTCTCGTCACTTTCGATTTCAATAAGCCGCGCGGCCATTTCCGTTTCATCTTCGCCGTCCATATACAGCGCGGCTTGTCCCGCGACCTCAGGAAGCGACGCGCGCCGTGTGGTTAAAACCGGAGTTCCGCAAGCCATGGCTTCGAGAATCGTCAAACCAAACCCTTCATAAAGCGACGGATGGACTAATGCGGTAGAAGCCTGATAAAAAAACCGAAGATCACCAAATTCAATTTTGGGTAAATGCTTAATTTGCCCTGAAGAGTCCCTCAAAAGCTTCACTTCGGGTGATCCTTCCGCCCCCTGACCGATTATGACCAAACCGCTTTGAACTTTCTTTTCCGCGCGCAAACGCAAAAAAACCTGCATCAACTTGATTACGTTTTTGTGCGTTTTAAGCATTCCAACATAAAGGAAAAAAGGCTCTGTAATCCCATACTTTTCGGCAAGTAAGGCTCGGGCACATTCAAACGCAGCCGAATCCGCCGGATAAAAATCGGGGTCAACCCCATTATAAATGACCGAAACTTTATCGGGGTTAACATGAAATAACCTTACCAAGTCTTGCTTAGAATGTTCGGAAACAGTAATAACTTGATCCGCCACTGCTGTCGCACGCCTGAGCATCGCCTCCGCGTAAAAACGCTGCGCGGGGCGAAGCGACTTTCTGTAAATCCAATGAATGACATCGTGAATGGTCACCACCAGTTTTGTTTTTCCTTTAAAAATAGGCGCATTGTAATGAGGCGAATGCCAAAGCCCGCACATGGGCACAACTTCGCGGTAGGCCAACTGTTCCTTAATTGAATAAATCGGAGCATTAAAATAAATTTGAGATGAGGCTCCGGTTGAAGCTGAATCCGAAGGGGCAAAAAAAGCCAAGTCCTTCGGTTCTATAAGCTGTCCCCGCTGCATACCGGTCGTAATTCCGCGCAAGTACGTGCCAATCCCAGTATGATTTGCCATACGGTAATCTAATCCGATATTAAAGTGCGAGGTCTGCTTCAAGCTTCAGCTCCGTTTAATTCACAAGGCGCGTCAATTCATCAAAAACAATTTCCGCCGAAACAGGCGTCTCGAACGATGATGGCACAACAACCAAACGAGAAGTCCAAGGATGCCAATATTCTATCTTGTTGGTTAAACTACCAATCATAACAAGCGGAATACCCTGCGCCGCGGCTAAATGTGCCGGACCAGAGTCATTACCGATAAAAAAAATTGCTCGAGAAATCAAGCATGCCAATTCATGCAAATCGGTTTGCCCCCGCAAATCAATCACCCGCTCGCCGGAAAAATCTCCCGAACGTTTTTTTTCGTTTCCGCTTCCCACTACTATGACATTCTGAACTTTTTCAATCGCCAAGAGACGCTCTGCTAAAAGTTTAAAATGAGACAGAGGCCACTCTTTTTCCGGATTTCCCGCGCCAGGATGAATCACGGCAAACGATCCGGAAAATGCAGCGGAAAAAAATTGCTTCAGTCGCACTTCCGAGCTTGGAGGAAAAACAACCCGCGGATTTTCAATTTGTTCCGGATCATAAACAACCCCGAATTCCGACACCAGATCCAAATTACGAAGCACTTGATGCCGATCTTCCGCTTCGTGCTTCTCATGCGTTAATAACCATCCGCCGCCGGTGATGCCGTAGCCAAAGCGCGCCGGAACACCCGCCAGTGCCATCAATAAATTCGCACGAATATCGCCCCGAAAATCAATAGCAGCATCATAGTTTCCTTTTTGAATTCGAGACCGCAACTTAAAAAACGCATAAACGCTTTTTAAAAAACTGCTTCTGCTCTGATACCAGTGTCCATCAAACGGAATCACGCGATCAACGAATGAGTCCAATAAAAAAAGCGGCGCGGTCTCCACCGGGGTCAATAGGTCAATCTGTGCATCGGGTAAACTCTGCCGCAGTTTGAGCAATGCGGGACGCATTAATAAAGCATCCCCCAAGTGATCAATGCGTATAATCAGCAGCTTCCGTATCCGGGCGGGCTGAATGACGAACTTCCGCGGTAGCCAAAAGAAAAAGACACTGCCAAAAACATCGAAGCATTGCGCCAAAATCCGCTTCCATGGTTTTTTAAATACATACGCGCGCGCCATATTTATGCTTCCTGACGTCCCTTGGGATTGAAAGCACCTAACAGACCTAAAACAAACCAAAAAGCCGCAACCGGCTGCAAGCTGTGCATTGCGGTATCACCCATGCAAAAAATCAAAAAAGCAATGCTTCCGCCCAAAAGCCCCCAGCGAATCTCGGCAACAGCAGTTTTATCTTTGGCCGAAGGTTTATTGATCCATAGCCACCAGATAAAAAATGAAACCAACGCCATTGTGCCGGGAATGCCGATTTCTGACGCAGTTTGCAAATAGCCGTTATGCGCGTAGTAATTTTTAACGCGCCAATTTTGACGCGTATCAAATTGCTGATGCGCCACGGCATAGGTGTTGATACCGGTTCCGGTCCAGGGTCTTTGTTCAATAACATCCCAAGCTCGATGCCAAAGCTCAAAACGTTCAACAATTGACTGCTCTTTATTTTCAGCATCCAGGTGAATCACCATCGACCGCGGCAATAATGCCACCACAACCGCTCCTGCGATGCAAAGTACCGCCAATACTTTCCAAGCGCGCCGTAAAACCGCCACAATAACCGCGGTTAAAAAAAATGCAACAAAAGCACCTCTCGAGCGAGTCATGAACAATAGAGTCGCCCCAGAGACCGACAATAAACTCCAAAGCCAAAACAAATAACTTTTTGCATTCTTTCGAAAAGACGCCGCGGCAAATCCAATCACAACCGGCAAGACAGCGCAAAGATAAGCTGCCAATTTTCCGTAGTGCTCAAGGCTGGCACTAAGACGGCGTCCCGAACTGGCAGCCTGCGCTTCGAATCCGCGTAAAAAATCAACCCCATAAAAATATTGCCACGCGCCATCCACCACAAGCAAAAGAAAAGAACAAAAAACAACAAATTTTAGCTTGGACTGCGCGGCAATATTTCTAAAAAAGTAGAAAACTAAAAATAAAATCGCAATTTGGCGGAATACCTTGATCACTCCGCGCGAACTCTGTTTCGGAAAATCCGTCACCGTTAACGATATTAAAACAGCGGCAAAAAAAACAGCGATTAAAACAAGCGCAATCCTGTCCGGCAAAACAGGCTTCTCTTTTTTTAAAATGAGAGAAATTAGCCAAAATAAAAAACCGAGCCAAAGTGCTACCTGCATCAATGCCGATGAAAAGCTTAATACAGGCCAAAGCGCCAACATACAGAAAAGCCCGGCCAGCTCAAGATAAACACCCCAATCTTTTCGTGCGAATGACATCATTGGTTTATCTCCTTATATACGCGAGCGCTTGCCAAAAGCCTTCCCATAAAGACGTACGTCCCCGTAAAGCATCGAAAACAAAACGCAACGGAAGCCAAAAAAGATGAGAAAACCAAAACGCCGGTCCCGAATAATTTTTCCAGAGAAACAAAAACTGATTACGGGAAGCTAAAACTTCGATTCCCCTTTGCTTAAAAGCCTCCTTAAAACTAGCCTGCCCCATATGATAAACAACACTGGACGGTTCATAAACTAATTCATATCCGGCACGTTTGGCCCTCAGGCACAAATCGACATCTTCAAAAATTCCGGGCAAATACCGTTCATCATAACCGCCAAGTCCGTTAAACAAACTCACTCGAAAAGCTCCAAAACCGGAAGAAAAAGTCGGGCCGCGGCGGTTGATATTCGCTTCATACCCGGGATAACGCGCACTGCACCAAAATAATCCAAAACGAATCTCGGCTCTGCTATCTGCCGCCTCAACCGTCTTTCCATCAAATGACATTGTTTTGGGCGCAGCTAAAAAAAGGCGAGGGTCACTTTCAAATGCTTTGACCAACGCGTCGACAAAACCCGCGTCCACCCGGATATCATTGTTTAAAAGAATCGAAACATCTTCGTTCGAGCTCTTTAAAAAATCATTATAAGAACACAAAACTTTATTTTGCGGAGCTTGCACGATTTCGACTTGCGGATATTCACGCCTGACATAGTCAAGCCCATCCGGCCCGTCGGAAGGATTGTTTAAAACAACCACTCGGCAAGGACAAGAACTTTGATTGGCGGCGTCCACAATGCTCGGTAAACACTGAGGAAGAAGCGTCTCACCTTTGTAATTAAGAATAACAATTTGGGCTTTCAATCTAATCTCCATCTATACCCAAAAGCTCAGGTAATAAAATCAAGATAGTTGGCTGGTGTAATCACCGAAAATAAAGCTTCCGGATAGAGTTTTAACCACTCCGCAGGCGGTTTTATCTTAAGCGTTTTATGTGGGCTCCATTTCATCTCATACGCATGCAACCGCCCCTCGTGCTCTTCAACGAGATCTATCTCCTTTTGACTGTAGGATCGCCAAAAAAAAGAATTTACAAAATGGTTTTTATAAGCGTGCCGCTTGAGACGCTCAACGACAATAAAATTCTCCCAAAGTTGTCCCATATCGTTTCGCAGCTTAGGTTCATTAAACTGTAAAATAATAGCGTTACGGATTCCATTATCTAAAAAATAGTACTTTTTTTTACTGGTAACTTCTTGCCTCGGATTGCGATTCAAACCGCCCAAGCCCACAATTACAAAAGTTTTTTCAAGTAAGTCAAGATAGCGCGCTACCGTCTTAACATCAATGCCAAGCTGTGTTCCCAACTCATTAAGAGAAACCTCCGAACCAATTTGAAAAGCCAAAAGTTTTAACAGATCAAACAGCTTCCTGGATGCCCGCACTCGATCAAACGTAAGAATATCCTTTAAAAGATAGGAGTTAACAAGGTCTTGGAGATAAGTTTTTCGCTCTTTCAAAGTTCGGGCAGTCACCATTTCCGGATAGGATCCATAAATAAGAAAGGTGTCGAGCTTTTCTCTGAGCTCAGTCGCTGTCCAAGTTTTAGAAAGCTCAAGCTGGGCTATTGGAAATAAAGTTAATGTCTGTTTACGCCCGGTAAGGGGTTCGCCAACTTGATGAGCAAGGTCAAAAGACGAAGATCCCGTAACAACAATTCTTAGTTTAGAATTTTGATCGACCAATATTTTTAATGCCGCACCAACATTAGGGATTTCCTGAGCTTCATCGATTGCGATGAGATCGTAGCCCTGTGCATATTGCTCAAGAGCGGAAAAATCCTTTGACTCAAAGAGATGGTGTATTCGAATATTTTCTCCGGAGTCCAGTCGATACTTAAGCAAACTTGATGATAAGAAGTTCTTAATCAGAGTGGTCTTGCCTACACGCCGTGGGCCATAAATAACAAGCACCCTTCCCGGCTTTATCATTTTCCCTAAAAGAGGCGCGTAATATCGTGGAATCATAAAAGAACAGTACAACAAATCCCAAAATTTGTCAAAATTTATGGATCTATAATCCCAAAATTAAGAATATGGAAAATAAAAATTATGACACAAAATAATTGATAACAATGACTTACATCAAAGTGAGTCAGACGCCTTCTTTTGATCAAACAAGGAGTAAGTCGCAAACCCTAATTTCTGAATAAAAAACTGCCAGCTGCATCTCAAGACACCCAGACCATATTCTACAGACCTCTTAAAGTTAATGGACGACGCCTCTGTAAAATACTTGGTCGGGCATGAAATTTCACCAATCTTAAAACCATGATAAACCGCCTGCACTAACATTTGATTATCAAAAATAAAATCATCGCTGTTTGACTCAAGCGGCAATGATTCCAGCACTTTGCGGCTGAAAGCACGGTAGCCCGTGTGATATTCCGAAAGCTTCTGCCCAATTAGAATATTCTGCACAAAAGATAAAAATCGATTCGATAAATACTTATACAGCGGCATTCCTCCGGCAAGCGAACTTTGCGCTAAGATACGCGATCCCAGCACCACATCATAAACACCCGACGCGATCATGGCCGCCATCGCTTCAATTAAGCGCGGCTCATATTGATAGTCGGGGTGAAGCATCACAACGATATCCGCTCCTGCGTCAAGCGCCGCACGATAACAAGTTTTCTGATTTCCCCCGTAACCCTTATTTTTATCATGAACAATCGTTTGAAGCCCCAAACCCTGCGCGACATCTGCGGTACGGTCACGCGAAGCATCATCAACTAAGATGATTTTATGCACCAGATCATGCGGCATCGAATCATATGTCTTCTGCAGTGTTTTCTCAGCGTTATACGCCGGCATCACGACCACTACTTTTTTATTTTTAAGACTTGGCATCGAAATCACCCTTTCTTGCAACAACAATCATGCTGGTTGCCCACGCCAGCGGAATAATTCGGGCTTCCAATTTAACCAAAAAAGCATAAATAAAATTTAAAACCACGTAAATCGGAAAAATTGCCGAAAAAACTAAATGCCTTTTTCTTTTTTGCTGAGGATTGTTCTTAGAAGCCTTGGGCGAAAAAATCCTAAAAATAGCCACCGCAGCAACAAATGCCGCCTTATCCAAAATACCCGTCACCGGCCAAATCTTAATATCTGTAAATCCCAACCGGGTAAGTTCGCCGCACAGTGCGGCGGGATCATAACGGCGAACATGATGGACAAATTCATCATCAATACTGAAAAAATAGGCATGACACGGAACCGTAAGTACCAAATTCCCCCCCGGAGCAAGAACCCTAAAAATTTCACGAAATGCAGCCCGATCATCTGTCACGTGCTCCAAAACTTCAGAGCTGACTACATTCACAAAGCGATGGTTTTCAAACGGAAGATGACCAGCTTCAGCGACATAACTTTCGCAATGTGGAAACCTGGACTTCAAATGAGTGATCGCCGCTTCAGACAAGTCGGTATAAACCACCCGCGAAGAAGCTAAAACCATGGGTGCAACTCCAGCACCGACCTCAAGCGTCAGCCCTTGAGGAAGCAATTCCAGCGCGCGGAGCACTTTGCTTCGTCTTACTTTATAATTCCAAAGATGACGTTTAAATTTAAGATAAATTTTGTCGACAAAAAAATCATCAAAACGGTTGTCATACACACTCATACTGGAACCTTCTCGATTTTCCATAAATTGGAACATCCTCCATTAATGCGGATGAACATCCAAACAAGTGCAGCCAACCGTGCATTACCTGCGCTTAAAAAGAAATCGTGTTCCATCCGATTCTTTTAATTCATAGTTGGGATTTTCGACCAGCTCGTTTTTCTTTTTTTCTACCCACTCCGGCGTTACAGGATAAGGGTTTACACTCGTATCAATCAAATAATATTCTGCCGTCGAATAAGGCTTATGGTACGGATGCACTGGATTTTCTAAAAAATACGCGAAGTAGTAATTATATTGACGGTAAGGTGTATACGGCAGCAATTGCCCATGTGTGACAAAATTCAGGCTCGGCTTATCAGGAATCTTGCGCGCCCACTCAATTGATTTTTTGTGATCTTGAGTGAATGCGGAACTGCGGTAATTACTGCCGTTGACAATAAACAAAAAAGAGAAAATAACGGGCAGAAGATAGAGCCGATTCCATCTCAAAAGAAAAGCATAGAGATTCTTCAATCCAAAACCGAAAGCAATAAAAACGAACGGTACGATAGCTGCTGCATACTGGTAGTTAAGCTCATAAAAATCCACGTCCCTCCCGGTGACACGTAAAAAAAGCGGAAACAAAGCACCGAGAACCGTTACGATCGCAGGAGAAAATAAGGGAATAAACAGCAATCGATAAAACAAACTGAAATAAGTTTCGATTTTCTGAGGATCGTTAAACATAATCAGAAAAGCCTGCAAAGGATTAAACATCACCGACTTCAATACCGCGGTTATTGACCCACCATGCGCCGAATAGTTTTCAACAGATCCGGCAATAATGGCGTTGCCGGTCAACGGAGCAAACACCTTAATAACTAACAAAGCACCTAGAAGCGACACAAAAATTGCTGCTAGGCCATGAAAAAAACTTTTTCGGCTAAATAAGAAAATTGATCCCAAGAGAGCGAAATAAACAAACGCATCCTCTTTGACTAAAAGCCCCAAAATAATAAAAAGATAAAACTTTGCCCACTTCTGAGCGTAACCAAAATAAACTGCCGTCAAAATAAATACCCCGTAAAAAGCTTCGACACAAAAGTTCATCGATAAATAGTTATCAAGATACCGATAGTTCAAATAAACTGCTGCAGTCAGTAAAGCAAGCCATGGCAAGCTAGGGATCATGCGTCTGATCCAAAAATAAAGAGGAATAGCCGGGGCGGCAACGAGCGGACCATATAAAATAATCAGTAAAATTGGCGTTGGAAACAGCTTCCAGAGCGGCGAAAAAAGGAAAAGAATCGTATTCAGGTGATAATAGTCATGCAGTAATCCGGTGTAATTTACTTTTCCTGAATCCCAAAAATGGTAAAACATGTAATCATAGAAACCAAAAGGAATAAAATTAATCTTAATTGCAAAATACTCAGATACCTGCTGCCAGAGGAAAAGCGCTGAATAGGCTCCAAATAAAATAAAAATCGCGCTTTTTTGCGACGCAAAATGATCCAATCTGCTCCAAAATCCATTCCATCGCAGACGCCATTCGCCATGAGCAAGCATCCATCCCAGCCCGGAAAAACACAAAATTAAAAATAGCTTTTTTGTGTTTTTAAACTTAACCCCAAACTCATGAATAGGAAAGCCATGAATAATCGCCACAAAACACGCAATTGAGGACAAAATAAAAACAGCCGCAAAAAGTGTACAAAAAGTTTTCAACATGTTAATTTCCAGATATATTTTTAAAATTTTCTTGAAACTTCAAATCAACAATTTTGTTTCTCACAATATAAAACACCCGAACTCCCGCTAAAAAAACCGGCGAAACAAAATAAAAAACAGAAAGAACAATACGCAAATCAAAAATATCCATCCACAAACTGGCTAAAGCAACCGCGGTAAAAACGTTTATCACAACATGAATTTCATTTATTTTATGAATGAACGAAAAAAAGCTCTTCGCCGCTGATGCAGCCTTTATTTTCGCTGAACTCGCCGCGTCACAATTGGGAAAAACAACAAAAGCACTACCTTGCTGTTTTCGCAGTGCCTCGCCAAAAACCTTAAATTCCGTATCGGGACAAACGTTGAAGACCATAATTGATATAGCCGAAATCCCTGCAAGCACGGCAAATAATGCTTGGTCATAAAAATAAACTAAAAAAAGCCCTGAGCAGTAGATGACAATGCCGTGCACAGCGTGATGCATAATAAAATCAAAAAATCGGCCGCTCAAAGATGCCGTCCCGCTAACTCTGGCAATTTGCCCATCAACATGGTCCAGGTAATACCATAGCTGCAAAAATACGCAGCCTAAAAAATAATAAACCGGGCTAAAGCTAGTCAGCATGAAGGCCCCCACGAAGGCAACCACGATCGAAGCCGTAGTCACCTGATTTGCCGTTATTCCAGCTTTGAGACAAATCCAAGTGCAGGGCACAGCCCAATCACGAAGGAAGGTGCGCACCATCCAATTACCCTCTGTTTTATAATTTGGCTTTTGACAGCAATCAGCAACATCTTTTCGCGATAACTTCTTGAGATTTAGAATATTCATTCAAGCACCTTACGATAAAGTTCAAACGTTTCTTGAGCACATTTTTCCCATGAAAAATTCAAGATTCTCTTTAGCCCTTTTTGGCGCAGATCTTCTTGATAACTTGTATTTTTAAAAACCAAACTCATATTATCCGAAATATCTTCAATGCTCTCGGGATCAAACCAAGCGGCCGCCTCCCCCGCAACTTCAGGAAGTGAAGTTCTTTTGGAAGCAAGAACAGGACAGCGGCTGGCCATGGCCTCCAGAAGAGGCAATCCAAACCCTTCATACAGCGACGCAAAGATGAGGGCTTCTGCCCCTGCATATAGCGCATTTAACACATCGTGATCTACAAATCCTGTCGCTAGAATCTGCCCTTCGTTAATTCCAAATTGAATGCACAAATCCTTAAAATATCGGCCCTGAGCAAAATCCTGCGGTCCAATCATCACCAGCTGAGCATCCATCGACCGATTCTGCGCAAGAAATCTCCCAAATGCCTTAATAACGCGTTCAAGATTTTTGCGGGGCTCAAAACTTCCCACAGTCACAAAATACGGAAAACAAATGCCGAGCTTGGCTTTTGCAAAATGAATGGCCTCAGCTGAGACGTCGCTTCTAAATGATTCATGTCCAGAGGGGCGAATCACTTTGATTTTAGAGCTGTTAATTTTAAGATTTTCAATCAGATCATTCCGGGTATGCTCAGAAATTGCAATAATCGCATCTGCATGCTTCAAGCTGCCCGGCAGCCAGGATTTCCAATAAAACCGACTTGCAGCCCCCTTTTGATTTTCAAATTTAATGCCTATTAAATCATGCACAGTTATCACATAGGGACATATCTTTTTAAAGGGCAAGGAAAATGCGGGGACATGCAAAAGATCAAGGCTGTCCTTTTTAGCCATTGATACCATTTCAAAATTCTCCCAAAAAAGTCTTTGCGGAGTAGATAAGTTCACCGCCCCGTATTTGTTTGACTTGTATTGAAAAAAAGATGCATTTGGGGCGCAGCAATTGACAAGCGCCTGAGAAAAAGCGGACACATACCGCGACAGTCCAGTCCCTCCTCTGTTTAAAACCGCCTGAATATCGATGCCTATGCGCATAAACCTTAAACTTTCCGAGGTTTTGATGCAGGAAAATACCTGCCGAATAGGTCACGAAGGACACAAAGCTTTTTCTCTAGCCAAAATAAAAAAGGAGCCATGAAAACCATGAGTAAAAACATCTTAAACGCGGCTTCAGTCCAAAGATTACTCAACTTAACAATTTCATCTATTTTAAAAACCCCTAGCATGAGCAATAAAAAAAGCAATGCGCTCTTGATAACCATATCAACCCTCTCGCGTGTCTGCATAATGCTCTTCAAGACTATTAAAAGGCTGATCAGTCCGTTAAATGCAAAACAAATGCTTGTGCCTAAAGCAACTCCGGGTAAACCCCAGCCCAAATAAATGAATAAAGAATTTGCAATAAAATTAATGGCTATCGAAACAAGTAAAATAAAAATAGGCATCCAATAGCGATCAATCGTAACCAAAAAATTAGTCGAAAAAACCCCTAGTATGTTAAAGAAAAAACTCAGCATATAAATCTTCATTACAGGGACACCCTCGGAAAATTTCCCGAGAAAAAGATGGATTAGAATTGGCATTCCAATAAGAACCAGCCCGCTGATCAGCGGGACAATGACAGCAAAGGCAAGAATAGGCTTCTTAAAATACCCGGCTATGGACTGCTGATTCTTATTATTTTTTGCATAAATTTCCTGGAGATTGGGATACCAAACATGCGAAAACATCATGGGGAATGAAATAATGTAATTTCCAACCATCATGGCAATAGAATAAATACCGAGCTCGTACAAACCCAGCTCTTTCGCAATAATGATTTTATCCAACCCGCGAAGAAATGTAGCCAAAAATGCCGCACCCGCCAAAGGCAGGGCAAGCTTCAGTTCATGAATCAAAATTTTCTTATTTATATCGAATTTTATCCGGTAGCGCATAAGAAACAGCACAAATAACGAAATAAGCGTCAAGGTTACCGCGCTTCCCCACAGCATTCCTTTTAAATGAGCATGTTTAACTAGAAAAAAAACGACAAAACATCCTGCCAGAGCAGTAGCCGCAATAACAACCGATAAAACCTTAAATTGCTTGTCAGCACGAAGCAGCGTGATTAAAAAATCATGAAACCGCTGTAAAAAAATAAAACCTAACAAAAAAAAGAGTGAGTACTCAAACAAAGGGTCGATCAAGCTCTTAAAAAAAAATAAGTAGCCGGCAATACAAGCAAACGGAAAGACAGACATTGCCATGACAAAAGAAAAAGTAGTATTTTTGATATCTTCGGCTTCTTCAAAATTTCCAGCGCCCTTCGCTCTCGGATAATCTCGAAACATCGCTCGGGTCGTACCCAAGGCAGCCTGGCCGCTATAATCCAATAAAACCTGAACCAACATCCACACCCCCATCGCAGCAGGGCCCAAAAAAGTACGCATCGCGATACTTGTCACAATACCCAAAGCTTGTGAAAAATAATTGGCGACCGAATAAATGAAGACATTTCCCAAAAAGTTTTTTTTATGGCTATTAGACATTAGAGACTCTTGCATGCTTCAGCATAGAATAAACAATAATATCCGTCGGTGACTCAGCTCCATTTCCTAAATAATAAGAAAAAACATCATTCCGCTTTGCCGCATCGAGAGTCCCTGCGCCTGCTAAAATTTTATGAATCGCTTCCTTAATTTCTTCAACACCATCGGCGTACAGAAACGGACGAAACCTTTCAAGCTCATCGAATAAAGGGCTCTGAGATGCATGCAAAAGAATGACAGGCTTGCCCAGTGCCAACCCCTCAATCGCAAAAGTCGATCCGAATGTGATAACAAAATCAGACGCATTAATAACTTCGAGCGACGGCAATTCACTGACGTAGCGCACAACAGCATCTTGAGGCAATGCTGCGGCCCACTCCTCCGCGATTTGCCTAAACTCATCATTGGCGCGGGCTTTGAATTTAAATATAATCTGCAAATTTTTAAATCCAGAAAGAGCACTCAGCGCCTCTTGAAAGTACCGCACCCAGCTATTTTCAAAAAAACGAAAACGAGAGCGGCTTAAAGGAGGAAAAGCAACAAGTACGATAGGTTTTTCCAGGCAAAGATTCAGCTCCCGACAAATTTTGGATCTCGAAATAGCCGCATCCTGATTTTGGTAAGCAAGATATCGAGAGCAGCCTGAAACAATAATACGATCGGATTCACATCCCCACTTCACCATCCGTTCGCGATGGGCTTCGCCCCACACAAACAAGTAATCCGCGGTTACCGGCGCAAACCCTGTTTTCTCTCCGAGAGCAGCGTGGACTTCAACATAAGACGATATTTTTCTCTTTTTTGCAATCTGCACAAAAGCATTTTTTGAGGGCGCAATATCTTCATCAAGCAAAGCAGCTTTCACATTCCGATTTTGATCAAAAAATAAAACCATGGAATCGATGTCATGCAACAGTTTGGGCAGCATTTTCCGAAAAATATTTTCAAGATCGAACTTAAAAAAAACATTCATATCCAAACCCGACAATGTTTCGCCTTGAAATATTTTTGTTGTCCGGGCAGAGTCGATCAAAGCTTCAATGACTCGGTTATTTTTGTTTTTCTGTTTGCTGTTGAACGCTTTCTGGCAATATCCGATGGATTTTTTGAAGCACTTAAGGAATACTCCCGGGGACTGGACGTCTGTATAAAAAACGGGGGCTTGCGATTCAAGTTTGAGCTTCTCAAGAATTGCGGCTGACTTACTAAAGTCTGAGTACACAACAACCGCAGACTTCTTTTTGCAGCCAAAACTTATGTGCCGGGGCCAATAATTCTCATATCGTGGAAAATGTCTTTTCGCTTGAGATTTTAAGGGCTCAATTCCAGAGCCTGAATCAGAAACAGCGACTTTTTTGTCTAGCCTTGAATTGCGAATTAAAAAAATAAGATTTTCTTTTGTTGCCTGAGGAAGCTCCCCTAATTCAAAAAAAACACTCTCATCAGTACCAACTAATTTTTCCAGCAATTGATAGCGAAGCAGCCGATCAAAACAGCTATTGAATAACTTTTTTTTAAAGCACTGCAGCAAATCAACCTCGCGATAGCTAAAAATAGAGGGCGTTGAAATAGCCTGCGAATCAATTCGAGACATTAAAATTTCAAAAGTTTGGCTGTAAAGCTCCCGATAAGTTTGGATATCAATGACATCAACCGGGGTTTGGGAATCAGCATTGGGGAAAAAGGAGAAGATCAGGTCATACCCCGCGGGCAATTTATCTATTTTCTTTTCTAAAAGCAGAATTTTTTTCAAGCAATACCAGACGAACTTGTTTTTTTCGTTTTCAAATAGTCGTCCCGCAAATAACCCATATACAGGCAATCTAAAAACTTATCGTCATATCGAAAATTGCCGCGCGCACAGCCTTCAAGACGAAACCCGACTCTCTCATATAAGGACGAAGCGACTGAATTGTGAGCAACCACTCCTAAATTTATTTTATGAACATTAAGCTGGGCAAAAGCATATTCAACAACCAGTCTCATGGACTCTGAAGCATACCCCTTACCCCAGAAGTTTTTATTTCCGATGAGTATTCCAAAGTTTGCATTTCGATGAACAGGATGTATTGGCCCCAGCCGAACGTTCCCAATATGCTTATCAGTGCCTCGATCAATGATCGCAAACAATGCATTGTTGTCACTCAAGGCAACAGCTTGATAATACGCCTTCATTTTCTCAATAGAATTTGGCTCCCTGCCTATGTACGTATATCGGGTTACTTCTTCATCATTCAACCATTGAAAGTAATCCCCAAATAAATCATCGTAAACCAAATCTCGCAGATAAACTTTTTTTCCATTAAGTATGGGATTTTTCATAGTCGACCTATTTAGTTTAGTCTTTGAAATCCTGAGTGGCACACAGGGCCACGCAAAGAAGCTAGCAAGCTTTTCGATGTCATCTTTGCCTTGATATCACAAAATACAGCTTCGGCTGCTGCCAGATAGTCATCAATAACCTCAGGGGTATGCGCCAAGCTTAAAAAAACTTGGTTGGAAGCCAGGTATCCGCGCGAGAACATTTCTTGCGTAAAATAAGTCTTAATGACAAGCGCATCGGCCTCACTAATTCGAATATAGGGCGACGATAGCAAGCCCACAGCGGATATTTTTAAATCTAATTTTTTAAAAATGCTGCTCCACCCATCAACTAAATGCTGACCAACCGACATAAGGTGAGAAGCAACATTATATTTTTCATACTGCCGTAAAACTTCTAAAGCAGCGACAAAACCAACTCTTTCGCTCCAAAAAGTGCTGCTGATAAATGTATCTTGCGCGGCATTCATGATTGCTTTTCGCCCTAATATGGCCGTAATGGGATGCCCATTGCCCATCGCTTTACCAAGCAGCATCATATCCGGCTCAATGTCATAAAGTCGATGGAGCCCCCCCGCACAGCATCTGTACCCCGATGTGATTTCATCAAAAATAAGAACGATTCCCCGCTCACGCGAAATTTGACGAATTCTTTTCAAAAAATTGATATCTATGGGCTCATATCGAACCACCTCCATGATAATAATCCCCATGTTATCCCCGTGCTCACTAATCAGATTTTCAAATTCACTTAATTTTCCATATTGAAAAGGAATGACCGTTCCTTGAAGGGCTTTGGGAACACCTCGCGGGTCAAGCCCAGGAAGCAATTGATGGTTTAAGTTGGACGAGTCCTGAATATTCGTCGCTAAATACCAATCGGTCCAGCCGTGATAACCGCAAAACGCAATCTTATCTTTTCCAGCTGCAGCGCGAGCAATTCGGATTGCAATCGCAGCAGCCTCTCCGCCGGAACGAGAAAATCTGGCCATTTCAGCCCAAGGATGCAGCGCTATCAATCTCTCAGCTAACTCAACTTCCTCAAATGAATTAAGTGTCGACATGCTACCTTCATTCAAAGCATGCATAATTCGCTTATTTAATTCGGCATTTGAATAACCTAAAACACATGTTCCAACACCCATGAGACTCATATCAATTAACTCATTTTCATCCAAATCCCAAATTTTGGCGCCATGCGCACGAGAGTAATAAGCCGGCCAAAAATCCGGAAGAAAAAGCTCAGCCCGCTTAGAAAGCAGCTGATTCCCGCCAGGAATAAGTTCCTTAGCTCTTTTCCAGAGAGCAGGACCTTTAACACTAGAGTCAAAAATATTTTTTTTATTGTCTTTCAAAATATTCCTCACAAAATTTCAAACAGTTCTATCAATAAAAATTAAGGCGCTGATTTAATCATGTCCCATGAAACCGGAGTGCCCTTTTTAACTTCACGAAGAGCAACTTGATTAAGAAAATCCTTAAGATGCTTGGGTGCAACACCGCCGGCAGGCCGGATCGACCTCAAATTGAGGGGGGTAAAAAATTCCCCTTTTTTAACATCCTTCGCCACATAAAGAGATCGCCTATAATCAAGCGAGCCTTTTTCGGCAGGAACCGGGCCATAAATTTTTTTACCCAATGCTGTCCAAACCTTGTTACTTTCACGAACCAGCTCTCCAAATTCATCCGGGGTTGCAGAAAAAAAAGAGTCCACAGAACCATCACGCTTATCGAGGGTCAAATGTTTTTCAATAATCGATGCGCCTGCTGCAATTGCCGCAAGCGCAATAGAAATCCCCAGAGTATGGTCAGAAAATCCAACGACACAATCAAATCGTTTTTTCAATTCAGAAATCTGGAGCAAGTTTACATCTTCCGGATTTGTCGGATAACAACTCGTACACTTCAAAAGCGCCGTATCTTTACAGCCCAAATCCTTGACAGCTTGAAGAGCTTCATCGATCTCCATCTCATTTGCCATACCGGTGGAAATAATAATCGGCTTTCCCTTCTTGGCCACTTGCTCAAGCAAAGGAATATCAATACATTCGGGAGAAGCAATTTTATAAGCCGGGACATTAAGTTTCTCTAAAAAATCTGCCGCGGCGGCGCTAAAGGGACTGGAAAAAATATGCAGTCCAAGCGAATGTGCACGCTTGAACAATTCCTCATGCCATTCCCAGGGAGTCGCTGCTTTTTGATACAGCGCATGAAGGGTTTGCCCCTTCCAGGGATTGGTTGGATCAGATATGAGAAACTTTCCCGTTTTGACATCCAAAGTCATATCATCCGCGGTATAAGTCTGAAGCTTAATCGCATCAACACCGGCATCCGCCGCCTTCTCAACTATCTTAATCGCACTTGCGAGAGATTGGCTATGATTCGCCGACATTTCTGCAATGATGTACGGAGGATATCCATCCCCCACGCCTTTTTCTCCAATAAAAAATGATTTATTCATGTACTGCCTTAAAATTAAATTTGCGATAAAGGGTTCGCTATTCGCGCCATTCTTTTCTCAGCAAACTCCATCTCGTTTGATCTTCAAACACACCGTCACGAAGAATTGCTTCTTTTTCAACACCTTCTATTTGAAAACCTAATTTTTCATAAAGTTTTTTTGCGGCATTATTAAATTCAAAAGTATGCAGCCAAATGCGATTCAAGTTCTTAGTAAAAAAAAGATGCCGGCAAATAACTTTCATAGCGGCATATCCCGCTCCGCAGCCTCTCACTGACGCCTCTCCAATATAAATTTGCAAATAAACAGAGCGGTGTTTCATATTCGCATCCGTAACTATATTCCCGCAATATTGCCCATCAAACAGGATAGAAAATAACTCTATGTGCGGATTATCACGCAGCCATTGAAGATGAGAATCAATTGAAACAGCTGCATTAATTCCAAAATTCTTTCGAACAAATGGATCATTCAGCCACTTCACTGTCGGTTCAATATCCGACTTCAAATCATAGCTTCTTACCGAAGTTCGATCACAAAGTAAATTAATCTTATCCATCAGCTCTCCGGCAGAGAAGTTTTATTCTAGCAGTGACGCGGCGCGCCCCCTGCCCATCAACTGTTTTAAGCCCTTTTCTTCGCATGGATTTAAGCTTAGCTTGTTTCAATATAAATCTTCTAAAAAACCCGACAAACTGCTCATCGGTCACTTGATCGGCACTCCCCATATAATCGCAAAAGCCCAAAGATTTGAGTTTTAATAAAATTTTATGCTGGTTGAGATTTGTCGAGCAGTATAACGCCGGCACCCCTAAACAAGCTCGTTCCCAAGTTGTAATACCCGGAGCACCTACCGCGACCTGGACCATTAATAATGACTTTGCCATATTCGTATTTCTTAATATTTTAATTCGAGCACCGTATAAGCTATGTAAAGACCTAATCGATTCATCGAACTCATAATGCCCGCTTAAAACGACAATGAGAGAAACATTATTAAATCTTTCCAAGAGCAGGCGCGAGAACCTTTCAGTATGATTGGATATGTCAGCCCCGCCAAAAAAAACATGCGTCTTTATACTTTGTTTAAATGAATATCTTTTTTTAACAGCCAATTTCCTAGGCCGCAAAAAACTCCGGGCTAAAACAAGGTACTTCGGCCCCAATAAAAGCTGGGCTTCTGAGCGCGTCAACCCGTTGTAATCTTTTTTTAAAACATTAACATTTCCATTAACAATAAGATCGCAATCAATTTTCCGATTCAGCAAATCATCAAACAGAACTATCCTTTTTGAAACCCCTCTTGCAGAAGTCATCCAGTTACTGCTTAAACTATAATCATCCACAACCAGGCAATCAAACTGCCCATTGCGTTTAGCGTAATTAGACATAAGAACTAGATCATTTTTTTTATCTTTAAATGAAATCAATTCGTCGCAAAAATTAAAACTCTCCCCATTCGATTTCATATTATCGGGAGAGTCTATAAACATAATCTTTTTATAGTCACTTCTCCCCATCGCCTCACACAAATTCTTCATCCGATAAAAGTGGCCCGTTCCAACTCTTTTCGACAGCACCGTACGAATCGCAACTTTATACTTCACAAACTATGCGCCTTAAACTCGAAGATGATCATTTCAAATCCGAATATGATTCATATAAATATACATATCGTAAATGTACTCGTCGGGCACGCGATCATATGTCAAAAACCCTGAGGCGTCGGCAATATTCCATGAAAAACCTCCCGTCAGCAGCAAATAAAGCAGTCGCTCATCCATTTCACAAATTATTCTTTTTTCCGGAAATACCGGCAAATCAAAATGCAGCCCATAAGGCGGTTTAAAATAAAAAGTAGCAACTTTGGAGTGTGCATATTTTATTTGAAAAACCCAATCTATATTTGCATTAGCGCGCGTCAGCGCCGAAACAAATCTCTGATGCGCCAACTTCAATAGATGTTCAAAATTAACCAAAGGTGAAAGCGACAAAGACTCAAAACAATAAGGTACCTTACTAGCAACATGTGCGATGAACTCGTCTCTTCCCTTTTTGTCATCATAGAATGCGACTGCTTCTTTTAACGAAACCCCTGGCGCATGATCAAGATCGACTACCGTCCCCGGCTTCATGTTGAGCGGCAAAAACTTATCGCCCGCCTGTAAGTTTTCTGAGAGAAACACATAAGGCGCATTTGGATTTTCAGCCCAAGACATTTCATAGTTTTTTAAATAATTTTTACCGGATAAAACATGGCTGCTGGCTGAGCACATGAAATATTTCGGCCGAATTGCTCTTAAACATTCAACCATCGTATTCTGGTACTGCTTTAAAATTTGGGCAGCCCGTTTTTTCTTAAATTCCAATGATAGGTTTTTGTAAAAAGCAGGGTAACCGGACCCGCCTGCCGGCGGAACAAGCGCTAACTCGAAATTGTATTGCTTAAGATACTCATAAATTCCTGGGTAAGGAGGGTTATCATTAGCAAAATAGATCGATTTGTCGCCGTAGTGAATGAGCAGCGAGGAATCAATAAGATGGTTCAGTTCATGGGCAGGATCCGCCTCAATGACTTCAAATGCCAGGCTGGGAGAAACGCGAAAAACCTCCCTCGGCTTTAAAAGAATCACGTCAGCAAATTCAAAATTGAAATACCTTAAGAAGTTAACCACATAATTTGGTTTTTTATCCATTAAAATAATTTTTGCATTGCGATCAAGCTTGGCGATTGTCTTTGAACAGCAGTGATCTTCATGAATATGCGAAATAAAAATATAGTCAAGCCTGCCTACTTCCTCAGGCTTAATCACCGGAGGCGGATACTGCATCCACGCTCCTCCGTAAATTGTTGTTCCTATCCAGGGATCCGTAAGAATGCGAATGCCATCATGTTCAAAAATAAAAGCAGAATCTGCAACTAATGTAACCTTCATATTTTATTTCCTGCCATACATTACTATTTGCCGCCCTAGATTAAGTTTCGCCAAGGCCTTGTAAAAATTATGCAGGGCTTCCGTTTTACCTGTCTTCCGCAAATTAGCTTCAAATGCGACTCGTTTTTGATGACAAGATTTCCCCAAATCCTGCTTGCCGACATAATTTTCATTAAAAAGCAGGAATATCTCCATTGGAAAACTGGCTTCTGCTAACTCAACATTGAATCCCACCCCCTGCATCAGGCGGGCAAGTGAATCTGAGTTGAAGTAATTTAAATGACCCGGAGGAGCAACCCACCACTCATCTAAGCTATGCGTATCTTTTGCAGCAACCTGAAAATCATTAAACTCATTCGGCACATCCACGATCAGAATCCCGCCGGGATTTAAAACTTTTTGATAAACCTCCGTTAACACGAGAAACGGATCGGATAAATGCTCAAGAACATTCAGCATTGTTACAACGTCGAATCTTCTCCCTTCGAACACGTCCACTTTATCCATGCCAGCGACAACCACCTCGCCGCCGATTTCCTTCGCATACTTTACAGCCTCAGGAGCGGGGTCAAAACCAAAACACTTCATGCCCTGCTTTTGAAAATAATACAAGGCCTGCCCCCAACCGCACCCAACATCAAGCAAGGTAAGCCCCGCAAGCGACTCTTTGCCCAATACTTTTTTTAAATTGCCGCAAATATCGGAAAAGCGGCCCTCATTAAATTCCTTATCCTGCAGCTGGTTTTCAATTGCAGAGTCATTAAATCGCTTGTAATCCCCCGAGTAAAATTCTTCAGCATAAAACCGAGAAATCTCTTCCTGGCTGGGAGTCGGCTTAATCTGAAAAAAACCATACTGGGGGTGTTTTTCAAGTTGATACTTAGCATGTTCAGACATAGGGTCTCTCCATTTTTTTACAAAAAACTGAGATATACTTCTGCGTTTCTTTCCATCCTAAATTTGCAATCACATCTAAAATTGACATGTGGCTGACAAACTCTGCGGAACGAATTTGCCGATAGGGCAAGGGAACAAATTCATGATACGAGAGAGTGATATCCCCCTGACCAGCAAAAACTCCGTCTGCTTCGATATATTCTCTCGAACCAGGAGGGCTGACATACTCATCGCACTTTAAATGTTTACAAATATTCAGCAGCCGCTGTGACCGCCCTCCTTCAATGCCGAGCTGCGAAGCCCGATAGAACTTCACCTTGCTTAGACCAAGCTTTGCAGCACACTCCGCCAAGGTTCCAATATTTAATTCGGATAAAAAGCATGCATTCACATCGGTCGCTTTTTCTGCAAGCTCCACCATTTCATTTACATGGGATGCATTTCGATATTCCTGCTGGAGCAATTTCATTTGCTTGGTTCTCCAAGTCGTCTTGGGATCGATTTTAATATCGTGAATTTTATCGGATAAATGCTGCCGTAACACAGGTACGGTAAGCCAATGGGGAGATCCGTTAATAAGAATTCGATTTCGATTCTGCCAGGAGCTTTTTTCAAATTGAACATCATCCAAAAAAACAAAATGCTCCACCTGATACATTAAATTAAAATAACCCGCCCAAGGCATATAGGTTGGCTGCATAATTGCGCACTTCATACTATTCTTTTGCCTTCGCCTGCTTCGAATCGGCCTTCAGCGACAAAGTGTACCCTTCATTTCGAGTATGCTTTTCTTGAAGACTCCCCACCTGCGGATTTTCTTTTAAAAAAGAAATGATTTCATGCATCTGGAAACAGGCATTTTTATTCCATAACGCTTCATATATTTTCCCGACAAACAATAGGTCATCCGGATAATCAACTGTCCACCTCATATGAGAATAGTCTTCGGAATTTTGATACTTCCCTATGTTGAATTTTTTGGGGTTGTTATAAATATACGAAGTAACATGCTCTCTCTCAGATTTTAATTCTGCAGATTTCCAGGCATCTTCCAAAGCAGCAAAACTAAAAACTTCTGTATCAAGCCCATCGGGAAAGGTTGGTTTAAGTGCGTTGCTCACATAGTCATACTTACCATGCAGATAAAAATTCAAAACATTTTCAACAACCACGGGATCAATAAGGGGACAATCCCCTGTAATTCTAATCACCGCATCGCCCGCTAAGCTTTTAGCGGCATAATAATACCGGTCCAGAACATCCCCTAAAGAGCCTCGATAACAACTTATTTTTCGATTCTCACACATCTCTGCAATAACGTCATCGCTCGGATCAACACTTGTGGCAACAACAAACTGCGCTCTGGAAAATAACGGCTGCAATCTTTGCCAAATTCGATACAACATCGGCTCGCCGGCAACTTTTTGCATAACCTTTCCGGGCAAACGGCTCGACGACATCCGTGCCTGGATAATGATGACGACTTTAGTTCCAGCTGCGGGGGTCATAAATTTCTTTATTCGATGTTGAAAATTTTGAGAAATCAATCTTTTCAAATAATGAAAATTTCTTTTCAATGGCACGCAGATGCACATCAAGCTCATCAACGGTGGTAACTCCAAACACAACCCCATCAAGTGACGGGTGCTCGTAAGCCTGCCTCCAAAGAGCTTCTGTCTTAGTTAATCCAGCATGCCGGCATCGCTCTAAAAATTGATCTAATAGCGGCTGAATAGGCTTAAACCTATCGGAGAGACCATCAGGATCAGCTAAAAGAACCCCCTGTAAGAATAAGCTGCGGACATAAATTTCAGCACCTTGCTTTCTCAATGCATGGATTTTGCAATGATTTAAAACCCACGGATTAAGCAGGTTAAAAGGAAGCTGATATACATCTACTTCATATCGATCGCTAATCCGGTCAATTTCAACCGCATCGTAAACGCTTACGCCAAGCTTCTTAACGATGCCGGTTTCTTTAAGCTTCAAAACCGCTTTGAATAACTTGTCTCCATTCACACTCAGCAAGTCTTCGCTGTGATGGAAATACAACACATCAATCGACTCTCTCTTGAGAGCATGCAATGATTTATCAACATCACAATTTAAGACGCTTAAAACGGCATCGCCATCTTGGTGCTCTCGATAAGATGGAAGCTTTGTCATGATTTTAAGACGGCTCGTCCCAGGCAAATACTCTCCAATCAAAGATTGCGCTCTCCCATAACCGATTGCCGTATCAATAGAATCAAACTTATTTGATTCTATGACGCGTTCTATAATTTTTTGAACAATCTCCGGGCGAACCATACCATTATGGTTTGTAATTCCATAATCCAGTCCGAATTGTGCCGTTCCAAGCCCTAATCGCATACTCTGACTAATCGTTTTTGTACTCTTTCTTTATCCACGACTGCAAAGCACTCGCGCTCATCCATTGATGATTGTCGCCGCTCGAGTAAGTAAACCCCTCGGTACATTTTTTTCCTTCACCAATCCGCTGAGCGCAATGATGCCAGTCATAAATTGCAGGTAGAATTTTATAGCAATCTGAGTACTCATAAGTTGTACGCGCATCCTCTTCACTGATCATAGATTCGTGTATTTTTTCCCCAGGACGAATTCCGATTATTTTTAATTTTGCTTTAGGCGCAATCGCTTTCGCCACATCCGTAATTTTCATCGATGGAATTTTGGGGACAAAAATCTCACCGCCAATCGCTTCCTGAAGGGCTCGCCACACCAATTCGACACCGGCTTCGAGAGTGATCATAAATCGTGTCATTCGGATATCGGTAACAGGAATTGATTTTTCTTTTTTCAAAGATAAAAACAAAGGAATAATGGACCCTCTGCTGCCCATCACATTGCCATAGCGCACAACAGAGAAACAGGTTCCATTGGCTCCGGAGTATGCATTGCCCGCAACAAACAGCTTATCCGAACAAAGCTTAGTGGCACCATAGAGGTTGACGGGATTGGATGCCTTGTCAGTGCTTAAGGCAACAACCTTCTTCACTTTCGCTTCAAGTGAACACTGAATAAGATTCATTGCGCCCAACACATTCGTCTTGATACATTCAAATGGGTTATACTCAGCCGTGGTTATGATTTTAAGCGCTGCTGCATGAACAACATAATCCACGCCCGACAATGCAAGCTGAAGCCTTGGAATATCTCTTACATCTCCCACAAAATATCGAAGCACCTTGTTCTTATCTAATTTTTCAAAATCCTGATGCATCTGCCACTGCTTCATTTCATCACGAGAATAGATGATCAGTTTTTTAGGCTTAAATTTCTTTAAAACCATTTCGGTAAACTTTTTACCAAACGAACCTGTTCCGCCGGTAATTAGAATTGTTTTACCTTCTAAAAAATCTTTTTTCATAAACTCTCCTTCTACAAATACTTAGACACGACTTTTTTCAAAATCTTTACGACACATAACTGTTCAACAAGTTTCAATCTTGGATAAACAGGCAACGATACCGATGCTTCAAAATATTCGCGGGCACCGTCCAGCCCATTCGTTGAATAACCCAGCTTCTTATAATAAGGCTGACTTGGAATCGGGATGTAATGCACTTGAACGCCAATTCCTGCCGCAGCCAAATCATCAAAAATCTTTTTCTTGGCATCTTTGAGCTTTTTTGAAAGCAATTTAACGGGATAAAGGTGATAAGCATGCTTGGATCTTCCCGACTCAGGCACTGTTCCGATTCCAGCAGCGTCTGCCAGCATCGCCTCGTAACGTGCAGCGATTCGGCGACGTGCAGCAATGAATCCGTCCAATTGCTGCAGTTGCGAAATTCCCAACGCTGCCTGCATATCGGTTAAACGGTAGTTAAAGCCTAGTGCCTGCATTTCGTAATGCCAGCATCCGGGATTGGAAACTAACCGGCGCGGATCACGCGTTACGCCATGCGTTCGCAAAATAGAAATCTTTTCGGCAAGCTTTGCATCATTTGTCACTACGGCACCGCCTTCCGCGGTCGTAATGTGTTTTACGGGATGAAAACTAAAAATCGCCGCACGACTATAGCGGCAATCACCAACAGGTCTACCTTCGTACTGCGCGCCAAGAGCATGCGCTGCGTCTTCAATCAGAATCAGCTTATGCTTCGCTGCGAGTTTGGCGAAGGTCCGCATGTCACACGGTCTCCCGGCAAGATGGGTCACAAAAATTGCGCCTGTTTTTTTTGTAATTTTCTTTTCAGTAAGCTCCGGCGTCATATTTCCTGTCACTGGATCAACGTCAGCAAAAACAGGCTTCAATCCCGCATAAAGAAGACAATTAGAAGTGGCAAGAAATGATATTGGCGTTGTTACAACTTCGGTTCCAGGCTTGAGGTGAAGAGCGAGAGCAAGTAGATGCAGCGCGGCAGTTCCGTTAGCAACAGCCAGCGCATACTTTGCACCTGCTTTTATAGCCAAGGCTTTTTCGAATTCGGGAACAGCTGGTCCCTGAGTGAGGTACTCGGACTTCAAACAGCGGATCACAGACTGAATATCGCGGTTTGTAAGCGTCTGACGACCGTAAGGGATGAAAGACTTAGCCGCCATCAGGATGCCGCCTTATCGTCGTCAGAATGAATCCAGCGGCGACCTTTGTTATAAATTTTACCCACCTTGTCTTCAAGCTCGGGTGAAAGCATACGAAGAATATCGCGCCCTAAAATGCGGTATTGCTTACCCACTTTCGCAGCCTTAATCAGCCCCCCCTTGATCATACGGGTCATGGTGCTGGGACTGATTTTCAGCAATTCCTGGGCTTCTTTTGGGGTATAGACCTCAAACTCTTTGATTTCCATGTCACATATCGTAGCTATTAGTCATTAATAGTCAAGATATAACCTTGAAACCTTAATTGCAGGCTAAAACAGCTAAACGCTCACGTCCGGTATGAAACGATAGAGATAAATCGAGCGGATTGATTTTTTTTTAATCTTTGAGAATAGGTCGTTGTAAAAACTTCCGCTATGAGTGTCGCCGGAGTCAGTCAGCTTAAGATAACGGTGACTTACATCCAAATCGCCGCGAAAAGAAAAAACGTAAGACTTCCCCCATTTAGCTGCATGCCGTTCGAGAGCACCCTTCGTAAAAGCTGTATTCTTGTCCCATTCTTTAAGGCGAATTTCGCTAAACATCGATTTATTATTGCGATAAAAGTCATCAAGCTCCTGCATGCTGGGGCAATGACCATAAAAATCACAATACAATTTATACGTCAATCGATAGTCCGCGACATTAATCGCTAAATTAAAATTTCTAAAAAATAAAATCTCATCTAATTTAAATGAAAAGAAACTGCCCCCATTTAAAGAGCCCAAACTAAATAAGCATAAAAGACACATTGCAATCGATATTGGCTTATGTAAAAAACAAGCTTTTTGATAAAACTTAAAAGCAAGGCCAATGATCGCTCCGCACAAGATATAGCAAGGAAGGAGCGCTGTTGAAAAGTAACGAGTCGTTGCAGTTGTAAGTTCAAAATTCAAAAAGAGTCCCGCGCAAGATGCTCCGATCCAGAAAGCAACAAAAATAAAATTCGAAGATAATTCAAACTTGCTTCCCTCCTTCTTATCGGAATCAGGACAAAACTTAAGCATCACAAAGGCAAGCGCCATCCCGAGGAAAGGGTAAAATATTTCACTAATTAAAAATCTAAAAAAAATCAAAAACCCATCAATATGCAAAGACCTTAATGCCGTGTCCGACTTAGAATCCAAAGCAAGATTCTGATCCGGAAAAAAAGGGATGACAGCAAACAGCAAAATGCTTGTCGGAATCACAGCGATCCAAAAAGACTCCTTGCGCACACTGACTCGCCGCAAAAAGGAATAGCCGCAAACAGTAACGAGATAGGCAAAAACAACAAATGGCAGCAGCCTTGCGGTCTCTTTCAACTTAATTGCCATCCAGCCGCAAACAAAATACAAGATTGCAAATAATAAAAGGCGCGGGGCTGGACAAAATTCATTTTTATTACGAATTTTTAAAAAAAAGTAAACTGATCCAAGCAAAAAAGCCTGAGAAAGCACTTCTGTGTCCGCTATCCACGATGTTGTAAAAAACAGAGGAGCAGAAACCAGAAAGAAAATCGCGGCGATTCCTCCCCCCAGCAATGTTTTAAAATATAGCGCCGTAATTCTGAAAACAAGTCCGACACACACAGAAAACGCTAAAGCTTTGTGAAAATTAAATGCGTCGAAGCTATATCCAAAAAAAGAATAAAGAATCTTAAATACCAAGGTCTGGAAAACACGCGTCGTAAGCTGACATTCGGCGCCGTGAACATACCACGCGGGAGTCAATGGATTGATAAGCTCGGAAAACAATTGTTTCCAGCCCGCGGATTTTGCAATAGCAATAATATTTAAATCATCACCAAAGGTAAGCGGTAGCCGTTGAAGCAACAAAAAGGATAAAAGCAATGCGGCAAGCCCTGCAAACCAGCTCATCCGATTTAAAATACTTTTTGTTATAGCAGATTGATCATGCATTAAATTTATTACCCCGGAATGAGAAACTTAATTTACCGACCGGACGGGGCGCGCACTTATATAAAAATGCTGCTGCAGCTTCATTCAAATCACATTCTTAAAAACTTATCAACTTCCTCTTTAACTTTTTGAATCGAGATAGCCTGCAAACAGGGCTTGTTTTTATCATTACAATTCGGCGTACGTGCATTAAATGGAGAAAAACAAGGATGACAAGCCAGTCCGCTTTCAAGGCAAACGGCTTTTTCACTCAACGGAGCAAAGACGACTTGCGTGTCTGGGCCAAATATACAAACAATGCCAATTTTGGTTAAACAAGCAAAATGAGCCGGGCCGCTATCAACAGAAACAATGACATGAGCCAAATGCAGCAAATTAATAAATTCAACTAATGACGTTTTACAAGTCAAATCAATAAGACGCCGGTCAGCAACCGCAGATGTCATAAAGTTTGCATCGGCAACCGCAGATTGGGTCCCGGTAATCAATATTACGATATCTTGATGCTCTGAGAGCAGCGCCTGAGAGAGTCCGACGTAGTTTTCAATGGGCCATTTTCGGTATGGCAGCCACTCTCCTGTGTTGGGACTCATAATCACAATTTTTGTTGAATCAGAAATTTCGGCTCCGTAAGACTTCAAAAGAGCAAGACTCGATCCTTTTGCATTTTCAGCAGCGATCAACTTTGGCACGCGGAGATCACTCAAAGGAATGGGGTGTAGAATAGGTACACGCCCAGCCGGATAAAGCGTTGCCTGAATCAAAGACAAAAAAGATTGACCAATGTGCAAATAGTAATTGAACGGCACCTTATGCGTCATCAGATCCCCGCGATAAAGCCCCTCACTGTTAAATCGATGAAATCCAACTCGTGTTTTAGCGCCTGTAAAATAAGAAAAAATGGCCGTATACCTTGAGAAGAACTCAAGATCAATCAAGATGTCAACTTTAAGCTTCCTTAAAAAAAATATTGTTCGAAGCGTATCTCGGATCACATAAAAAAAAGAGTCCGTTGAAATGGAAAGGATGTTTCGGGGTGGAAAAAGATCCAAGACTTGAAATATAGAAACATTCTCTTTAAAACCGATGAAAAACAATTCCGCGTTGGGATACAGCTGACGCGTTTTTTCAATAGTCGGGACCAAGATTACGCTCGTCCCCATTTCAGCAGGCTTGAGAAAAACAACCCTCTTGACCAGCTTTGGATCCTGTCTGCCGCCGGCAGGGAAAAGAAATTTGCACAGAGAATCAAAAACTGAAAATAAAAAACACAGAGGGATTCCGATATGAGAATCAATCCATTTCATTTTTTCGATTTTCATAATTTTCTCAAAATCATTAATTACTTCCGTTAAATGGACAGACTCTGCATTTTCTTATAAACAGAAACTATTTCTTTAGAAGCCGCTTCGAGCTCATCCATTGAAAAATCGGGCCTATAATACCCTGGCGCACACAACTCTGACGCCTGCTGATTCAACTCCGACTCCGATGCACGCAGTTCTGCAAAATCATAAATTTTTCTCAACACATCTTTTGGCGCTTCACACAATTTATCATAATCAACAACCGCACATGCTTTTTTAATATCAGAATTTTCATCAATCAGCTTCAGAAAATGCGCATAAACGCATGTCCATTGAGCGGCCCACCCCGCGGCATCATTCCCTGCATCCCAATAATCTGAAACCGCTTTGGTTTCTTCATAGCTCCCAAAATTCATCGGTCTGCGATCCAAACCAAATTCAAAATGACCCGAGCGGCGCATGTATAAAAGAACCTGCTCATCCTCTGTCTCGAGCTTTGACAATAGCTTATGCTGCTTAATTAATGAAGCAATATGCCAAATAGGGTTTCTGAATAAGATAATGAATTTTGCATCAGGATACAGCGATTGAATATATCCTAATCTTCCGACATTGTAGTTATTTTTTGCTAGATATCGAGCTTTCCCTTCTGACAATAATATTTTTTTAATGGCATCAGAATAACAAGTATTGAAGTTTATATTTTGATTCGCTGAGGTCAAAAGGTTACTTTGACCAGGATCATGCAAATGGGGGAAAAAATGCATCCAGATTATTTCTTCCATTGCTTCTGGGCTTTGTGAGGTCACCTTTAACCTGTCAGCATGCGATCTTTCTTGAGGGACTTCATCTTTTTTCGATACAAGGTCTGAAAACTTTCTCCACCAAAAAGGGACCATGACAAAGGGGTAATCACAGTATTTATATGACGCCGCATCAGAATCACGAGAGAGAAGATCTAATAAAACAGTCGAGCCTGAGCGAGCCATTCCGGTGATATAAATCGGACGGTCGATGGATAAGGGCTTCAAAGATTTATCTAAAGATTGACTTTCGATCTTTGATAGGTAATACAAAATATCGGCATTGTGCTGCGCAAAGAACCCTAACACATTATGCAGGAATACAGACTTCAATTTAAAAACCACACAGTCGTCATTTGATTTTAAAAATAATCTTAATGATTAATGCAAAAAGAAAAGTACAGAAAAAGAACGGGACCTCCCATGTCCGGGCCCACTCAGGTCCTCCCTGAAAGAACTTTTTCGAAGAAAATTTAAGCTTAAGGGCATCGATAGGAGCACCGGGCACCAAATACCCTGCGGAATTTGGGATTATAAAATTCCACCACTTTTTTTTGTAGAGACCTGCAGTGGGAGGAACAAAAGGATTACCTGAGTAGATAGTTTGCTCACTTACTTTAATTGTTAAAAACCGCTTACCGCCTTCGGACAAATCACCATTATCCTCAAAGATTGCTTCAAAATCACTAATCGGGTCCCCGTTTAACAATGTGGCAGTTACAATGGTTTGTTCTTCGGTCGAGGGCTCATAACTAAAATAAACATGCATCCAACAAGCAAGCACTAAAGCAGGAAGAGAGGCCAAAATAGTCGGCACAAAAATGGCTTTGAGGATGCGAAATGAATACCCCAAGGATTTTAGCGCAGACTTTAAAAACTCATCAAATTCTGCATCTAAACTAAGAAGCTGTTTTTGAAAGACATTTCTCTGATCAACTAAGTCTTTAATCAAGACCTGGGGTGAAATCTTCGAATAAATAAACATTGAACTCGCGCCTGCCACTGCCGCCCAAAAAACCAGCTGAAACAAAGGCGGCAAAAAAACAGCGAGAACGCCATTTATAAAGTTCAGAAAACTAAAAAAAATACTTAGCACAGATTTTTAAACTTAAGGCTTTTTCTTGATGTTTAAATTTTTCTTGATCCAGCGAAAAAGCAATCGGATCGGCCAAAATAGAATCCCTAGAAAAACAACTAATACTGTTCCAATAACGGCCAATACAGCTCCAATAGCCGTCATGCCCGCCCCGGGACTGACATAAGCAAAGCCGCTAGAAGGAAGCACCAATAAAGTTAAAATAAAGAGACCTAGTCTTAGCTTCATATGATCTTTATTGCTCGCATTCACAACTCACTCCTTTTTAATAAATTCCAGCTGATTATAACTGTAACGGGTTCCCTCTAAAACTTCGGGCACATGCTCTTTCCCCCAGCGCGGAGCCAACCAGCTCCAAACAGTCTCTCCTTGCGGAGTTACCTCGAACACACGGCCGGCAAAGGTCTCGGTAATGAGCAAATTTCCATTAGAAAGAAGCTGCTGCTTGCCGCCGCGAGCTGTATAAAAAGGCTGGGCGGCACTTCCTTCATACATAACCTCAAAACTATTACGCCCCGCATCAACTTTTAAAATTCGAGATTCCGCACTACTAGTCGAACCCTGCGCATACTGATTGTCAAAAACAACAATGCTTCCATCACTTTCAAAATCAGGGTCATGCTGCTGAATAAAAGGATGAGACATATACCATTTTATTTTTTCTGTCTTACCGTCAATTATTATAATCGAATTTATATTACGAAGGGAAACCATTATATCGCCCTCAGAAAAATCTGGAAACTTCTTGGCCATCTCGGAGCCTAATACCTCTATGTCGTTTAAATGCAAAAGATCGCCTGTTTTATCGTGCAGAAGGCCTAGATATCCGGAATCAAAAATAACTTTTAAAACTGATATTTCTCTTTCAATCACTCCATCGGGAGAAACTTTCAAAATTGTATCTTCGGCAACGGGCGCTTTAATTCCGGGATACGGAACCTCATTCGCCTGGTCATGCCACTTCATACCGGAAACCCAATAGTTACCTTCTTCATCAACAAAAATTGAATGGTGGGTTCGTCTTGGTATTTTCCAAATAACCTCTCCTTTTGCATTCATTTTAACCAAACTAAAAAACTCAAGATTAAAAACGATATCCCCATTCGGGAATAACTGCATTCCATGAATAAGCGTATCTACCTTATCGTTGTATTCACGTGTTGCATAATCATGATGCGGCGATTCCGGCCATATACTTTTAGGATCAACTGACCAAGAATGTAAAACCACTCCATTTAAATCAATAAGCCGTATTCCTAGCATCCACACACCTTGATCATTCGGCCAAAATGAGGAAACTAGTGTCGCTCCATCAAAAACTTTTTCCTTTGCAAGAAAAATTACTCCTTCACCCGGGTACTTTGCCGGTAAAACAAAATGAGGGGGCTGCTTTACCAATTGGTGTTTCACGGTTACCCAGACAACACGAAGGCTCTCATATAAAGCCGGATTCTTCTGCCCAACAATCACGCCTAAAATGGTAAAAAATAAAAAAACTGCAGCAAAAAAATAACCTTTTAAAAACATTTCCAAAAACTTCGTCTTCAAAATAATCACCTTATAAAAGTTAGCTTAGCGAATCACTTTCGCTGGGTTTCCGACCACAGCTTGACCAACTAAGAAGCTCTTGGTCACAACCGCCCCTGCACCCACGACCAGATTTTGAGGTATCACAACACCCTTTAAAATAATCGCGCGGGTTCCAATCCAGGCACCATCTTTCAGTACCACCTTTTGATTTTTTGCGCCATCCAAACTCTTCTGAGAAGACATGAGTATTGAGCCTGTCACAGGATCGCGCGCATGATCAGGGCCGGAAATACAGGCAACATAGGGCCCCAAAATAGCTCGATAAATCTCAACATCGCCGCTAATATCGCATCCTCGAGCCAACCATGCCTGCGAACCTATGAAAATTTGGCCATTCAAAAAACAATTTTCACCTAAAGTTGTCCCGCTGCCAATTTCAATTCCGGACGAATAAATTCTTACACCATCACGAATTTCAACGTTATCGCCGATATTAATGGCACCCTTTCGAGCGTCAAGAAGAACGCCCCGCCCAATAAAACAATTCCTTCCTATACTAATATTTCTTCCTCCCGATATACTAACGCCGGATAAAACTTTCGAGCCAAAACCTAATTTTGAAACTTGCCCCCGAAGCATTAAGCCCTCAAAAAAATAGCCCGCATTTTTAAATAATTTAATCACGATTCCTAAAAAAGTATTTGTTTTAAAAAAATCGGCGAAAACGTTCTTCTTCATAACACTTTTAATTTAATCGCAACGCGGGAGTCCATTATTAATATAAGCAGGTCCCGTTCCCAGCGTATGCTCAGCTCATTATTTGTAGTTTTCAATTTCATATCCAATAAAATCTGTTCCCTTATGAAAAGGCTTAAAACCTGCCAGCAACAATGAGGCTTCTATATTCCCCGAAGAAACAGCCTCTAAATCCGTGGCAATAAAATGAGTTGCTCCGGTTCTTTTTAAAAAAGAAAGCCATGTTAAGGGATCGCCATAGCCCTGCTTAACCAGCTGAACATATCTTTCCTGCTTACTCTGAGACAGATCTCCTGCTTTCATATTTAGATCAAAGCCCCAACCATTCCTATGGGAGTAATATAGCATGGAGGCGGACTGTTCATGCGCCATAATAATTTTAGCTTTTATTGGTATGTTTTTATTTACATAATCAGCGACAGCTAGCCAGTCTTTCGTATTGGCAGGTACATAAAACAAAGGCTTCCAGCACACACCCAAACTGCAGATAAAGCCAAGCAAAAAAATAACCGCTGCCAACCGATCACTCTTAATTTGGCGCTCAAACCATCGCGCAGAAAGCAAACATAATGCCGGCACTGCCGGCAAAAGATAAAAAGGATGGTCGAAAACTTTCTTGGGAAGAATAAAAACCACAAGCAGCGCGGAAAATAACCATATAAAAAAAACTTTATTCTCATGTTTAAACAGCTTAGAGATTCCCAATAAAATTCCAATCCAGAAAATTGGATTAAACAAGTAAACACCAAACTGAAAAAACAATCGCTTTAAAAAATTAAAACTGAATATTTCGTTGAAAATAAAAACACGCCCCTCTTCAGCCTGGGCAAAGAGGCTTGTTTGCACAAAGTCAGCATTACTCAGCTGAAGATAATAAAAATAAGCAATCCAAAAGCCCAAGATTATAGTGGTTACGGCAAAAAAACGAATACAATCATTTAAAAACTGCTTCTTGTTCTGCGTCATGACGTACAAAATAATTAAAATAATTGCGGCGAAATGAAGACGCGACATAACCGAAATGGAGAAAAAAATCGCTGAAACATAAATATTGGGTCGTGGCTTCGCTGCAAAATAAAATGCCGAAATCGAAGTCAAAAGAGCAAATGATTCATTACGAAAAGCTGTCGCTTCAATGAGAAACATCGGGCTTAACCCCATCATAACAACAGTAAATACACTCGATTTGCTTGAGTAAAACAAACGTGACACCCGATAAAACATAACCAAGCTCAAATTATAAAAAGCAACCGCTTGAAGTTTGCCTATTAAAGGTATCCAATGAGAAGACACATTGACAGCAATTTGGCCAACGCGCGCAAATAACGAAGAAAAGGGATAATGCAAAAGGTGAAGAGCCGGCTGTCCGTCGACAAGAACAAAAGTTCTTGGTTCAAAAAAATGCCCTCTCTGGAATGAACCCATCATCTCCGCCATCATTGCATTAACCGCCTGATAGCTTCCAAAATACCCAAACATTGGCGTAAAACATGCTGCAACAAGCAAAATATTAACAGGGGTAAAAAATAAAAAAAACTTGTCAAGCTTCATATTTTGGGTCTGGCGACAATAGCCAATCGGTTCTGCAAATTGAGAAAGCGTCCTAAAAAAAATCCCAGCTGAATTCCCTGCCTTAGCCATGGAGAAAGGGCATAACGCTCTAAGTCCGTTTCTGTCTTCCATGATTCTAAAATTGTCATGTTGCACTTAACCAGCAATCTCTTTAGGGTTTCAATTGAGAAATAGGATGTGTGCTCAACAACATACATTTTCTCCAAAGGGCCTCGAATCGCTCCAAAGCTCAGCTTATACAATATACCCGCAACCAGAGAAAGCAGGCTTGGAAAACATGGTGCAGCAATCAACAAAACTCCCTGCGGCGCGAACATCTTCTTGCATAGCTCAATTAATTGCGATGGCACTTGAGGATGCTCGATCACATCCCAAAGCACAACGACGTCAAATTGGGGCATATCCCGGCTTTCAAACATATTCGAATGCATGGCTGCAATCCCCGCCTCTTTAAGCGCGGCTATATTTTCGGCACTGGAATCAAGTCCCGTCACGTCCCAACCGTTTTTCTTCGCAACTTTTAAAAAAGCTCCGGTCCCGCAGCCAATCTCACACAGCTTTCGCCCTGAAGTTATACGTCCCAATTTCTCAAGAGCCATTTTGTAGTCTTTATAGGTATTTGTCTTTTCATTTAACAAATCAAACTCATAGTACTTTTCAAGCACAGCATTAACTGACTTCAAAGACTCTGAGCTTTGATAAATTTCAATTTGCTGAGCTTCTGTCATCGAAGGGTCAATATAACGAACAAAGCACTCCGGACAGTCATAAACTGAAAACTGCTCAAGCACATAAGTTGTTTTAGCAGGTCGAGCGGCCAAGCAAGCCGGGCACCTCATTACAGAAATTAATTGCATACTCATGGTCATTTACCTTATTTTCTTTTAATTCTCATAATCTGTAAAAAGCAATTAATTTAACGGGATTTAAATCGATAAACGTAATGGACTTTCCCTTGCTGGTTTTCAATCGTGGCAACAAGTTCGCTGTTTGATTTAAGCATGTTGATAGACCGTAAAGTGCGTCCCGTTCTTTCTTGATCAAGCAATACCATATAGCTTATTCCCTCCTGGCCCAGAAACTTCTGCATAGTCGCTAAATCTGAATCATATTTCGTTTTTTTCCAAAACTGAGGCTCGCGAATCACGGGAGGATCAAAGTAAAAAAAACGAGATTCATCCACCAGTATTTTTTCACTAACTGCAATATTTGAGTTAACCCAATTCGAAACAGCCCAAGTACGTTCATTCCGAGCAAGATATTGATCTTTTGTTTCCATTCCAAATAAATAACGGTAATCAGGCATTCCGTGATAAACAGCCATTCCTAATTGAAGCAGCATTAGAAAGATAAATACACCACCAACCTCGACAAGCACTGCCGCGCTTAGCAAGCTCAAAAAGGGCACGGCCGGAAATAAGAATCTTAAATTTTGAGATAGGCCAAACCATAGCAGGATGGACAATACTGAGAAAACAATATATTTTCTTGATTTTAAATCAGTGACTCCAACCCAAACGTAAAATGGCACACATATTAAAAATACAGGTCCGAGCCGCGCCCAACTCCCTCCAAACTTGTCGGGAAACATTGTCGAACGCCACAAAACTAAGAAAAAATCTAAAACACCTTTCCCCATTCCGGCCTTTGATAAATCATACTCTTTTGCAGTGCCTCCAAAAATTCCCGAAAAAAATGGATAAAATGGATTTCTTTCATAAATCCATCCCCGCAAATACCAGATAGCGGAAAATAAAAGTGCAATGGAGCAAAAAACGATAAGCCCTCGAAGCAATTTTCCAAATGTAATCTTTTTTGAAAGCAAAAAGTACGCGCTGAATATAAACATGATAAAAATATGCAATACAGCAAGATACTTAACACTTAAAGCAAATCCTGAAAAGACCCCGGCCAACGCCCACCATTTAAGCTTCCATTGATCATCCATCGCATTAAAAAAAGAATAAACAGCAAACAACGCAAAAAAAGATAAAGCAACATCATTGTAAGGGATAACCATTTGATTAAAAATGCCGGGCGTTAAAATAAAAATTAATCCTGCTGTTAAAGCTGTCCTAAGCCCCCTCCACTTCAAACCGATGGCAAAAACACCCATAAAACACCCAAACCCGGTCAACATATGAAACGCCTGAGAAAGCTCTGGTTTTTTAACTATGATTGCAAGCATATAAAACATCTGAATTAAAAATGGAAATAAGGAATTTGTAAGATACGGATAATAATAAACCCCGCCATCCCTCGCGAAGCTTTTGGGTATAGTGAGGTGATAAGACATGGCGTCATGGGCTGTGGGAGGCACTTGCGTCAAAAAATACCCTAGCATAAAGACAAAAACTGCAATGATTAAAAGAAGACAACTGACAGGATCTTTTTTATACAATTCAAATGATTCTTTTAGGACACCTCCACACCATTTAGCAATCATCAAAATATATCGCGTTAGACATACTGAGAGAAAAATACCCACCCCGGTGAGTGTGGGCAGATTCATCATGCCGATCAGACCAATAAAATAGATAAGATACGCAAGCAATCCAAATCCCAAAGCAAAAGCAAAAGCAAAACACTCCGTATCCAATCGCGCAAATTGAAAAAACAACCGAAGAATAAAAAGCCCCAGCGCAGCAGACAAAAGAATCGAGCAAATGATTAAAAACAAACTCATAACCATGCCAACAATTCCGGAAAAATAAAGTTTTTGAAGTAAAAAATCAAAACAACAAAAAACCAAATATAAAGCAAAACTTTAAAAAACCTAGGCATCATAACGCCGCCGCAGCAAAACCGGAAAAAACAACAAGATCACCGCCAAACAAATGCATGGCGCTACCCATTTTCTCCAAACAGGTTGATACTTCATCTCAACAAACCATTCCCCCTCACTTGGAATTTGAACACTCTTAAACAAACCGCGATACTTCCTAATATCCAGGGTAGCTCCATTTAGAGTTGCAATCCATCCGGGGTAAAAAACATCGCTCACAACCAACTCTGCAGAGCTAATTGTCTTCAGATGAACCGATAGCGAATCCTGCTTATCGTTGAAGGAAATCACCTCCCCTGCTCCATTTTGAACTGTGACTCGGGGCTTTACATTTAAATTTCTGTATAAATAGGTACTCTCAGATTCTGCTACTTTTTGGTACCGATCAAATGAAAACAAATGGTCAGAAAGAATCCATTCCACGTTTAAAAAATCAAGCAACTCTGATGATTCTAAAAATTTCTCGCGACTTGATACCCGCAAAGAATTTGAATCATCTACATCACCCATTGCACTCAATCGATCATAAAAAGACTTCATGACCAGCGGACTATACATTCCTACCAAGGGGCGACCAATCAAGATGTTATTATGAGGCAAAATCGGAAAATTCACCGCATCCGTTATCGTTCTAAAAGCCCGATGGAGTCTTCCATCGCTCGGTTGATTTTTAAGAAAACCGGTAACTTCCGAAGACGGAAGAAGAAATTCCTTTTTTTCGTAACTCCCTCGAATGCTTGTATCCCCAAATGTCCAAAGATTGACAAAAAGAATGCTAAAAACAACGCAAAAAAATAGCTTTCCATTAATTCTGCGTAAAACTAGAAAAGTAACGGCACTCCAAGAAATGAGAATAAAAAAAACAAAAATTAAGTTTTTAATCTCTAATGGAAATGTTGCTAAAAGAATAGCGTCATAAAGGCCGCTGAGCTTCTGATGATAGACTTCCATGGTATGCGGACGAATCGGCGAGCCCGCATAATGGGTTTGAATGTACTTCTCTGCATAAGTCAAAACAGGTACTTTTAATATTTGAAAGAAATAGTGGCATGCTGCCAATCCTAAAATTCCTACAAATGAAAAAAAACTCCATAGACGCCATGTTTTTTGATTTTTTCTTTGATCCTGGAGCATCCATGCATGCGCACCATATGCACAAATAACAGCTCCGTAAAATCCAGCAAAATAAAGAAATTTTGTGGGAACTCGAAAACTTGAAAACCCAGTCCATTCTACACCCCAGCGATAAAAAGGATTAAATCCACCCAATGCTAAACTCAGCGCCATAACAAAACCAAAAATAAAATAACTACGCCCCTCGAGTTTAAAGCGGCGAAAAGCATGCATCAGAAAAAGCAACCCCAGTGCGCCAAAATAAAGCTCTGCGCGCAGAAAGCCATCCCAGTGCGGAAAAAAGAGTGTTGCTGCTGCCAGCGGATTGAATGATCCCACAAACGCAAATTCAATCGGAAAGTCGAAACGATTTGAAAACCGTGAAAGCTCCCAGGTTGCACCCAACTGTGGCATAGCGCACAAAACACCTAAAACCACGGCCGCAAACGCCACCGCAAGCCCCGACATCGCATCTTTGACTTTACCGACCTGAATTTTTAAGATCGCAAACCATAAGCAAGTGAATCCACAAAACGCGACAGAGTAAACGGCATATTGCAAGTAGCCTGCACAAAACTGAAAAGCAAAAACAAGCGCCAGCCAAAAAAGAAGCCTGTATTTTTGACTTTCAAAAATACGGAAAATAAAATAGAGAGATAAAGGAAACCAGATCAGTGTTTTAAGTGAGATAATATTGTAATAGTACCCACCTTGAGCCGTTCCAAATAAATAGATTAAACATCCTAAAAATGCAGCAAACTTTGAGATTCCTCGGCTGCGAACCAGTAGATAAAAAAATCCCGCTCCAAGAACATAGTGAAAAAGAATGTTGTAGGTGTAGGCAAAATCAAACGGGAAAAACTTATAAAATAAAAAATTGGGCAAATAAAGTGCTCCAACCTGCCCTTCCGCTAAAAGCGGAAAACCGCAGCCAAACAAGCTCGTCCACCACGGCAACACGCCTTGGTTAAGCTGTTTTGCATAAAAAAAAGCCCATGGGTAATGCTGTTGCCTATGGTCGCCGCTGTAAAACCCTATTTGCAAATCCAAGAGCTTCCAATGAAAAAGCAAAATAAGAACAGCCAAACCCAAAATGCATCCCCAGTCAAATTTATTCCATTTTTGATTCGAAATTAATAACATAAGTTGTTACAATACCACGAAATAAAATCAAAAAAAACAACAAGTCCACATCTCGCGTTTTACTGAAATTACAAACAAAATGTTAATTACCGCGGTTATTGCAACCTGGAATGAAGAAGCAAACATCGAAAACTGCCTAAAATCAGTGACTTGGTGCGATGAAATTATTGTAGTTGACGGTTCAAGCTCTGATAAAACAGCCGAAATCGCTAAAAAGTACGCAACCCAGGTTATTGTCACCGAAAACGCCCCGGCAGAAACTCAACGCCTTAAAGCACTCAAAAACCTTAAATCCGCCTGGTTTCTTTTGTTGGACGCAGATGAACGCGTCAGTCCCGAATTACGCCATGATATCGAAGCAAAAATTAAAAACCCGACAGCTGTGACTGCTTACTATGTGGTTCGCCGCAATTACTGGAATGGCCAAGCAATGCATCTTCACCATCCGGATTTGCAACTTCGTCTCTTCCAAGCACCCCTAGTTAACGCCTTGCCGAATAAAATTCACCGCATTCCTAAAATTGAAGGCCCAACCGACAAGCTTTCCGGAGAGTTAATTCACTACTTTTTTTCCGGTGTCAAAGACTATATCACCAAGCTTAACCGTTATACCTCCATTGAAGCTGAATACTGGTATAGCGAAGGCAAACGGATGAACGGCTGGGTTGGTTTTCGGTGTTTATGGATCAATCCAATCGGTCGATTTATCCAATTTTATTTTATAAAAAAAGGATTTCTGGATGGTTTTTTTGGATTTTTTTACTGTTTTTGCAGTGGTTTTTATGATTGGCTGACTGCTGTTAAGTGTCGTGAGTTCATTTCAACGCCTTCGGGCCCCCCTAAGTAAGACTCAGAAAAGACTATTATGTCGCTTTTTAACCCGGCTCTTTAATCCGGATTCCGTTTGAAGAACTGATGAATAAAGGGAATGCCCGCGAGGCCGGGGACCAAATAACGCACTGTTGCGAAAAGCCCTAAAAAAACGATCTTTGAGGATGCGTCATAAGGTGAAAAAAGATAGATGAAAGCTGCGTCCCGAGTTCCAATCCCCGCCACAGTAAAGGGCAAAAGCCCAATTAAAATACCAATCGGAACAAAACTAAATATTTGCTGGATCGTCAAGACAGACTGTACCGCTAGCCCTGCGAAATAGAATTGAACCACATGCAAGGTCCAAAGCAAGAGCGAACCGGCAAACAGCACTGCCAAGTTAGCAGGATTGGATTTAAGCCGCTCAACATAGTCATGAGAGTCGTGAAAGAAAGAGACCAACTTTTCAGAAATTTTTTCCGGAAGCAAAGGTATCCTCAACGCCCGAATCGGCAGCTTCAAAATAAGTAAAAAAACAGCAGATAAGGCCCCTGTCAGCACAAGCACCACCCACCCTACTGAATTCTCAAGTCCCATTAAAAAAACACCAATAGTACCCATCCAGCAAAGCGCCCACAGATCCAAAAATCGCTCAAATAAAACTTGGTTGAGCCCACGCTTCCAATCGAGCTGTCCGCTTTTAGCCAAATAATACGCCTTACACAAATCTCCCAGCTTTGAAGGCATAAAAACATTCAGACTGCTCGTAGCCAAAATGAGACGCAAAGATTCTCCGAAATCTGATTTTCTGTCATGGCGAATCATCCATTGCCAGCGCCAAGTGCTCAACAGCGTTTGCGGAATAAAAAATAAAAACGCAATCCCAAACCAAAACCAATTGAGCGCCGCAAGATGCTGTGAAAAAGCCGCGCGATCGATTTTGATAAAAATGACCGCCATAACAATCAGGCTGACAACAAGGGCAAAAATACGTTTCATTACAGGCTATGCTCGTAAACCGCTTTACGGTCGCGCAAGATCTGCGGGATAAGATGATTCAGACAAACCCAGGAAAGAAGATTTCCGGGCTGATAAGGCTGACTCGCCGCGATATAAATAAAGGTCGCATCGGAGGCAATCTTCAACTCAGAAATCGTCGGTGCATTTTTATCCATTTCAAATTGATAAATGATCTTATGCGGATGGTTTAAATCAATTTCTGAAGACCAATGCAATCCCGCGGGCACTTTCTTCTTCAGGATTGCTTTCTTTTGAAGCATCTTACGGATGGTGTTTTCATTCATCCACCTTCCCGCGAAAATAAGAAATGCCCGGAAAAGCCAAAACGTCCAAGGAGTAAAAACAATATGCGATTGGCGAAACATTTTTCCTTGCATTTTCAGCAAACCGTTTTGAATCGAAAACTGCTCTACGGAGCCAAAAACATGCGAGGTAAAAACATTGTCTTGATCGTCTTTGCCGGTAATACCACTATCAGAAAAAACGAGTTGTCCGTTTTTAAAAACTTTACCCGTGCCTTTCTTAACGGAAAAAAGCGCGACGTTTTTTCCATTTCTCGCGGAAACAAGCCCTGCCTCAGGGAAGAAATTTATTCCCGAGACTATAAAATCTGAGCGCGAATACTCTGATTCCTCGCAGTAATCATTAAAAGCTTGAATGTAATTGTAAACATAATGAATCATAATTCGGTCGTCATCGATATACGAACGCGTTCCCTGTTCGAGCGACTTCATAAAAGCACGGGTCGAGGGTAATGCATACGGCGAGAGCTGCCCAAAAAGCTCAAAACCATGCGGCATAAAATGAAAAGTATTGCGGCTTCCGTATTCTCCACCATAACTTCCATCGGGATGGATAAAGTGTGAAGCAAAGCGCACAGCACGTTGGAGCGGCTCGACTACCCTCGCATCACCCGAAAGCTGCCAATATTTTGCTAAAAAATCAATGGTAAACGTCAAATACCCAGGGTCACAGCCTTCATATTCGGGAAACCATCCCTCGGAATTTTGAAGACTTAAAAGCTTAAGAAGCGCGGTTTCGGCATGAGACTTTAGCGATTCATCTCCGGTCAACTTATACACACTATAAACAGCTAAGACAATCAGTGCCTTGTGATTGCTCAAAGTACCCGACTCCTGCATTCCTTTTTCTGCCAAATTCAAAGCTCTTTTTTTAAAAAAAGGCATAAACTGGGGATGAGATTTAACTAAATCAAGTAAGCGGGCTGACTCAGCACAAGCATATAAGGAAAACGCCGCTGCACCAGCCGCACGCTCATAGGGGAAATAGTCATCACAAGATCCATCTGCGTGAGCGGACTTAATCATAAAATCAATTCCACCGATCACAAGCTGCTTAATTCTTTCTTTGCCATAGATTGGGTTGGATGGATGATTAAGCTTGTATAACAGGGCAAGGGGCAGAACGGCTTCCTGAAACATACCGCTCGGAAAATCGGAGGTGCGGTAATGCCAATAAGCCCGGTCAAAACAACCGTAGGTGGGACTGAGAAGATTACGATCCGCAATCTCCATCAGATGCGGCAAATATCGAAGAGCTTCCTTTAGATAAAGATCCCGCTGCATCTCAATCCTGTTTGCGGTGAGCCACAATCAGGTCAGCGATCAAACCCAAACTAAAGACCATAATCGCGGTCATAAAGATAATAATATCGGATTCCTGCAGCGACTCGGTTGAAGCCAAACTCAAAACAGTCTTAATTACCCCCAACAAAAAAAGGATCCCCGCGGCGGGCAGAAAAACCCGCAATGGATTGAAATACATCACCATACGCACAATCACATTGATGTAATTTGCCGTATCGCGAATCGGGTGAAACTTGGATTTTCCGATGCGCGGATGATAGTCGGTCGGAACATACTTTACCGCGTAACCATTGCATAAAAATGCCAAAGTCATCGTGGTCACGCAGGAAAAACCATTCGGAAGAACCCAGAGATATTTCAGCATAATATCGCGCTTAAAAGCTTTCAAGCCTGTATTAAGGTCAGGGATATTCACCCCGGTCAAATAACAAGCCAGCTGGCGAATCAGCCACTTGGCGGGAAACCTTAAAAATTTCAATGTTCCCTTTTCAGATGTCCGGGCCCCATTCACTTGGTCATACTCGGGAAAATGGGCCAGCATTTTAGGGATATCTTTGCATTCATAGGTGCCATCCGCATCAAGCATTACAATAACGTCGCCCTCAGCGGCCTTAATGCCGGTACGCCGTGCCGCACCCGCCCCGGCGTTGACCGAACGATGGACAACCCGCACGCCTTTTTGCTTGGCGATTTCGGGCGTCTTGTCCGTCGAATTATCATCGACGACCAAAATTTCATAATCATACTTTTCGCCGGCCATGGCGGATTGGATATCATCAATCACTTTTCCAATGGCTAGCTCTTCATTATAAGCGGGCAAAACAATGCTAATTTTCATAAAAACCTCGGGCGCATTATAGGCAAGAATACAACTATTCTCAATGATCTTGTCGCAAGATTGACATTTTGTTCCGATTCCATTAGTTTCCTTTGATGCAAAGCACTATTCCCTTTATTAGCTTTATAGTTCCCGTCTACAACGAAGAGCTCAATATTGAGCGAATGCTGACCAATCTTTATGCCGTGCTGACCGTTCATCCGGAGTGGAACTGGGAAGTTGTCATCGTCGAAGATGGAAGCAAGGATCAAACCAAAAAAGTGCTTCAGGAGAATATTCACAAGTTCCCCCAGTCTCAGCTAATTATTCACGAAGTGAATCAAGGCTACACCCAATCCCTGAAAGATGGGCTAAAAGCCGCCCAAGGGCAATACCTGATGTATGTAGGAGCGGATGAAGAGTTTGACTCCTCTGAGCTGCCGAACTTTGTGAATTTGTTTATCAAAAATGAGGCCGACTTGGTTTTAGGGGTTCGCTGGCAGCGGAATGCGTATGGATTGTTTCGATTTTTTGTTTCAGTGATCTATATTTTCTTTCTCAACTGGCTTTTCAAAATTCGAATCAACGATTACAACTGGTCGCAAGGCTGGAGCCGAAAAGCGCTGGATGCAATGCCGCTTCAATCGAAATCACTGTTTATTTTGCCCGAAATCATCATCCGCGCTCATGACTTGGGCTTCAGAATCAAAGAAGTCCCCTCCAATCACCGCGGACGTCAATGGGGCAAATCTTCGCTTAATTTCAAGATTATGGGATTTGCGCTTTGGGAAGGTCTTAAGTTTTACTTCCGCCGAAAAAGCTCTCAATACGCTCACAAACCAGCACCATCTAAGGCATAAAGCTCGATACGGTAACCATTGGCTCGCCGCGCGAGCAAATCAGCCCAAGTAAACGGCCCGCCGGTAATGATTTGAGGATCCAAGTCCCAAGCTCCTTTGGAAATGCCTGCGTAAGGATTCCAGCTCATAATTAACTGCCCCGTTTGCTGCAACTCCGCCCTTAAATTTTCATCAAAGACCACAACAGCATATTGAACAGCATGCCTCGTCAAGGCATCTAGATCGGGCTGAATTTCAGAACTTGCGAACAAAAAGGGATTACTCCCCGGATTATCGACCATGAAATAAAGCGAGTATCCAGGCTGAGTCTGACATTCACGTAGTTTAGCCTGAAGGCGTTGAGCATTGGCCGACTTGAAAGATTCATTTCGCTTAGCCAACTCACTCCGCTTTTCTTCTAACTGCTCGCAAGAAAAAGAAAGTCGGGGGGTAAATGATGTCCCATCCAACGCAATCCTGCTCCCGGCGGGTATATTCTTCTCAATCCACTTTTTGGCAAGTGTGCGGGTATCGGGTCGGCTCATAATCCAATCAAACCGCAGACTTTTTGCTAAGTTTAAAATCAAAACCACCGAAAGCAGGAAAATAAAAATAGGCTGTGCCCTTCTCCATCTTTCGGAAAAGAGCACAGCGGCATTAATTGCTAAAAAAATCAAAAACGGCACTAGCGGTAAAATATAACGGCCATAAGGCTGTCCCTTTTGCCAGAGAACCAAATAATAGAAAATACAAAACAGGGCTACGGCTTCACGCTTAATGTCCCGCGAAAGAAAAGCGCAAACACTTCCTATAACCCCCAAAATGACCAGCGGCCAGCTCATTCCTTCAGCCAACGAATAAGTCAAGTGATGCAAAAACGGGACGCCCTGATTCGCGGCGCTTTGCTCTTTTAACTCTTGAATAAAAAAATGAAAATCTAAAACTGAATACGGGTTTAAAGCAATAAAAACAAGCACGGAGGCAATCGCCGCAACCACTGAATACTTCAGAAAAAACACGGGCGCGGGGCGCATGCGTAAAAAGAACCAAATATAGGGCAAAGCGAGAAAAATCCCGTTATATTTCAGAGTCGCCGCTAACCCAATCAACGCGCCGGCGCGCAAATGACCGGAGTATTTTTTAAATTCGTCCATGCGTAAATTTAAGAAAAACAAAATACTGACCAAGACCAAAGGCATGTCTGCGTAAATATAATGAGCGTCGGATACATGCACGAAGCAAACTGCGAATAAAACTCCCCCGGCATATTTCCAACCCGCCGCGAAGTTTTCTTTTTTCATCCACAGCATCAAGCACCAAACAGATAAAACAGCTGGCACAACGCCCAGCATGATGCGTCCGAGAAGATAAAACGAAGTGGGGTCAGTAAAGAAAAAATCAGCGAACTGCTGCGCGGAAGACCAATAGCCGATTATTTTTCCGGCTAAAAAGAAAGCCCCATAAACGGCAAAAAGCAAATAACTGGTTAAAGGCGGGATATTAAAGAAATGAGGATTGAAGTCTCCTGTTCCGTAATAAAGCGCGTGATTCACCACCACGGGTTCATCCGCATGAAACAGGTCAGGCAAACCGAATTGAATTCCCCACAAACGTAATCCGGCGGCTAAAAGCAAAATTAAGACTGAAATCAAAGTAAAACCCTCAAATTATGCGGGAAATGCGGCCAAATTTAATTGGGTTTACGGTGAATAGCCCGAATGCGTAAAACATCCCAAAACATTTTGATCGGATCGCTCAGCACTTTCACTTTGGTAGCGGCGGAATTAATCCAAGTCACCGGAAGCTCTGCCACCCGAAAACCATTTTTTTGAGCCAGAAAAATCAGCTCCACATCAAAACTAAATCCGTCTAATTTTTGAAGGGTAAAAAGTTTTTGAGCTGCTTCCGCGGAAAAGCATTTAAATCCACACTGAGAATCCTTAATGCCGCGAAAAGCAAAAATTGTCGCAACCTTATTAAAAATTCGCCCCATGCATTCACGAAACCAAGGCTGATGCTCAACAATATTTGCTCCTTGCATGGCACGCGATCCAATGACAATATCCGCTTTTTTCTCAATTAATAAAGGCAAAAACCGATCTAACTCTTCAATCGGCGTTGATAAATCGGCATCGCTAAACAGTCGATATTCCCCGCTGGCAGCCAGCATTCCGCGGCGGACGGCAGCGCCTTTCCCCTGATTCATAGACGCCCTTAAAACCTGATGGGGTAAAATAGATGCGTGTAATATTGATTTCGCGGCCTCCACAGTTCCATCCAGGCTACCGTCATCAGAAACAATAATCTCTAAAGCATACGGCTTGGTGAGGGCGTAATTCACGATCTTGCGCAGCGTCTCGCTGATCCGCTGTTCTTCGTTGTACGCGGGAATGACAACAGATACAAAGGGCTTCATAATTAAATAGCTACTTTACTTAAACGAGCGCGGAAATAATCAATTGTCAGCTTAAGCCCGTCTTCCAAATTAACCTGAGGCGACCAACCTAACTTCAGCTGGGCGGTTGTAATGTCGGGCTGGCGAACCCGGGGATCATCTTCCGGCAAAGGCTGATAAACAATTTGACTGCCGGATGCGGCAACCTGAATGACTTTTTCAGCCAACTGCAACATCGTCAGCTCATTGGGGTTTCCGATGTTAACCGGCTCATGCAAATCAGAAAGCAAAAGCTTTGCAATGCCCTTCGTTAAATCAGAAACATAACAAAGACTGCGGGTTTGACTGCCGTCGCCAAAAACCGTAACCGGCTCCCCCTTGAGTGCCTGAGTGAAAAAAGCAGGAATGGCACGGCCATCCTGAAGACGCATCCGCGGCCCATAAGTATTGAAAATGCGGACAATTTTTGTATTCATCTTGTGCGCCCGGTGATAAGCCATGGTTAAGGCCTCTCCAAACCGCTTGGCTTCGTCATAAACGCCGCGGGGACCGATCGGATTAACATTCCCCCAATAGGTTTCTTTCTGGGGGTGCTCCAGCGGATCGCCATAAACCTCAGATGTCGATGCAAGCAAAAAAACAGCATTCTTTTCTTTCGCCAAACCAAGAGCATTATGAGTGCCATAAGAGCCGATTTTGAGCGTTTTAATGGGCATTTTAAGGTAATCGAGCGGGCTTGCAGGCGAAGCAAAATGCAGGACAAAATCAATAGGATCGGGAAAGTGAATGGGCTCAACAATATCATGCTCAACTAAACGAAAATGAGAATCGTGCTTGAGATGGGCAATGTTTTGGCGGTCACCGGTCAGAAAGTTATCAAGCGCCACGACATCATAATCTTGCGACAAAAAGAGGTCGCATAAATGCGATCCTAAAAAGCCGCTTCCGCCGGTAATTAAAATCCGCTTCCGCGCCATAAGGCTAAAGTCTCACAATCTTCTTTGAATTAAAATTTTTAAGCACGTTGCGCGTGTCAAAAATGAGCCGCGCTTGTTTTACCACCGAAGCGTAATCGAAAAGCTCATGATCGGTTGCGATTAAAACTAAATCAGCGGCGCGAATTTGCACGGACTTAAAAGCAATGGATTTATATTTTTTAGCGCCGATTGTCAGGCTGGGCACATGGGGATCTGAATAGCTTACAACGGCACCTAAATGCTCGAGCTGTTCGATAATTTCAAGCGCCGGTGATTCGCGGACATCTTCAATATTCTTCTTGTAAGCGACCCCCAAGATTAAAATTTTAGCGCCATGAAGGGCTTTCTTCGCGTACTTGCTTAATGCCTGTCCTGCCTGCTGAACCACAAACGCAGGCATTGCTTTATTCATGGCCCCCGCCAACTCAATAAACTTAAGTTCGGTTCCATGGTAGCGAGCCTTCCAGGACAAATAAAGCGGGTCAACACCGATACAGTGCCCGCCAATGCCGGGACCGGGATAAAAGGCCATAAATCCAAATGGCTTTGTTTTGGCAGCATCGATCGCTTCCCAAATATCAACATTAAGAGATTTTGCCGCCATCGCAAGTTCATTCATCAAACCGATATTCACGATACGAAAAGTATTTTCAAGCAGCTTTGCCATTTCCGCGGTTCGTGAACTTGAAACCGGAATCACGGTTTGCATGACATGCGAATAAAGCAGACTTGCCAGCTTAGTACATTGCGGCGTAATTCCCCCGACGACCTTAGGAATATTCTGAGGTTTATACTTTGCGTTACCCGGATCAATCCGCTCAGGAGAGAAACAAAGAAAAAAGTCTTTGCCCGCTTTACGTCCCCCTTTTTCAAAAATGGGCAGCAAAACTTCATCCGTTGTGCCGGGATAAGTTGTACTTTCCAGAATAATTAACTGACCTGGCTTACTGTTTTTTTGAATCGCTTCGGCGGCACTGATTACAAAAGACAAGTCAGGATTTTTAAGACGATTCAGCGGCGTCGGAACACAAATAATCACCGCCTCAGATTGACGAATGCAAGCCGGGCTCGACACGGGATTAAACAGTTTGGACCCGACCGCGGCTTTAACTTCCTTGGAGGCAATATCACTGATATAGGACTGACCGCGGTTCAGAGCATCAATTTTTTTAACGTCTAAATCGAGACCGAAAACTCGAAGTCCCTGTTGGGCGAACAATAATGCCAAAGGCAACCCGACATATCCCATGCCGATAACCGTTACGGTTGCTTTTTGTTGATCGATCTTTTGATAGAGCTTTTTGTAATAATCCATAAATTTATTTTGAATTTGTGTATTCTTCTTTTAAAAAATCAGTTAATGCGTCTTGCCATGGGCGCATTTGCAACCCCAAACATAGTTTAGCTTTATCTAAATTTAAAACAGAATTTGCCGGACGCTTCGCGGCGCGATTGAGCTCTTGAGATGAAATCTCATGCGTTTTCACCTGCGAATATCCGCAGCGATCAAGTAAAAATCGCGCGTAGCCTAACCAATTTACTTCTCCGCTGTTTCCAATGTGAAATGTCTGCTTATTATACTGATCGAGCAGGTTTTTGCGAGAAATCAGTAACTCCGTCAAACTTACGGCAACATCCCGCGTCCAGGTTGGCCGGCCTCGTTGATCCCCCACAACCGACAGTTCATTTTTTTGAGCTGCTTGTTTGAGAATGGCTCCCGGAAAATGCTGCCCATTTTTACCATAAAGCCAGGTAACCCGAAAAACTATAAATTGATTTGATTTTTTTTGAAGCGCCTCTTCCGCCCAAGCTTTGGTCTGACCATAATAGTTAATCGGCTGGATAGGATCATCCTCAACATATTCCCCTTCTTTATCTCCCGAAAAAACATAATCCGTGCTGAAAAAAATTAGAAAAGCCTGAATTTCATTACAAATTTCAATTAGATTCTCAACCACTTCCGTATTTTGCTTTTTCGCACTGCCTTTCCAAGCTTCATCTTCACAAGCATCCACTTTTGTAAATGCCGCGGCATGAATCACGATGTCCGGTTTGATTTCGATAAATTTTTGGCGGAGAGAATCCTTATCGGTTAAATCAAGATTCAGAGGAATGTCCGAGCCGGCTGAGGAAGTGTGAGAATGACGGCTGAGCCCAAAAACTTTGAAATGAGGGGTCAGAGCTTTGACTAAATCGGTGCCCAGCATGCCGGCTGAACCCGTAACGAGAATTGTCTTAATAGGAGATGGGATCAAATCTAATTATTTATTCGTATACTTATTCTGCTTGAGTGGCTTCCACCAATCTTCGCGAGACTGATACCACTCAATGGTATGCTTAAGACCGTCCTGAACATTGTAACGCGGTGAAAAACCCAAAGCTTTGACCTTTGAAAAATCAAGCGCGTAACGAAGATCATGGCCGGGACGATCCGCGACGTATTCGATTCGGCTTTCGTCGAACCCCATATTTTTAAGGATTGCGTGCGTAAGTTCCAAATTGCTAAGCTCATTATCCGAACCAATGTTATAGACTTCGCCCAAATTGCCCTTCTCGAAAACCAAATGCAGCGCGCGGACAGCGTCGTCAACATGAATCCAATCGCGTCGGTTCACACCGGTTCCGTACAGCGGCACTTTCTTACCGGCCAGAAGGTTTGTGACAAACAAAGGAATCACTTTCTCGGGATATTGATACGGGCCATAATTGTTTGTGCAGCGCGTAATGATGGCGGAATACCCGTAAGTTTCGCGGTACGCCCGAATCAACAAATCAGCGGAAGCTTTGGAGGCGGAATAAGGGCTATTCGGTTCAATCGGGCTGGCTTCCGTGAATTTTCCCTGAGCAATGGACCCATAAACCTCATCGGTCGACATATGTAAAAACCGTTTCACGGAATATTTTTTCGCGGCGCGCATCAAAGTTTCCACGCCCAAAATATTGGTTCGTAAAAAATCGTCGGCATCATCAATGGATCGATCCACGTGCGTCTCCGCGGCGAGGTTAATCACGCCGTCAACACGGCTCATCACTTTATCCATGGCAGAAACATCACAAATATCCGCCTGAACAAATTCAAACCGGGAATTGCCGCGGAATTCTTCAATGTTGGCAGGGTTACCGGAATAGCTCAACCGATCAATACAAACAATCGAGTAATCTGTTTCACGGATCAAATGGCGTATTAAATTCGAGCCAATAAATCCACAGCCGCCCGTGATCGCAATTTTCATTTTTTTCTCCGTGTTTCTTGCGCGCGTATCAGCTTGGCAGAGTGGGTTAACGATTCAAAAGTACCGGCGTCACTCCAAAAGCCCTGTAGCATGTCATACTCAAGCAACCCCTTCTTCAAATACCAATTATTCACGTCCGTAATCTCAAACTCGCCTCTTCGTGATGGTTTTAAATCAGAAATAATTTCAAAAACCTGTTCATCGTACATATAGATACCGGTTATCGCATAATGGCTCTTGGGCTTCTTGGGTTTCTCTTCGATAGAAACAATACGATTACCTTTCAGTTCGGCCACACCGAAACGCTCAGGATCCGGAACTTTTTTCAGCAGAACGCGGGCACCGGCTTTTTGTTTTTCAAACTTCTGTACAGCTCCCCGAATACTCGAACCGATAATATTGTCACCGAGCATCACAACCATTTTTTGACCATTGGCAAAATGTCTGGCAAGGCGCAAAGCATCCGCAATTCCGCCCTCACCCTCCTGATAAGCAAACGAAACATGATCAAGCCCCATACTGCGGCCATTTCCAATCAATTTTAAAAAATCTCCGGCCGAGTTACCGCCCGTCACAATCATCAGCTCTTTTACTCCCGCTTCAACTAACGTCTCAATCGGATAATAAATCATCGGCTTGTGGTAAACCGGTAGCAAATGTTTATTCGTCACCTTGGTCAACGGAAGCAATCTCGAGCCTAATCCTCCCGCAAGAATCACGCCTCTCATTTTTTGGCTCCTTTACAATGAACTTCCGGGCGGCCCATACTGAGATAAGTCCACCCGCGCGCCTTCATTTCCTCATAAGCATACATATTACGTCCATCAATCAAAATAGGCTTTTTCAATGTACGTTTCAACTTATCAAAATCTAAATTTAGAAACTCGCTCCATTCGGTCAGAATTAAAATCGCATCCGCACCTTTAGCCGCAAGGTAGGGGTTTGCGGCATATTTCATCTTTTTAAAGAAAGGCTTCGCCTTGTCCATGGCTTCAGGATCATACGCGGTAATAACAGCGCCTGCTTCCTGCAAACGAGGAATAATTCGTAATGAGGGGGCTTCACGCATATCATCGGTATCAGGCTTAAACGCGAGCCCTAAAACTGCCAAACGTTTCCCTTTGAGCGCGCCCAAGGCAACACGCACCTTATCCACAAAATATTTTGAAAGCGAGTCATTCACGGTTAAGCACTGCTTTAACATCTCAAATTGCACTCCGTTTTTTTGTGCAATCCGGTAAAACGCGCTTAAATCTTTCGGGAAACAAGATCCGCCAAATCCAATCCCCGCGCGGAGAAAATGAGGGCTAATGCGGGAATCCATCCCCATCCCCTTAGCAACCTGCTCGACATCTGCGCCTACGGCATCACAAACCTGAGCCAACTGATTCGCGAACGTGATCTTAAGCGCTAAAAAAGAATTCGACGCGTGTTTGATCAATTCCGCGCTGCGAATATCCGTGGTGTAAACCGAAGATTTCAGAGGCGCATAGATTTTTTTTAAAATAGATTCAGCCCGCGACGATTGAACACCGATCACAATACGATCGGGATTGAGTAAATCCTGGATTGCACTGCCCTCACGCAAAAATTCCGGATTAGAAGCAACATCAAATGGAATCCCTTTACGGATATTCTTTTGAATAACTGTTTTAATCCACTCGCCCGTTTCAACCGGAACCGTGCTTTTCTCAACAATAAGACGATAATCCCGCATATGCGTAGCAATTTCCTTGGCGACATTACCGACATAAGTTAAATCAGCTTCGCCATTTGGCTTCGGAGGTGTATGAACGCAGATAAAAAGAACATCGCACTTTGCCACCGCGTCCGCAGTGCTGGCACTAAAACTAAGACGCCCCGCTTTGACGTTTGTTTTGATCATTTCGGATAGTCCGGGCTCATAAATCGGAACCTGCCCCTTGTTCAAAGCGGCAATTTTCTTGGAATCATGATCCACACACACCACTGTGTGGCCCATGTGCGCGAAGCAACAGCCTGTTACAAGCCCAACATAGCCTGATCCAATCATACCTATTTTCATAACATCCGATCTTATTTCTATTTAATAATTAGTAAAGGTATGCCTGCGGAGAGTACCGAGAGCCATAGGAAGAAGAAAAGTATCCCTGCTGCTCATTTGAGCCGCCCACGGTTTGCCCGATCCGAGGATCAGAAATGGTGGCACGGTTTGCACCCGTGCTTAAATGAATGCCGGGCATGGATTGCATACGGAGATTAAAAAAGACTTCTTTATTGCTGTCATCAATCAACGAATCACGCATATTGAAACCAAAGTCGAGGAGTAAATCACACCCTAAATTTCGCGTCGCGGAAATTTGCCATTCTTCAAAATTGGCATGCGTTGCGTTCCAGCGGGCATAAGCGGCAACAAGCCAAATCGGATTGATCTTATAGTGCCCTTCAATGACAAATTGATTTCCGTCAACCGGCCGCTCCGTCGTTGTCGACGTTGACAAAAATTCGGCGCCTTCACGCTGAATTTGCTTGCGGCTCGCGTACCGATGTCCAAACAAAAACCGCCAACGATCCCGCTGAAAAATAAGATCCTGACTAAATTTCCCGATTTGCCCATAACCCAAATCATGCTCAACGCGTGTCTCATAAAGTAGCCAATTATAGGGGCGCAGAGTTAATTCACTTCCCAATGCTGTAAACGTGCTATCACGACCGTCTAAAGGCTTAACATCGTAGCGGACAAATGTGTTCATACTAACGATATCAACTCGCTTCATCACTCCGTCCACAACACGTTTTGTCTGGAGACGGTTATCTATACCCAGCTGAAGCTTCATTGTATTGCCATACTGGTCTAAAGAATCAAACGTATTCAATTTCCCCGGTTTGAGCGTGGTGCCGACAGCCTCCGCTTGAAAATTAGGCTCAAAAATATGCCGCAACTGATTAATCTCCATACCCCATTTATGCACGTTAGTCGTATGGGTCTTATAGTACTGCTGACGCAAATCAAACCCGGCGTTAATCACTCCGCGCAAATGCTCGCGGTCACCTGTTTTGTCCTGGCTGTAGTAAGTCGTTCGAAGCCCCGTAAAAGGAGTCAGCTTTGCGAAATCCCACTTAATCGGATAATAGAACTGAGTCACCGCATCCGTACGCACAACCTCTTCTGTTCGGGAATCACGGCCAAAACGCTTGGTTAAATTATCAAAGTTAAACTGACTCTGGTTATAAAGCCCCTCGGTGAACACCTGCTGATTTTTAAAATCCGCGCGCACCTGCGGCAAACGCTCAATCGTCTTTTCATAGTCATTCATCTTCTTCTCATTGTGAACAAAGACACCGTACTTCTCCGTATTATGCGTCATTGTTACAAAGGAACTGGGCTGAGACTCAGTTCGATTTTCACGCTGAAAAAAGTCCTGAAGAAAATATTCATCCGCGACACGGTGATACCGCAAAATAAGATGTGTTCCCGGAGAAAAGTCAGTGCGATGCCGCCACGTGATTCGGCCCCGGTCACGCTCTTCACGCACCGCGTAGGGATTTTCATTGCCAAGAAGATCTCGATATCCAGGAGTGGGAGCCTCTTTATCTTGAGTCCAATAAAGTTTTAAATCACCTGTCGCCCATTTTCCATAGTTATACTCTTGGCGAAGCCCGGCACCAAAGCCCTTCTTTGAGCGCCAATCGCCATAAAGTTGCCCCCATAGATTTTTATTAATGTAATACCCCTTCATCACTCCTACATAGTAGCCAAAGCGGCTATTACGTCCGGCAGTAATGGCAAAAGGGATATGCGGCAAATTAAGCGGAATCACCATGAACGGGAGCCAAAAAACTTTTTTACCCATAACGTAAAGCCAAATGTTGCGGATAACCATTTTATCGCCCGCGTAAATCGTGGCCTGTTTCGCGCGCAATTCATAATTGGGGTTTTCAGAGCTGCAAGTTGTTATGGAACAATTCTTAAGAGTGTGCAGGCCTTGTTTTTTTTGCTCGACCTCAACGCCGGTTCCACGCCAGGGCATACTAACAAAGCGTCCATCGGGAAAGTTACCATGGTGATTTTTGAAATCGTAATAAACTTCAGATCCCTTTAAAGTAGGTTCTTCCCCTTTAAAAATCACCACATGTCCGCGCGCCAATGCTTTATTCGTTTGAGTATCCAGCTCGGCATAGTCAGAGGTCAGCTTCACATCACCATGGGTTAAAACAACATTTCCCTTCGCGATTAAAAGATTGCGAGGTTTGTCATACTCCAAAGTATCCGCAACGGCTTCAACCTCATATGCTTTGGCATCAAAAATTGAATCAACGGGGTTACGATTGGGAATCGCCGCATCTTGATTTTCAGGTTTTGAAACTTCGGGATTGGACGGATTGTCCTGCGCAAAAGCAATGGGACTCGTCAAAAGCGTAACCGCAACCATAAAACACGAAATTATTTTTTTCAATTTACACCCATTCTTTACTAACCATAACACGGTTACGTCCATCTTCTTTTGCCTGATAAAGACATTTGTCGGAAGCTTGGATCAGCCTATCGACAACACCGGCAGAATCTTCCGGCGACAATTTTGAGTTTTGCGGGTCATACGTGGCAATGCCCTGACTCACGGTGACCTTCGTCTCAACATGATAAATTTTAAACAAATTGCGCGCAATCGACGAGCGAATACGTTCAGCAACTTCTAAAGCATCCTTTTGACGCGTTTCCGGCATAACAACAATAAACTCTTCACCGCCATACCGTCCGACCAAATCAACCCGGCGGACATTCATCTTCAGTATCTCGGAAACACGTTTCAGGGTCGCGTCACCCACTAAATGACCGAATTCGTCATTATATCGTTTGAAATGATCAATGTCCAACATGAGCAAGGATAAAGGAGTTTTAAACCTCTGACTGCGCTTAATTTCTTCTCTAAGACGGTCCATAAAATGCCGGCGCACAAAAACGCCCGTTAAATCATCCACGATGGACAACTCACGGATTGTTTCATAAAGACTAATTTTTTTGACCAACAGCGCCAGAAAGGAACTTAAAACTTCGATTTTTGCCAAATCTTTTTCTTCCGCACCCGCAATTGAAAAAACAGCGTACAGATGATTCTGATCAAAAGCCGGAAAAAACCACCCCTGATCATCTCTCACCATTTGCCGTTTGGCTTCCAGCTTCGCAAGCAATTCTTCGTTCAATGTTTCGGACTCTTTCGTAATCACTTCGGACGGACGTATATCCAAAACACGAAACTTAACAGCTTCACCTTCTTTGCTTTTAAGCGGAATCCAAAGCGATACACGCTGAAAAGTCAATTCACGGGACAAAGATTTGGAGAGATTCTCGGCCAGATTTTCAAAATCCGCGGCTTCGCTTAATTCACGGGCGATTTCAAACAAATTCAAAAGGCTGGCGACCTGCCGCTCTAAATGATCCAAACTTTGCTGGCGCGACTCGTATTTTTTTTGAATCGACTCAAGCTCACGCTTCTTATCTTCCACCTCCTGCGATCGTGATGAAATGCGCGCATTAAAAACCCGCCGCACAGAAAATAAAATACAAGCGATTGCCGCACAAAGAAGCCAGAGGATCGCCACATAAGTAAAACCGGAACGAAATCCGAAATAAATTTGCCAAACGGCAAAGACAACTATTCCCGAAATAAAAAATATTTTTTCTTTTTTGATCCACCAATAAACAAGCGGCAAAACCCAAAAAGGAGTCAGTAGAAAATGATAAACGTAAAAATTAAGACTATACCGGGTTAAAAAATAAGAGCACAAAAACAAGCAAATTAAAGCCGTCAGGGAGCGCAGCATACTTGATTCCTCCCTGCTTTTTTAGCGGCATAAAGGGCCTCATCCGCTTTATGCACCAAAGCATCCATCTCTAAAGTATCATCGGGCAAATTTGCCAATCCGATCGAAACCGTCACGCGCACTTCCTGCCGGCGAACCTGAAACACAGTGCCCTCCACGGCGGTGCAAATCTGCTCGGCCCATTGCCGCGCCTGATCTTTGGACGCTTCCGGAAAAATAACCGCAAACTCTTCTCCGCCATAACGTGCAACGACCGCGCCTTCGGTAAATTTTGAAAGAACTTGTGTGAACTGGGTCAAAATAAGATCGCCCGCCTGATGCCCGAACTGGTCATTAAGCGACTTAAAATGATCCAGGTCGCACATCAAAACCGACAAAGGTTTGTGGGACGACAAGGCACGGCGGTGTTCTTCTTTAAGCCGTGCGTAAAAATAACGGCGGACATACAATCCCGTCAGCGAATCCCGAATCGCGAGCTCATTTGTTCTTTCATAGAGCATTGAATTGGAAATCGCGGACGAAGCTAAAGTGGCTATCGCGTCCAGCAACCGCAAATCGTCGTGGGTGTAAATATTCGAGTGTCTTGAATAGAGCCCAAAGGTTCCCATCACACGCCCGTCACTCATCAGCGGAGTCACGATAAGGCTGCGCAAACCTTCCGCGTTAATCTGGGTCTGTGACGCAAACCGAAAATCAGAATGAGCGTCCGTCACAATCAAGCGCTTACGGTTGCGAATCACCCACATATCGTATCCGTTGCCTTCCTGATTGGTAAACGGGTCCGCCGCCGAGCCCATGCTTTTCTTGGCAATCACAGGCAATCGGGCGCCTTCACTTTGCACCAGCGTAACGACGCAATAATTACCGCGGGAGATAAACTGAAATGCCTGATCAACGATCGTCTTGGTTACTTCTTCAATTGACAGCATACGCGCCAAATCTTCGGCCAATTTGCGCAAATTATAGTAAGTAGAATACTTTTCAAAAAAAACACTGATCCCCTCGCCCCTCAGCTTATATGACACCTGTAAGTCATTCAGCTGGTCCTGCGACTTTTCCAGGTCCGTATCCAGCAAGGCTCTTTCTTGCTCATAATTTCTGACCAAATAATAAAGCACCGAAATGAGGGCAATCAGAAACAAGGCACTCCAAAGAAAAATAGGCGCGGAGGCCGTAAAAGTGACAAAAACAATTAATCCCATGGATGCCGTCAAAAGAATATTGGCCGCAACCCAACGAAAAGCAAACCAGCTTAAAACCAACGGAAAGAAAAGAGCCGTCAGGGCGAGTGATATCTGAGCAAGTAAAAACGCGGGGTCAACCGAGCTTTCTAAAATGGTAAGCCGCTTGATGCAGAAGAACGCGATAAAAAAATAACTTACGACCGAAGCAAAAAGAAGAATATGCCGTCGGGGTAATCCGAACATAGCTTGCTTTATTTGAGAGCCACGCCGGTCTCAGGATCAAAAAAGTGGGCTTTACTCATGTCAAAAACAACCTGAACATCCTGGTTGGTTGTCGCGGTATCTTGATTTGAAACACGGACAACAAAATTACTGTCCCCCGCGTTAAGATAAAGATAAATTTCTGATCCCATCGGCTCAACGACATCCACGGTGGCGGTCAATGTGAACTCCGAACGCGCATCCTGGGCAAAAAGCTTGTCATAGATATCCTCCGGGCGAATTCCCATGCGAATTTTCTTCTTTCCGTAGCGTTGTATTTTTTCATAATCACTGAGAAGAACGCGCAGCTTCACTCCGCGGGAAGAAAAGAAATAATCCTGACCTTCGCGGCTAATTTCACCATTCAAAAAATTCATTGGCGGCGATCCGATAAAACCGGCTACAAATTGGTTGGAGGGATTTTCATAAAGAATAACAGGTTCATCCACCTGCTGAATCGCTCCGCGATTCATCACGGTAATACGGTCGCCCAGCGTCAAAGCTTCCACCTGATCGTGCGTCACATAAATCATGGTGCTCTGCAAACGATTATGAAGTTTTTGAAGCTCCATGCGCATTTGCACGCGCAACTTGGCGTCCAGGTTAGACAAAGGTTCATCAAATAAAAAAACTTTCGGTTTTCTAACAATCGCCCTTCCCACCGCAACGCGCTGACGCTCGCCGCCCGAAAGCTCTTTCGGTTTGCGGTTAAGATAATTAGAAATGCTTAAAATTTCAGCGGCTTCGTTCACGCGGCGGTCAATTTCCTTCTTCGGATATTTGCGAAGCTTTAAAGCGAAAGCCAAATTATCATAAATGGTCATATGCGGATAAAGCGCATAATTTTGGAAAACCATCGCAATGTCGCGGTTTTTAGCCGGAATGTCATTAACGAGAACATCATCAATAAAAATCTGGCCCTCAGAAATTTCTTCAAGCCCGGCAACCATGCGAAGCGTTGTGGATTTGCCGCAGCCCGAAGGCCCGACCAAAACCATAAACTCTTTGTCGGCTATTTCCAGATTAACGTTTTTAACAACTTGAACACCGTTTGAATAAGACTTACAAATATTACGAAGACTGACGCGGGCCATGGGGTTGCTCCTTATTTTCTTTTTGCCAAAAGCTCAAGCAAAAGCGCGAGCGAGGACTTAAGCTGAGACCGTGAAACCACGGAATCAACCATACCTTTTTTTAAAACGAACTCGGAAGTCTGAAAATCATCGGGAAGTTTTTGCCGAATCGTCTGCTCAATGACGCGCGGACCGGCAAAACCAATCAAAGCTTTGGGCTCGGCTAAAATAACGTCACCCAGGGAAGCAAAACTTGCCATGACCCCGCCCATTGTCGGATTTGTTAAGACGGATATATAGAGCAAGCCTGCTTTTTGAAACCGGTTAAGCGCCAATGAAGTCTTTGCCATCTGCATGAGACTAAGCGCCCCCTCATACATTCGCGCGCCGCCGCCGGAACCGGAAATAATAATCACCGGTAAACGCTTTTCAAGACAGGCTTCGATGAGCCGCGTAATTTTTTCACCGACCACAGACCCCATTGATCCCATAATAAAGCGTGAGTCGGTTACCGCTAATCCGCAGCGCTGACCTTCGATTTCGGCAAAACCGGTAATACAAGCATCTTTGAGACCTGTTTTTTTCTGGTCCTGCTTGATTTTTTCCTTATAAGACTTCACCGCAGAGAAATTAAGCGGATCCATGGAAATTAAACCGGCATTGATCTCCACAAAAGACTTGGAATCGGTAAGCTGAGCGATACGCTCCAACGCGCCGACAATAAAATGATAATCACACTTGGTGCAGACCAAGAGATTGTCTTTGAGCGCTTTATTAAAGATCACAGCATTGCACTCGGGACATTTTGTCCAGAGCCCTGCGGGAATGCTTCGTTTGCGTATCGGGCTAGCCGCGGAACTTTCAGCCATGAAGTTTGATGACCCTTACTTAAGTTTTAGATACAATAGCAAATCGTTCATGGAACGACCGACCGAGAATTATAAGAAAAACTAGCTCGAGCGGTCAATCTATTACTTCCGGGCCGGGGGCCGGGTTCACTCATGGATCAAAGAGCATTACAACAACAATCACAAAAGCTGCATCTGTCACCGCAGTTGAGGCAGTACCTTAAATTTCTCTATCTGCCGCAGATGGAGCTGAAGGAAGCCCTGCAGCAAGAGCTTTCAGAAAATCCGATTCTTGAGGAAATGACCGAATCGCCTCAGGCCGAAACCGAGCCATCCGAAACACAGGAAGATAAACGCGACGATTCCCCGCCGGATGAAACCTCAGATGAGTTCTCGCCCGAAATTGATTTTTCCCGAAAAAACAAACAAGACATGCAATCCCTTCATCAGTTTCAGGAAGTCTCCATCACGAAACCCATTTCTTTGACTGAACATCTGGAAAGACAGCTCACCTTTCAGAATTGGACCAAAGAAGAACTGGCACTTGCCAAGCAAATCATCGGCAACCTCGATCATGAAGGCTTTTTACGGGTTGATCTCGCTGACATTGCCCAAGGCACCCAAACTGCGTTGCCGCGCGTTGAACATGTTCTTAAATTAGTCCAATCTCTGGAGCCGGCGGGCATCGCGGCAAGATCACTGGAAGAATGTTTGCAAATTCAACTTCGTCAAAAGTATCCGCAACATCCCGTTTATCAAACCATCGCGGCACAGCATCTGAACGATGTCGCGCGCCGTGACGCAAAGTTACTGGCACGAAAGCTGGATATTCCTGTAACGACCGCGGAAGACGCGATTCAGGCCATCACGCAGCTTGACCCCCGTCCGGCAAGAAATTTTGCGGAGACCAAACATTTGCAGATGGTTCCTGACGCTCAAATTCATTTTAAAAGCGGCTCTCAAACCGAATTTGAAATTGAAATCTTCAAGGAGTATCTTCCGCGCTTTCGCATCAGCCCTGAATATCGCCGCATGATGCGCGACCCTCAAGTGGACGCGAAAACAAAAAATTATATTAAAAGTAAAATCGGCGACGGAAGCCAGATCATGAAAGCGCTAGAACTGAGAGAGTCAACTCTGCGTCTCATTTCGGAAGAAATCGTCAAGACTCAAGCCGAATTTTTTGCGCATGGTTTTTCACATTTAAAACCGCTGCGTTTGAAAGACTTAGCCGACCGGCTGGAAATGCATCCCTCAACCATCAGCCGCGCGATTCATGAAAAGTATGTCATTACGCCTCAGGGCACCTTGCCTTTTAAAAGTTTCTTTTCTCAACGGGTAGAAACCAGCGGCGACGGTGAAGACGAATCGCAGAAAAGCATCATGCTGAGGATTCAAAATATGATTCAGGCAGAGGATGCCGCGCATCCTCTCAGCGACCAGCAAATTGCGGAAAAGCTAACGGAAGAAAACATTACCATCGCCCGCCGAACCGTCGCAAAATACCGCGAACTGCTTAAAATTCTTCCGACCCATTTGCGCAAAAAAAGGAACTAAGGAGTATCGCTTTATCTTTGGATTGTTTTTATGTAGAATCTGCGCTCTCTCAGGCTGGTGTAGCTCAGTTGGTAGAGCAACTGTTTCGTAAACAGTAGGTCATCAGTTCGATTCTGATCACCAGCTATCGCTCCGTTTAATCAAAATGGTTCATCCCAAAACTCAAACAGTCCTCACTTCGTTGCGGAACTCGTTTTGAAATGAATCATTTTGACAACACTCCACTTGGGTCTTGCTCCGCGCTTGCAGCGCATCGCATGTTGGAATTTTGCTAATCGCAAAATCAGCCACCTTGGTCAGAATCGAAGTGAGCGACGACGAAATCATAATTACCGAGCAAAACAAACTGACTCATGTCAGTTTGGGCGCGAGGTAATCCTTATGAGGAGCGAGTGGCCGACCCGCAGTGAAGCCGAGCGACCAGCGAGAGACAGAACGGAGGGCGCCGATTCTGATCACCAGCTATCGCTCCGTTTAAGCAAAATAGCTCATTCCAAAACTCAAACAGTCCTCACTTCGTTGCGGAACTCGTTTTGGAATGAGCTATTTTGACAACACTCCGCTCGGGTCTTGCTCGCACCTCTAGCGCGTCGCATGTTGGAATTTTGCTGGTCGCAAAATCAGCCGCCTTGGTCAGAGTCGAAGTGAGCTACGGCTTAGCTCTGCCGTCCCGGATTATTTTCTCGGCTTTTGTGTTTTAAGCTGATCCCGCAGGAGATAAAAATATCCGAGAATGGTCTTACCATCCTGAATTTGTCCGCGGTCAATCATTTTTCCGATCTGCGCCAAGCTGAACTCGTGGATCTCAAATTCTTCATCGGCGTCTTTTTCAGCAAAGGCAGGCGTCAGTTTCTGCGCCAAAAAAAGATGCATTTTTTCTTCGGATATTCCCGGAGTCGGATAAAAGCTGACCAACTTTTTAAGTTTCTTCGAATCATGCCCGACTTCTTCTTTCAATTCACGCCGGGCGGACTGAAGCAAGGACTCGCCTTTTTCAACGCCCCCTGCCGGGAACTCCCAAATCCAACCACGGGCTGCATAACGATACTGTTTCACCAAAATATAGCGCCCCGAATCCGTTTCAGGAATCATGACGACACAGCCGGGGTGTTCAATGGAATGGCGGATTATTTTTTGCCCGCCAACCTGAATTAAGCACTCAACAAAAACAAAAGATTTTAGGTGTAGTAAGGTCTTTTTTCGGAGAACTTTTGCGGAATTTGACTTCGGGGATTTCATGCAAGAAAAAGATTTTGAAAAATAAGAAGAAACTAACGCGCTTCTCGTTTTTCCAGCTCCTGCGCTTCTTGGGAAAGCCCAAAAATACGATGATCATGAAAAACAATTTTAAATCCATATTGGCGCGCAATCTCTTCCTGGAGTCTCTCAATTTCATCGGAGTGAAATTCAATGATTTTTCCGGTGCGGATGCAAATCATATGGTCATGATGCCCCTTGATAGAAACCCGCTCAAAATAGTCGCGCTTCCCCGCGCCCGCGGATTTCTGAATAATTCCGCACTCAAGCAAAAGCGGCAATGTGCGGTACACCGTATCACGTGCGATTCGAAAACCTTTTTTCTTCAAACGGTCGTACAAACTGTCCGCGTCAAAATGCTCATTCAGCTTTTCAATTTCCTCAAAAATATGACGCCTCTCATAAGTAAATTTAAGCTTTTTCTGAAGCAATAAATCCATGAACCTTTGCTGTTCAGAACTAACTTTAACCGGCTCTGCTTTTTTCACCATAACACGACCTTTAATATTAAACGGATCCGCAAAAATATTTCGATAAGATCAAAATCGCAAACTATTCACAACATTAATTCCCTACGAATTATAAGCTTGAAGAAGAATTCTGCAACATATTCCATCCCAATCCTTCATCTCTGAGTTTGCCTCATTAACTGGAAAGCGTGACTTTCTAAAATACTTCCGTGAGGATTTCTTATCTTAAAACAAACTCGCAAAAAAAGGTTTCAATCACTTTAAGCTGCAACAAACCTGCAACATAAATTCTTAAAAAACGCACTTCGACAACTTTTGTTAACTTGGGATGGCTTGTATTACCTTCGATTGCAATTAATGATATTTAAAGGACTTAGGATTGATTTGCCGTAACTCTTTGGTGGAATTGAAACTTGAGAAAAACAGATGGAGCGGGATACGGGAATCGAACCCGTGTTACAAGCTTGGGAAGCTTATGTATTACCATTATACGAATCCCGCCCGACAAAAATTAGATTGTAGAGATTTTCCTCAGAACTTCAAGGCGCTCATCAATTTCTTTGCGCTGAAGCGTACGAAGTCTCTCGAGGCCAAATTTTTCGACGGTAAATGATGCCGTTACTGTTCCATACGCCATCGCACGGCACACATTTTCGAATGTAGCCTCTCCGGTGGATGCTAAATAGCCCATCATTGCGCCGGCAAAAGTATCGCCCGCGCCGGTGGGGTCAAAGACTTCCTCAAGCGGATAAGCCGGAATGACAAATATTCTTTTATCATGATACAAAATACCGCCATGCTCACCTTTTTTGATAATGACATAGTCCGGCCCCATCGCATTAATTTTTTGTGCGGCCCGCAGCAAATTCGACTCACCTGAAATGGCACGCGCTTCTCCATCATTTAAAACAACCGCGTTCACGCGCGCTAAAACTCTTCTCAGCGACGGCAATTTACTCTGAATCCAAAAATTCATGGTGTCGCAAGCGATCCATTTGGGTTTTGATTTTTGCGCTTGATCTAAAATATCCAGCTGCAAATCAGGGTCAATATTTGCCAAAAACAAAAATGGAACCGCGTCCGGATAATTCAGCTCCGGCTTAAAATCCAGTAAGACATTCAAATCCGTTTGAAGCGTAGTCGCTGAGTTCATGTCGCCCTCATACTTGCCCGTCCAGCGAAAAGTCGACCCTTCAAGCGTTTTCAGATGCGACAATTCAATGGGACGCTCTTGCAAAACAGCGCGGTATTCTTGCGGAAAATCCTTGCCCACCACCGCCACTAAACCAACTTGCGTGTAAAAGCTGGCCGCATACGAGAAATAAGATCCTGACCCTCCGAAAACCTCGCGGTTTGCGCCAAAAGGCGTTGAAATGGTGTCAATCGCAACGGTTCCGATCACAGCCAAAGGGGGCGTATTTTTAGACATCGGTCTCTCCTCTTAATTTTTGCGTAAAATGACGGCAAGCTAACTCAGGGCTTTTCGCGGAAAAAATAGCACGTACAACCGCAACCCGGGAAGCCCCCTTCTCTAAAACCAAATCCAAATTTTTCAAATCAATACCGCCGATCGCAACCCAGGGCTTTTTCGCAAACCGGCCTACGCGCTCCACTAAACCTAACCCCACCGAGCGATAATCCAGCTTGGTGGGCGTTGCAAAAACAGGCCCAACGGCAAAATAGTCTATGGGCTCCGTTTGGGCGCGCTTTGCCTGAGCATCGCTGTGCGTTGACAACCCCAACAAGAGACTCTGCTTCATTTTCTTACAAAGCCGGCGGACTTCTTTCGGGGGCAAATCATCTTGTCCCACATGCAGCCCGTGTGCGGATGTCAGCAACGCCAAAGACAGCGAATCATTCACGAAATAAAGTTTCTTATGGCGGTTAGCTATCTTTGAAATCGCAAGCCCTAACCGCACTTTTTCCGACATAGGTAAATTTTTTGAGCGAAGCTGAATAATATCCGCCCCGCCGATATAAGCAGACTCGACGGCGCGAAGAATACCGGACTGAGAATGGGAATTCAGATCCGTGACCGCGTACAATCGAAAATCTCGAAAAACACGGTTGATCCACTGCATAAATCAGAGCTTCGCGGCTAATTCCGCCAGCTTGTTAATCACCTTTGTCGATGAACGGCCCTTCACAAACTGGATTCTTTTCACCTTGCCGCCCCAACTCATCACCTCAGGAGCACCAACAATATCTTTCAGCTTCCAGTCCGCGCCTTTTGCCAAAACATCTGGCTTCACTTTCATAATCAGACTTAAAGGAGTCGGATCGGAAAAAAGAACAACATAATCAACGCATTGAAGCGCGGCCAAAACAAAAAGCCGGTCTTTTTCCGGATTAACCGGGCGCCCAGGTCCTTTATACGAACGCACCGAGCTGTCAGAGTTAACGCCAACAACCAGCAAATCACCTGCCGCACGCGCCTTCTCAAGATAGGACACATGCCCTCGGTGCAAAATATCAAACGTTCCGTTTGTGAAAACAATTTTCTTACGTAGCTTTAAAAAATGGCGTCTTAGCGCTGGCAATTGCGCGCGGGAAATGATTTTGCTTTCAATGGAAGAAATTGGACTCATATCTTTAAAAATGCTCAAAAAAGCTCATATGCGAAGCGCTCGCAAGTGACCGCGGAGGCGTATTTAAAAATACGCCGCACAAGAGAACGCGGCGAGCAATGAAGCAGATGCCTTTTTTCAGCATTTTAATCAAAGAAAACTTTTTCCACCGCTTCAGAGATAGCATGCAAAGCAAAAATATGCATTTCCTGAATGTGGGATGTTTTTTCAGATTTCACGATCAAGCAAATATCCGCCAGGTCTTTTATCTTACCGCCGTCTTTTCCGGTAAGCGCGATGGTGTGAATTTTTTTCGCACGGGCGGCCTTCACCGCTTCCAAAACATTGGGCGAATTCCCGCTTGTGGAAAGCGCTATCAGGACATCCCCTTCATTCCCCAAGCCTTCAACCTGGCGTGAAAAAATAACGTCATAAGAATAGTCATTTCCAATCGCCGTTAAAGCGGAGGTATCCGTTGTCAACGCGAGCGCGGGCAAACTACGGCGTTCTTTCTCAAAGCGTCCGACAAATTCAGCGGCAACATGCTGAGCATCCGCGGCGGACCCGCCGTTACCGCAAAGCATGACTTTACGGCCTGATTTTAGCGCAGATAATAACAAACGTGACATCTGCTCAAGCAATTCAAGATCTTTTCCCTGAAAAGTCTTCTCAAATGCTTTTTGGTGCCCCCGCAATAAATTTTCAAAAATTTCCTGCATGAAAATTAGCCGAAGAAAGTTCGCGCTGTTTCATACCAGTCAAGCGGAACAGTTTTAAGTTTCCCTACGGCATCTTCCAGCGGCACCGAAACAATCTCACGGCCGCGCAAACTCACCATATGACCAAACTTCTTTTCTTCAATCAAATCCACTGCGGCCAATCCGAAGCGCGTGCCAAGAACACGGTCGAAGGCAGTCGGTGACCCCCCGCGCTGAATGTGCCCAAGAACGGTAACACGGGTTTCAAAACCGGTCTTTTTCTCGATCATGTCGGCAATTTTCTGACCGATTCCGCCTAATTTAACATGACCGAACTGATCCAGCTCCTGGTCGGCAACAAGTTCTTCATTCTTCAGGTGAAAACCTTCCGATACGGCGATAATGCTGAATGATTTTCCGCGCGCGTGACGGCGTTTAATCGTATCGCAGATTTCATCAATCGTAAGCGGAACTTCAGGAATCAAAATTAAGTCCGCTCCGCCGGCAATCCCGGACTCCAAAGCAATCCAACCCGCATGACGGCCCATAATTTCGGCCACAATGACGCGGTTATGCGATTCCGCGGTCGTATGAAGACGGTCAAGACATTCCATCGCGATATTGAGCGCGGTGTCATATCCGAACGTAAAATCAGTCGCATTCAAATCGTTATCAATTGTCTTGGGAACGCCCACCACGGGAATACCGTCTTTGGAAAGCTTATTACCCGCACCCAATGTGTCTTCTCCGCCGATAGCCACAAGCGCGTCAAGACCATGAGCCTTCATCGTCTCGCGGACTTTTTCTACGTCACCGGCTTTTTTATAAGGGTTGGTGCGGGATGTTCCTAAAATAGTTCCTCCGCGATGCAAAATACCGGACACACTCGCGATATCAAGCGGCTCCGCGATATTTTCAATAATTCCCTTCCAACCATGCTTAAATCCCACAACGCCCCAGCCCTTGGTAACAGCCTTACGCACCACAGCACGAATTACAGGATTCAGTCCGGGGCAATCTCCGCCGCCTGTCAAAATACCGATTTTCATAGTTTTTCTCCTTAAGTATTTATTTAGAAAAAACAGTTTTGGCCGTATCCGCAATTTCATCTGTCTGCTGAATACGGTCAATTCCACAATCAATTTCTAGCTGATTATCCAGCCCTACCAATTTTTGCAACCGTGTCCGAATTTCTTCCTGCAACTCCTGCACTGCACCGGACAACGAATCATTCGCCCATAAAACCAAACGAATATTCAGTAAAATAGTCTGACTTCGAATTCCCAGTTTTATTTTATACTCTTTAACGAATGAGGATTTTTTTAAAACCTTGCGCGCCACATCCTCAATCGCTCTTCCGGAAATAGAAACAATTCCGGCATCTGTTCTGCAAATAAGCGCTTCATTTTGAGGGCTAGTCTTCACCACCACCCGTAAAATCACTAACCCCAAAAAAATAAATCCACAACCCGTCACGCCTACGATAACTGAAAAGGGATAGTTATGATAAACGCGGTAGAGCGTTTCAATCGCATCTTCCAACGGCCACCAATGAAACGCGATAATCACAAAGAAGCTACCCAGTGTCAGATAACAAAGAACAGAAAAAAGCTGATTCAGAATATTAAAAAACTTCACAAAACCTTAACCGGCTTTTTTAGCGCCAAAAACATTCTCCAAGAACTGGGTATTGACACTTCCTTTTCGAAACATCGTATTACGCAAAACTTTCTCAATGAGCGGCGCAGTCGTCTTAGTCGGCTCGACTTTAAGCTCACGCAAAGCGCGCAATAAAATATCCATCGCATCGTTGCGGTCTTTTCCGTGCACAATTAACTTTGCAATCATCGAGTCATAGTAAGGCGGAATCGAATACCCCGCGTAAATATGACTGTCAAAACGCACATGCGGACCTCCCGGCACCTGCCAAACATCGATCCGCCCCGGTGACGGCATAAAATTTCTATCCGGATCTTCGGCGTTAATGCGGCATTCAATCGCATGCCCTTCAAAAGTGATGTCTTCCTGGGTAAAACTCAGCTTTTGCCCCGCCGCAATCTTGATCTGCTCTTTGACCAAATCCAACCCGGTGACATATTCAGTGACCGGATGCTCAACCTGCAAACGCGTATTCATTTCCATAAAGTAAAACTCGCCGTCCGCGTCCAAAAGAAACTCAATAGTACCGGCATTTTCATACTTAAAAGCCTTGGCGGCACGAATCGCGGCTTCCCCCATTTTCTTGCGGAGTGAAGTTGACATTCCGGGAGCAGGTGACTCTTCAATCAGCTTTTGATGGTTTCTTTGTACGGAGCAATCACGCTCGCCTAAATGCAATACATTGCCATGACTATCCGCAAGAATTTGAACTTCAATGTGACGCGGTTCACGGATATATTTTTCGATATAAACATCACGGTTCGCAAAAGCAGCTTCCGCTTCAGCCTGCGCGTTCAGAAAAGCACTGATCAGTTTTCCGTCATTATGGGCAACTTTAATCCCCTTACCGCCGCCGCCCGCGCTGGCCTTGATCACAACCGGGTAACCAAACTTTTTCGCCAAAGTCAGCGCCTCTTCCTGACTTGTGATGGTTCCCTTACTACCGGGAATAATCGGAACTTTGGCTTTGCGCATTTCTTCGCGCGCGACGGATTTATCTCCCGCCAAACGGATACTTTCGGGCTTGGGCCCGATAAACTTAATTTGGCAAGATTCACAAATCTCCGCGAAATGAGCGTTTTCCGACAAAAATCCGTAGCCGGGGTGAATGGCCTCCACGTCCGCGATTTCCGCGGCTGAGATAATAGCGGGAATATTCAAATAACTTTCAGAAGACGGAGCCTCGCCGATGCAAATCGCCTCATCCGCTAATTTAACATGCATGGACTCACGGTCCGCTTTGGAAAAAACAGCGACGGATTTGATTCCCATTTCACGGCAGGCACGGATGACACGAACCGCAATTTCACCGCGGTTTGCAATTAAGATCTTAGAAAACATAAATAAATCAGCCTTAAAGCTTTAACTTTTTTTGACTTTGATAATCGGCTGATCATACTCAATCGGCTGTCCGTTCTCGATGAGAATTTCAACGACGGTTCCGGAAAACTCAGCTTTAATTTCATTCATCAGCTTCATCGCTTCAACAATGCACAAAACATCGCCGGCTTTGATTGATTGACCTACTTTGACGTATTGCGGCTGGTCAGGCGCGGGAGAAGAATAATAGGTTCCGACCATCGGTGATTTAACAGCGACAACATTCGGATCACTTGCCGCAGCGGGTGCCGCTGCAGGAGCTGCAGGAGCGGCTGAAGAGGGCTGCTGTGACGGCATTGCCATCATGCGCGGAGCTTCCATGCTGACAACTGATCCCACATTTTTGTTCAGCTTCAGCTTCACGTCGCCTTTTTCGAACTCCAAACTCGCGATTTGGTGTTCCTGCATTAAATCGAGTAATTCTTTGATTTCTTTGATATTCATATCTTCCTTATTTTGCCTTGGACTCAAGCACAGAGACCAGCCCCTGTAACCCGAGCAAATAACTATGTTTACCAAACCCCATAACCTGCCCAACGCACGCGGGTGCGGTAAGCGAAACTCGTCTAAATTCTTCGCGGTTCATCACATGGCTTAAATGCACTTCCACCGCGGGAAGCGCCGCCGCGGCCAACGCGTCGCGCACAGCAACGCTCGTATGCGTGTAAGCCGCCGGATTAATCAAAATCCCCTGATGCTGCTTTCGCGCGTTTCCGATTAAATCAACAATATCGCCTTCATGATTGCACTGATGAATATCCAGCTTAACGCCAAGCGTCCCGGCCAGCTTGGTCAATTCCGCATTAATTTGATCCAAAGTCACCCGCCCGTAGACAGAAACTTCGCGCTCACCCAAAAGCTGTAAATTAGGACCATGGATCACTAGAATTGAATGCGTCATGAAGGTTATTATTCTATTCGTTTTTCTTGCGATGTCATCAAGAATCCTGCTTTATGGAACCGTGCAAACCATCCTTACCCCAGACACCGCGCACCAAGTACCAAAATCCGCCTAAAAAACCAAAAGCGTAAACCAAAACTCCAATTAAAACCGTCATCGCCAAAGCTCTTTCAGCGGGCATATGCATTTGAAAAAGAAACAGCGCTCCTGCCTCGCGCACTCCCAACCCATTGATCGAAGGCGCCATGCTAATAATCGTAATCATGGGTACCATCATAAAAAACTGCACAAACGGAATCGGCGCATCAAGTGATTTACCGATAAAAAAATACGCCAAAATAAAAAGACATTGCGCGAGAAGCGAAAAGACCAAGTTTTGAATCAAAAGCGGGCGATTATGAAAAAATCCGCTTAATGAATCATAAAATTGATTGAGCTTTTCCTGAAAACGGTGCGGTAAAAAACGCATTTTTGAAAAAATCCAGGGAATGATTTCAGGGCGGATAAAAATCGCGGTTCCGAAAGAAAACATCACTCCGATTGCCATCCAGCTCATCCAAGCCGGCACAGGGTTCCATGATTCCTGCAAAAGCGCAGAAGAAAGAAAAGCCAACCCCAAAACAATACAAAACCCGGAAAAGCGGTCAATAACAAGACACGAGAAAACGTCGGCTTTGGATCTCGCATGCTTCGATAAATAAACTGCCTTCACAATGTCGCCACCGATCGCGGACGGCAAAAACAAACTAAAAAAAATCCCCATAAAAGTCACATAGAGCGTACTGCCGAAAGACCATTCAATGTGCTTCGCGTGCAAAATACCGTGCATACGTCCGGCAGTTGCCGCTAAACTTAGAAAGAAAGCCAAAGCCGCCAAAACAAACCAGAAATAATTGACTTCATTTTGAAGAATTAAAAAAGCTTCGCTGAGTTTATCCCTCAAAAACCAGACAATTAACGCCAGTGCGGTAATGCTGACCAAAGCCCGGGAAAAAGTTCCCCACTTTATTTTCATGCTTGCTGACTAAATTTCAACTGAAGCTCGGGCAAAAGCGATGTAAAAATCGCGTTTTCTTCAGGTGAGCAGTTGCCTTGCGTCTTCAGCTTGAGAACCGAAAGCAAATCAATCATCTCTTTAGCTGTCGCAGGATCAAGCTCACGCTGCCCTGTCATGGGATGAGGAATTTCACCCAAGCTCATCAGTGCTTGGGTTGCCAGTGACTTAAGAAAGTTCATAAACTCGGGTGACGGCGGCACAGCTTTAGCTTGTCCGGGCTGTTGAGGCGCAGGAGCAACCGGAACCGACTTATCACGGGAGATTTGCTCTTTCCAGCCGGAATCTACTTTTTTCTCAGGAAATCGAATATCTTTATCAAAACCCATAAATAAAAAGCTTTCTTGGGTAAAAATGAATCAAATGAGTTCAAAACGAAGATAGGATTTTATAGGCGCTGGCAGGAATGTCAACGCACAAAAAAGAAGTCTTAAATCAGATAAAAATCAGGATACAAACTCAATCCCGAATCCCAATTGTTTTCCGCGGAGCTCTTTGCGGCGAATAACGCCGGAAACATCAAACTCGGTCGGAAAATAGGCGCTTGGAAAAATATGCAAATGTACCTTTTTGCCAGCGATCAAATCAACTGCGTCCATTTTCTCCGCGGCATCCAGATCGAGATATTCGGCAAACAATCCTCCCTCGCTGATATTCGTCGCGATGGATGTCGTCACCAAAGGTGTTTGATCCGTCAAAACTTTAATCTCAAGCGGCAGAGCAACGTGCATGCGATGACTGCGGCGGCGTTCAATTTCAGAACCGACCGTCCCCGCGTCAAGATTGGCTCTGGCCATGCGCTTCGACTCATCTTTGTCAAAAAGAAATGTTCCTAGCTGTTCGGTGATTTCTTTCTCGGTTGAACACACCCCGATATTATGCGGCAAGTGATTCTCCGCGATTACCTGTAAAAGATCATGCGTTGCGCCATAGATCACACTCTGTTTGGGGCGAATACACGCGGCTAAAATTTTGCGCATACTAATGGCATCCAATGCGTCCACGCCTTTCATATTCAAAATAACGCGCTGAAGCCGGTGGCGTCTGATGTTTTTCTGCATCCGCCAAGCCAAGTCCTGAACCTCATCATGGGCAGAAGCACCCTGAGGGGAACCTAACAAATCAAAAATACTGACGGCACCAATTTCACGCGTATGAAAATGAAATTTGCTCATGGCAGAACCTTCTTTTTACGGGCACTCGGTAAACGGCGTAAATTTTTGTGCATTTGGGGTGTTAAATAGCCTGATAACATGTCCTGCTCATCTGAATCAAATGGCATACGCGGATCTGACTTTCGAGCACCTTTCAGTATGATTGCTGAACGATTCATGAGCCCTCCCTGGCATAATTCTTTTTGTCTCTAAAGGAAACGTAACTTCTGAATTGGTTGCTGTCAATAGCACCTTAATAAATATTTTTAGAATATTAATAGATCAAATTATAGCAAAAACTATCACGCGCTTCGTAGCCTAGAGGAGATTTACTCGGTGCCGTGCAGGGGGTGGTTCTTAAGTTTGTCGGGAATAATGCGAGGGCCGGAGTGCTTAAGACCCTCAATCGCCGCATTTATTTTTTCATAAGCCGTTCGATCTTTTTTAGTAAGACATAAATAAAGCACCACTTGACTCAGAGTAATGCGCCCTTCGGGAAACCCGACACACTCAAAAGCGCGCAATCCGGCTGTCACCATCAGTAAAGCTCGCGGATCAGCGTTTCCCACATCCTCACTGGCAAAAATAATCATCCGACGCCAAATAAAAAGCGGATCTTCGCCTGCCTCAACCATGACCGCGAGCCAATGCAAGGCGCCCTCGGAATCTCCCGCGCGCATACTTTTAATAAAAGCACTGATGGTGTCATAGTGAGCATCTCCCTGACGGTCATAAGCAAAGCTGGTCGCGGAAGACTGTAAGCGGGTAATCGAGGTTTCCGTAATTAACCTGGATGATTTCTTGTCTGACGCCAACGCGGCCCATTCCAATAAAGTAAGCGCCTTGCGCGCGTCCCCATTGGCACGGCTGACAATTGCCGCGACCGCGGAGTCATCCAACTGCAAACCTAAATGCCCCAGACCCCGTTCTTTGTCTTCAAACGCACGGCGAACCAGTAAGGCCAAGTCCGTACTTTGAAGCAGTTTGGTTTCACACAGCATGGATCGTGAAACAATCGCTTTGTGAATTGCAAACAATGGATTATGCAAAGTGGCAGCAATGAGAGTCAAAGTACCGTTTTCAATATCAGGAACAAAAAAATCCTGAAGGCTCTGATTAAAACGATGAAATTCATCGGCAAAAAGAAGCGTTTTTTGTTTTTTCCCGCGCCGAAAGCGAACAGCATCTTCACGGATTTTTTTAAGTTCTGCTAACAAAGTATGCGCGGCCTGGACTTCCACAAAGCGGGAATGCGTCTTCTCCGCGATGAGACGGGCCAGCGTGGTTTTCCCGGTACCCGGAGGCCCAAATAGAATCAAAGACCGAATTTCATCTTTTTCAATCAGTTGACGCAGCGGACGGCCCGCACCTAACAAATGATTTTGTCCCGCAACCTCATCCAGAGTTTGAGGCCGCATCCGTGATGCCAAAGGCATGGAAGCAATATCAGACTTTGAATCTTCGGAAAGCGGCGAAAACAATTCGTCCTGGGAAGACAAGCGCGCCCCCTATTTATTTAGACTGAAATTGAGCTTGATACTTTGAGGCCAAAATCTGAGCGATTTTCGAATGCAGGCCGTCAATTTCTTCGGAAGTCAAAGTACGTTCCGCGGAGAGATAGGTTAAGCGGAATGAAAGATTCTTATATCCTTTGGCAACACGCCCGCCCTGAAACAAATCAAAAAGCTGAACTTCTTTAACTAATTCCCCGCCCGTACTTCGAATATCCTGAACAACCTGATCCGAATAAACATCTTCCGGAACGGTCATGGACAAATCACGGCGCATCGAAGGATATTTTGGAATATCCGTATAGACTTTCTTAGAAATCGATTCGGAACAAAGCGCATCCATTTGAAGTTCGGCATAATAAACCGGTGTTTGAATATCAAAATGCTTCAGCCAATCAGCGGAAACTTGTCCGGCATAGCCGACTGCGACATCTCCCACGGTCAGAATTTCACCCACGGAAGCAGACAACCCGCGCACGGCGGACTTAGTCCAAACACCTTCGGTCAGTCCGATTTTTTCCGCTAACCCGATCAACACTCCCTTTAAATCAAAGTAAGACGAATCACGCGCGGTATCAAGCCATCGTCCGGCATTCACTTTACCGCCCAAGATAATTCCAACCGTTTTGCGCTCATCCACCTGCTTATCGGAACTCTTCTTATAAACGTGGGCAATTTCAAATAATCCGAATGACTCAGCGCCAAAGCGAAGATTCTTCTGCACCGACTGCAAAAGCCCCGGCAAAAGCGTCGGTCTCAGCCACTCCAAACCGGTTTGCAGAGGATTGCGCAAACGGATCATTTCCGACAACTGCTCTTCCGAAAATCCTTCACTTGAAACAAAACTGAAAGTCACGGCTTCATGAAATCCGGCGCCCACCAGCGCCTCACGAATTTTCTTTTGAATCCGGCGCACCGGATTGGCTTTTAAAGCGCCCGGCGGAAGCGAGGGCAATGTTTCGGGAATATTGTTGAACCCATAAATCCGCGCAACTTCTTCGACCAAATCAATCGGCCGCGTTAAATCCGCCCGAAAAGAAGGAATTGAAACTTTCCATGTCTTGGGAGAAAGCGTTTTCACATCCAACCCCAAACGATTCAAAATCGATGTGATTTGATTGGCTTTCACTTCACAGCCTAAAGCCTGACGGACATCGTCTTCCGACAAATGCAATGAAGTCAAAACCGGATTAGGTACTTGACCAAAATGAACCACGCCACTGATATGTCTGGGCTTAGCATATTCCTGAATTAACTGAATCGCGCGCAAACGCGCTAAATCCACGAGGCAAGGATCCACACGTCTCTCAAAACGATAACTGGAGTCGGTGCTCAGCTGATGCCGACGGGCGGAGTCACGGACAGTACGAGGATGAAAATGAGCCGACTCTAAAAAAATATTGCGCGAGCGCTCGGTAATTTCCGAGTCTTTTCCGCCCATCACACCCGCTAAAGCCAATGGTTTTTCTTCATCGGCGACCAGCAAATCGTGTTCATGCAGTTCAATAATTGCTCCGGAAATTATTTTCAGCTTTTCACTTTTACGCGCGCGGCGAACTAAAATTTGTTTTCCCGAAAGCAAATCCGCATCAAAAGCATGCAAGGGCTGACCCAATTCCAGCAAAACATAATTCGTAATATCCACAATCAAGTGAATGGAACGCAATCCGCAGCTCTCCAAGCGACGTTTGATAAATTCCGGCACTTTATGCTCCGTAATACCTTCGATTAAAACGCCGGTGTAATACGGGCAAGCGTCTCCGGCATCTTTTGAAATAACTTTCCAGCCCGGAGGCGGAGTTCGTGACAATTTTTTTTCGTCCGCATTTGCCGGTTTTCCCAGAGGCAACCCGTGGATCGCGGAAAATTCACGCGCGACGCCCCAATGACTCAGCCAATCGGGACGGTTTGTGGTCACCTCAACCTGAAAAACAGTATCACCGGACGGAGATTTTTCCACGGCCTCTACTTCCAAACCCGCTTCAGTCAAAGCCAAAGCATGTTCCGGAAACGGCGGCTTAAGATCAACGAATTCCTTGAGCCAATCAATGCTGATTTTCATGAGAACTGCCTTAGGAAGCGAATGTCATTTTCATAAAAAAGACGAATATCGGGAATGCCATGCCGAATCATCGCAATGCGTTCAACCCCCATGCCGAAAGCAAACCCCTTCACAAACTGAGGATCATAACCGACCGCTTTGAAAACATTGGGGTCCACCAAACCGGCGCCTAAAATTTCAAGCCATCCGCGGTTTTTCCATTCTATATCGACTTCAACACTCGGCTCGGTAAACGGGAAGAAGTGCGGGCGAAAACGCATTTTTACGTCTTTGCCGAAAAGCTCACGCAAAAATAAATGCAAAACCCCTTTTAACTCCGCAAACGAAACCTGCTTATCCACAAGCAAGCCTTCCATTTGGTGAAACATAAAAGAATGGCTCGCATCCACGGTATCCGGACGATAAACGCGCCCCGGCGCAACCATGCGGAAAGGCGGTTTGTGATTTTGCATATAACGGATTTGAACGGTCGAAGTTTGCGTACGCAATAAATTTCCCTGCTCCGTATAAAAAGTATCATTCGGATCGCGCGCGGGATGATCTTCCGGAACATTGAGCGCGGTAAAGTTATGAAAAACATCTTCCACTTCAGGGCCTTCCGCCACGTCGAATCCCATGCGTTCAAAGATGGATAAAATTTCATCAACGGTTTGCGTCAAAAGGTGCAAAGATCCCATAGGCGGACGAATGCCCGGAAGCGTGGAATCAAAAAAAACAGGGGCATCAGAATCTTGACCGAATTCAGCTGACAAGCGTTCGGCCGTTTCAGTCAGCCAAACTTTGAGCGTATTGATTTGTCCGCCCGCGGATGATTTTTCCGCGGCAGGAACATCTTTTAAAAGCTGGAATAATCCGGTGAGACGACTTTTCTTTCCGAGGAACTGAACGCGGAAGGCTTCTGCCTGGGCTTTACTTTTGACCAGACCGGAAGCCTGCTGCGCTTCAGCTTTAATTTCAGCGATGTGACTGGCGATCACGCGAGTCCCCTTCGGCCCAAGGCCGAATTACGCCTGAGTTGCAAACTTAACGATTTGCTCAAATCCTTTGATATCGCGCGCGGCAATTTCAGCCAACGACTTACGATCAAGTTCGATTTTGGCTTTTTTAAGCGCTGCGATAAAACGGGAATAAGTCGTTCCGCTCAACCGGCATGCCGCATTGATGCGCACTTGCCAGAGGGAGCGAAATTCACGCTTGCGAACTTTACGGTCACGTGTCGCGAACGCCATGGCGCGGATAACGGTTTCCTGCGCGGTGCGGTAAAGCTTGCGGCGGCCCTGGTAAAAACCTTTGGCGCGCTTAAGAACCTTACGGCGGCGGTTACGTGATGCGGGGTTATTTGTTGACCTTGGCATTTTCTAGCTCCTTGTCCTATCTTCTATTTAAAATTGTTTGCTACGGTTGCGAGTGACTTGCGGTTGAGCCTTGCTCAGAGCAAATTAAAACTCAGTTGCCGTACGGCATCGCCTTGCGCATATTCAGCAAATTTGCGCTGACATCGGCGCTGAGCTTCCGACGCAGCTGTCTGCGCTTCTTCGGAGTTTTATCCGCCATCATATGACGGCGATTGGCGCGATTCGCCATGATTTTTTTGTTTTTGGTAACACGAAAGCGCTTAGAAATCGCTTTTTTTGTTTTAAGCTTGGGCATGATCCCCGTCCTTGGTTGAAATTGCCTCCGGTTGAGCCCCTTCCGCATCCGCGGCTTTTTTTGGCTTGTTCCGAGAGGGCTGAAAATACATATGAATCTGTTTACCTTCTAAACCATCATTCCGCTCAAGCTCAGCGATATCCGCCAAATCGGTCTTGAACTTCTGAATCAATACAGCGGCGCGATCTTGATACACAATTTCACGGCCGCGAAAGAAAATCGTAAATTTAACCTTATCACCGCGTTCGAGAAACTTCCGCGCGTTGCGAACTTTGGTGTCATAGTCATGATCGTCAATCTTGGGCGTCATTTTAATTTCTTTGACGTCAAAAACTTTTTGTTTTTTGCGCGATTCTTTCTCCTTCTTATTCAGGGAGTAAAGATATTTGCCAAGATCTAAAATCTTACAAACAGGCGGGCTCGTATTTCCGGCGACCTCAACAAGATCCAAACCGTATTCCCGTGCTTTATCCAAAGCTTCACGCGACCCAAAGACTCCGAGCTGCTCTCCCTCCGGGCCAATCAATCTCACTTTGGGAACTCGAATCATGCCATTGGCCCGAATTTTACTGGCTACGTTAGACAACATTCCTCCTATTAGAAATTCTTATTAACAACTATTCTTTATCAGCACGGCGGTCAATGGACTGCCGTAATAATTGAATGAGTTGATCCACGGTCATGCCGCCAAGATCTTTTCGTCCACGCTGACGCACGGCGACTTGAGAGGCTTGCATTTCCTTATCCCCGATCACACAAGTATAGGGGGTTTTCTGGACTTCCGCTTCGCGGATCTTAAATCCTATCTTTTCGTTGCGGAAGTCACATTCTACCCGAATTCCAGCAGCATTCAACTGCTGTTTCACCTTTTCAGCATAGTCCTGCTGTTTGTCGGTAATGGTCGCAATTCGAACCTGAACGGGCGCAAGCCATAAAGGAAAGGCTCCGGCGTAGTGCTCCACTAAAATCCCATAAAAGCGCTCAACCGAACCAAAAACCGCGCGATGAACCATCACAGGCCGCAAAGGCTTATTATCGGAACCGGCATACTCCAAACCAAAACGCTCGGGCATTTGAAAGTCGAGCTGAATGGTTCCGCATTGCCAAACCCGCCCAATTGAGTCTTTCACCTTAAAATCAATTTTGGGACCGTAAAAAGCTCCGCCGCCCTCATCCACGTCGTACTTCATATTGTTTTTTTGAAGAGCAGACTTTAAAGCGTTTGTGGCTTTATCCCAAAGTTCGTCCGAACCCAGTGAATCACCCACCTTCAGAGGACGGGTCGAAAGATAAATCTGCGTATCCGCAAAACCGAAAGTTCCGTAAATTTCGGCCACGAGTTTAATGACCTGCGTGATTTCACTTTCAATTTGATCTTCGGTGCAAAAAATATGCGCGTCATCTATCGTAAACGCATTCACGCGAAAAAGACCGTGCAAAACACCTTTCAGCTCGCGGCGATGCACCAGCCCAAGCTCAGCCATGCGAATCGGCAAATCACGGTAAGAGCGATGATCGGAGCTGTAAACCAAAGTATGCCCCGGGCAATTCATGGGCTTCACGGCAAACTGCTGTTCGTCGACCTCAGAGAAATACATATTGTCACGGTAATGATCGTAATGTCCGCTGCGATGCCAAAGGTCGTCTTTGAAAAGAACGGGAGTTTTCGCAAAAACATAGCCGTACTCTTTATGTTTTTCCATCCAATATTTGCAAAGCTCGTCATAAACCGTTTGCCCCTTCGGATGAAAAAACGGCATACCGGGTGCCTCAACATGAAAACTGTAAAGGTCGAGTTCTTTTCCGAGTTTGCGGTGATCACGCTTGAGGGCTTCTTCGCGCTGAGTCACAAAAGCAGTCAGTTCTTCTTTTGAACCGAATGCGGTTCCGTAAAGGCGCTGAAGCATCGGATTCTTTTCACTGCCGCGCCAATAAGCTCCGGCGACGGAAAGCAGCTTTACTGCTTTAATTTCTTTGGTACTTTGAATATGTCCGCCTTCGCAAAGATCCACAAAAGGGCCGTTTTCCACAAAAGTAATGTCGCCGTCAGTCAGACCTTCCAGAATTTCAAGCTTATAAACTTCCCCGTCCTTTTCAAAACGTTTGCGGGCATCCTCTTTCGAAACGGTGTACTGTTTAAAAGTCTGTCCCTGCTTGATGATTTCTTCCATCTTGGCTTCAATGGCCGGAAAGTCCTCTTCCTGAAACTTGTGCGGAGAATCAAAGTCGTAATAAAAGCCTTCGGCGGTTACCGGACCGATAGCCACTTTGGTGCCCGGGTAGAGAGACACCACCGCCTGTGCAAGCACATGCGCCGCGGAATGCCGAATTTTAGACAATGGATCATTTTTCTTATCTTGGGGAATCATAACCTTCCTCTATGCAAAAAGAGGGCGTATTCTACCGAGGGAGAGCTTAAAGCGCAAGCCTTGTGCAGTTTTTATCAAAGCACAAGTTTTGGCATCATTCCGTCAGCCTATCAATTACGCAGCAAACGAGAAAATGAGATGGCTCTCATAGGTTTCTTGAATCGCATCCAACAAGCTTTCGTCAACAATCCAAAAACCATTTTCTTCTCTGACACCAGCAAAAGAAGTTAATTCTTCGCCCGAAAGAACCCAAACAAATGCGGTCGCCAGAGTGCCGCTTTTATGGCCGGCCTCTTTGAAAAAAGTCATTCTTTTACGCAAATTTTGAACGGCGGCATCGGAAGGTAAAACATCCTTAGATAGATGAATCACCGGTGTATTCGGTTTGGCAAAGGTGCTCACGGCGCGGCTAAGATCAAGATCCGTTCGCTTTACGCGGTCAAAATTTAAGAGAGTTTCGAGCTCATGATCATTGACTTGCCCATGCTCATTATAAAAAACGATTGAGGTTGTTTTATTCGTCAGAACAAAAAGTAAATATTCATTTTTTTGCGCCTCGGAGAAACTCGGAAAATCGTCTGTGTTCACAAACACCATCGCATACTGACTCCTCGCCGCCTGAAACCGCCCCCGAACAAAATCCATAATTTGAGTGGGTGTCAATTTTAACTTCTTTTGAGAGTTTACTAAAACAGGCGGAGCGGAGACTTTTGCCACAGCCGGCAACGCCGATCTAGTTTCGGAAATGTTTGGCTTCGCTTCGGAGGGCTCATTGAGTTCAGACCTTATTTTCCGTTTTAAATTTTTCCATAGGTCAGAAAAACGGCTGGCAACTCGCGTTGCCAAATAGTCATACACCTGTGCGGGATGACTTCTAAAAAATACTCCCGGGATATCAATAGCCTCTTGAGCCCCAATCCCGTGGCTATCTGTGTAATCCACGCTGATATTTTGCTGAGCTGGCGGTGTGTGAGCACTCATCTTCTCAAAAATTATATGTTGCTCAGGCAAATTACGCATCTCACTACGCAGCAGACTGTTTTGAACCGCCCAATTAATCAGATCGGCTGCGCCAATGGCACCCTCATAAGTGGGGTCCAAACTACTCTTCACAAGCGCAACCGGTTTCTCTTCAAGTTCGAGATCCTTTTGAGCTTCAGCCAAGAGAGCGGTTCCAAATTCTGAATTAATGAGCCCCCCCGTCAACAACACCGTGTCAAAGTCATACTGCTGTGACAACACCTCGATACTAGCGAGCAAATTGGTTACCATGGCACGCAAAGTTGCCTGCGCCCTAGGATCACCGGCTTTCAACAGCTGGGTTATTTCCTTATTCGGAGTTCCCGCAAGTTCATTGCGCCCCGCCATGTTGCCAAGCCCTGTACCGGAAAGATACTGAGTCAAAACCCCCTTACCCCCTTTGTCGGGCCGGTCAAAGGACAGGCTTGAAAAATCAATGGAAACACGCCCCACTTGATTGACACGCAAAGGAATAGCGCCTGTTTTATCAATGTATAATCCGCCCAAACTTGTTCCCAAATCGAGAATCAAAGTTTTCATAAGTTGCTGACGGCTTACCAGCGCAATCCCTTTTGAAACTACGTCCTGATCTAAAATCACAGGCACCTTCATGTTTTCGGAAAGAATTTTCGGCAATTTTTGCAACTTCGCGAAGTCTTCATCCGACATCCCATAAGCAATTCCACTTCGTGTGGTCATTGTGTGCTCTTTCACAATTCCACCCACTGAAATCCCGATCCCTTCCACTTGTTCAAAGGAAATATCCGACTGAGCCAGCAACGCCTCAACGCCTTGCACAATCCCTGTATAGATCCCCGAAAAAGTCCGAACCTTTGAATCGGTCCAAGTGGGCATTGAAAACGTTCGATCCTGACGAAACTCACCGTTCTCAAGCAGCACAAATTTAATATCCGTTTGCCCAACATTCACGCCGATGAAAGTTCCCTTGTCATGCTTAAATGTCCCGGCAATCTTCATCGTTTCAAAGGAATCGGCAGGCAACGGCACTTGAACAGACGATGCGGGCATAATCTCCGGTGCTCGACCGTAATAATCTTGGGAAATCGTTTCAATCTGGCTGAAGTGCTTATTCAAGTATAGTCTTAGCGATTGACCGACATGTTCGGAAAGGCCCTCGACACGCACCGACTGCAGGCCAATCGTCATCGCGCGATTGTTAATGAGCGCGGAAATATAAGGAATTATAACCGGCTCGGACAAAGCATCAGCAAACCGTGCGGGAATGGAAAAAGAAACACCGTCTTGCCCGGTTGCACCGTCAAAATAAAGCTTCATCTCTTGCTGTTCTTCATCCCATTCGGACAGCAATTGAGTCAGCTGTCGCCACTGAGAAATCACTGGTTCCCTTTGAAATAGGTCCAGAACACTTTGAAGCTCAATTTCAGACATTCGCTTTTCTAAATTCGAAATCAAGTCAGCCGGACCCCGGACAAGTATGCCGTGCATACCCAGTCCTTGTGCCGGAGCGATATCGGCATTCTGCCTGTCTCCGACCGAAACCATTTGCGCAGGCAAAAGGCCATAATCCGCTTGAATCAATTCAAAAATTCTTTTATCCGGCTTATGAATCCCAGTGGACTCCTGGGTATAAACCCGATCAAACATATCCGTCAATTCCAAAACGCTCAAAATTTGACGCGTTGCTTCATCGGCATTGTTCGTAGCCAGAACAAGTTTATATTTTGCGCGAAGTTTCTTAATTTTTTCTATCAAGAGAATATTTTTACTGAGATATTCCGAGATGTGAATTAGCCGTTTTTCATTATCAATTTTCTCAGCATAAGTAAAACCAAAAGAATCAAGAACATCGCGGTCACCATAAGTTTTACCCTGCTCCCGCAAATCGGTGCGGCGAGCCTCGACTTGTTCTCGCGCTTTATCGAAACTGCCGCCAAACCTCGCCCGGTAAAGTTCATACGCTGCATCGCGATAAGCTTGCAATAGTTCGGATGAAGAATAAAGAGTGCCGTCCATATCAAAAACAATTAATTCCATTGGCGGCAAAAAGGGTTCCGTCCGCGACTCGGATCGATTCCTTCCTCTATTTTTAACCTGCTGCCATATATCTTCCAAAGAATAACGCCCGTCCGGACCAAACTGCTTTGAGGATAAAATGGTTTGCGGATTAGATTCCAGCGGATAAGAAATCCGGAAACGAGTATGCTCCACAATCGCAAACGTTTCAAGCCTGCCACCCGGCGATCGGATAAGCTCAGGTTGCGATGGTAAATCAACAAGCAAAGTTCCGGCGCCGACATCGATCGAGTTATTTTCAACGCCGACCATAACGAGCCCGCCCCGGCTTTGCCCAGCGACTCCATGACTACGAATAATATAGTGGGAATCTAAGGACGATTGCCGCTCAATATTAATATTTGAAGAATCAATCACAATATCACCTTGAGAATCCGGTAATACATCAAAAATGATTTGCAATGCCCTGGAATTTAATGTTTTTTGAAAAAGGTCGAAGTAATCTTGATTTGTCCCCGTATCTTCAAAAATAAATTTCGCCCCAATGTCGCGAAATGCTATTCCATGCCGGCGCTTAAAGTTCAACGCACGCTCCCTGATGGCCAAATAATCCGGATAAAGAAACGGAAGCTTGCGGCTGAGAGATCCCTCTTCGGCATCAAAATACGCTTTAATCCAAGCCTCAAGATCGGTCTGCTCATCTTCTGAAAAAAAAGCTGCATCGAGAAGCTGATAGCTTTCATTTAAATGGTAATTCCAATAAAGCGGCAGAGGTCTTTCATTCGCGGGGACTTGAAAATCTTCGATTAAACCCTGAACAGCTTCGAAAGATAATTTCCGTATAAAAAATATCCCTCCGATCCGCTGATGATCAACAAACTCGAAAATCTCCTCCGGCTTTGGTTTTTCTTTGGTCCGCGCGATCAAACCGTCAGGCTGAGCTTTAACGGCCTGAAAACGGTGCGGAAAATCATCCACTTCAAAAAAAGATCCAAACGTCGCATACCCTTTTACCTTCTCAGTCAGCAAATCCTCAGCCGGCAGCCCAACCCCGACGACTTGATCCACCGCCCGAATCGTCCATTCAGGATGAGTTGGATTAAAAAACTGCAGCGATTCGAAAATGGTTCTTTCAAAAAGAGATTGTCCGGAAGGGCTCACCATCCATTGCTTGCCCGGCGTCGCAGCGGAGCCGCTTAACGGTCGATTGCGGCTCGCTTCCCCCGCCATTTGAATCAAAAGAACATTTGCTGTTTTGGGATTTAAATCCAGCTTATCCATTCCCCTTAACGCTTGCGAAGATGCGTTAATAACTCCGCTCAAGGAATCCCGCAGTAGCCCATCAGGTTCGACGACCAAAATGACGGGCGTGCTTGCGGGATAGGCAATCCCACGCAAAGCCTCAATCCTCTGACGGTTCATTTCAACCGTTGATTCTTTGACCGTCACCACGAGAACATCAAAAAAGGATCCGTTATGATTCATCGCCTGATCATAAATTTTCCAAGATCGGCGGAAATTACCTTGTAAGTTTTTTAAAAATTCATACTCAGCCCCAGAAGCATCTCGAATAAACTCATTTTCAAGTATCTGCGGATTTCGCATTTTCCGACTCGTTACAGACACCGCACGGGGCAATAAAAGAATGTAGCCGTTTCCGTTTTCATCTTGAGTGAATTGGAGAGATTCCTTCATCATCTGGCGGTGAGTTTGAACCATTGCGCCGTTCAACTGATCAACTGCGGCTTGCGTTCGACCCACATCGTAGAGACTTTCCGTCTTACCAAAAATAAAGGCGCCCGTGATCACATCATCCGCGCCATGCAGGGCTGCCAGTTTGGCAGTATGAACGGCAATTCCTCCATCACTAACCAAATCAATGTAATATCCGCTTTCCTCCACTTTTTTACGGAGCTCCCATGTCTTTGTGAGAACATCCGGAATAAAGGATCTTCCTCCACCGCCTGGTACAACATCCATAATGAGAATTGCATCCAACAATGCAAGATAAGGATCTAAAACCCGAATATCAGTATCGGGATTCAAGGTTACCCCGGCCTGAATGCCTTTTTCATGCAAACCGCGGATCAATTTTTTCAGGGTTTCAGTCTCTAAAACAGCTTCAACATGAAAATAAATTCTTTGCACACCCGCATTCACAAATTTCTCAATCTCTTGGTTCAAGTTTGCTTCGCTAACCATAAGATGTGTTTCCACAAAAGCGCTTGGCAGTAATCGTTTAACGAGCAAGGCGGCATCCAAATTATCCGTCTGCCTTTTCACAAATTGCCCATCTGTTTGATCAATATGATAATGGGTAATCCCTGCCTCAACCGCTGATGTTAAAAGTGATTCTCGATGCTCCCTTGGAACTTCTAATATTGAAGGAAGAATTCCATGCGATTCATAAAACCAAAAAAAGTCGCGGTAATGCTTAACAAAACGCATAGGAAACAATGCAACGCCGTAATCAGCCCATCGCAGAGGACCGCTTCCGGAACTCAGCACCCAGTCTTCGTTTGCAAGCTGAAATTTCAAATAACGCACTTCGCGGTAAGATTCGCGCCCATCCGGGGAAACGACATCTTTGTGAAACAAAACTTGTGAATGAACCCCGACTGCTGTAAGCGCATTCCGGAGTTGTTCCAGCTTAACATCGTCCGGAGTAGCGGGTTTTAAATTGTCTTCGAATTTCACCAATGCCGCCTGAAGCTTTCCAAGCTCATCTGCCACATCGGCAGTCAGCTGGCTTTGGTGTTTAAGCCGTAAAATAATCGGCGTCATTTTCCTCACAAGATTGGTTGATAAAATATGGCTTGATAAATGCAATCCTAATTGCCGTCTCATATCGCGTAATTGATACACCGACTGATGCGGTGACCCGTTCAATTGAACAAAGGCCCTGGGCCGATTTGCTCTTGCCAATTCTTGATAAGCTTGAGCCGCAAATCTTTTATTCGCCCCACCTTCATAGTTTCCAGTAAGAACTTCAGGCTCAGGTCTTGCAAAAATAATCACCACAGAATTTTGCGGTCCCTCACTCATCCTTTGCAGCGTCGCATGGTCCGCGGCAGGTGCAATGCTGATTTTTGCAGGCACAAGCGCATGCTTTTCTATCACACGCTTCAACTCACGAAGCTCGCGATACTCATCTTCGGTCGGTTGACCGTAAAATCTCAACTCGACATAATCCCGCTTCATGGTAATGATTTCAGAAAGCAACACGGGGTCAAAGACTTCAGAAACACTGAGCAATCCGCCTTGATTTTGCGACTCACTTAACGCGGCTTTGTTTCTTTGATGAACCGGCTGATTGACGATATTGACCTCCCAAAGGAACCCCAGAGCCGCGACAGTTCTTTTCAGGCCTTCGAGCAGAAATAATATCTCTCGCTTCGACTGCATTGAAATAGTCTGGGATGCAAAACCACGGTCCTCCAAACTAGCTATCATTTCCCCCCGTTTCTTTTTTTCCTCCGCGTTTTCAAGAGACGACTCGACCTCAACATTGAGCACAATCGCAGGATGATCCGTGGAGTTAAAGACATGGGAATCAATATCTTCTCCGTCCCATACCATGACTCCAGCGCCATTCTTACCCAGCGTCTCTTCAAACAAAGCTTCGATCCATTTCCATAAAGGTCGCAGTTCCACAGGCAAGAAAACTACTAGGTTCGCGGTATTGTTTGCGTTCACCTGAGAGCCGATCAGTGCGGCCAACTTTAAAAACAAATCTTCTTTTTTGAAGGACTGCCGTCCCTTCGAAACGGCTTGCCGCAACAGTGCTTCCGGATCATGCCCACGAATGGCTGCGGGCAATAAAAAGATGCGGGTTCCGGGAGCAGCAAACCGTCCTCCAATATCCTTCTTGCCATCCAATTGAATGGATAAAACTTTAAACCCTTCCGCACCATAGCGTGCAGCCATAGCCGTGCCCGGATCAGTCATCACCCATATATGCTGACGCGGGTCAATTTGATGATTACCTAGTAATTGCTCAAAATAGTTTATATTTTTAACCGTCTCAACCGTTTCGCCACCTTTACTGATTCCGATGAAAAGGGTTTGTTCAAGCGCTTGCCGGTTTGCATTTGCATCTGAAGACCCCATCCCAATTGAAGCTAAGAGATGATTCACCGCTCCTAGATCTGTCGTATCCAAAATATGAACTGTGGGAGCTGCGTGATCTGTTCCAAGAGCTAAAGCCGTTTCTGCCGACCGCAGCCCCATACCGACAAAAACAACCTGTTTATACCGCTCTCGAATCAATTCAGCTTCATACTTTACCTGCCGTACTAAATCAGGACGATTGACCAAACCCGAGACCACGTCTACCCAACCGAGTCGATCAACCCCCTCATCCCATCCAATCCGCTCAAATTTTCCATACTTTCCGTTGAGCTGTTCAGTGAACTCGTCTTTAACGAGTTCTGCCATATATTCAGCCGCACTCTTGCGAGCCTCCGACCGCGGCGGCGTGTTTTCAGAGCCAGGCTGTCCAGAATGATCTGATTCAATTTCGACAGCGTATTTGGGTGAAATTTTGACAAAGGCATCAATTGCATCACGCGCGGCTTTTTTCACCGCGGGATGACCATCTCTGAGCCATCCATGCACCCGTTCAAAATAAACATCAGTCGCATACTGACTGTCGGCTTCAAGGAATAAGCGAACATACCTCAGGGCATCTTGCTTCCCGTCCCAATCGGATGGCCCCTGTATGGAATCTAATTTATTCAAAAGCAACTCAAAATTTCTCGTTGTAAAAGCACTTCGTATTTGACTCAAAGTGGCAGGAGAAATCCCTAAACGATTTAAACCTTGCGGCACATACATCGATCCCGGAAAAAAGGACAAAAGTATGTTTCCGCCCAACCAATCCCCGTCACCACTGAGCCGATCGATGAAAATCTTTAAAATATTCTCCGTAAAAGCATCGGGATTAACATGAATAAAATAATGAAGATACTGCGCCGCAAGCATTCTCGGAAATTCATCGGAATCTGCAAACATAGCGACGAGTTCCGCCAAAAAATCTTCCGTGGCATACGCAGGGAACGACTGAATCAATTGCCCCATCGCAACAACCGCATTTCCCCGGACTGACCAGGCTGATGACCGAAGATCGGCTAAAATTTCTGCTCTCCATTGATCAGTATCTCGAGCTTCAGAGCGGGGTTTAGTCGTATCGATATCACTGTAATCTAGCGCGTCGATGGCAGCGTATTCGTCTTTCATTTGAGATGCAATTCGTTCAAGGGCGACCCTGCTTTGCGTAATATTGTTTGTCCGCGCAAATTTCAAATAATCCGTGGCTAAATTTTTTACCGCCCCGGTGTCCAAACTCACTTCAGCCAATGCCGCTTGGATCAACTGTTCGTCCCCGTCCCACTCAAGATTCGTGGTGATAATATGCCCACTCAACTCCATAATTCCCACCCGTGCCTGAAGCAAATTAGAAATTTCATTGATGCGCGGAAAAACAAAAACTTTTTCACGGGTAAACAAAACATTGTGGTTGATGTTTTTTAATTGCAGATCATGGACAAACTCCATTGCCGTGACCGCCAACGACTGTCTGTTTTTCGATATAAACACAACAGCAGGTGCGGGCCACTGCGGAATCAAGCCAACATCCACTCCTCCCCAGCTGCCCAACACTTCGATGGCTTCATTTTCAACCGGCAAAGGCAACGCTCTCTCCATTCCGGGCAAATGCAAATGATTGATCGAAGCCGCGGCACCCCAGCCGTTAAATCCAAGAAATCCCAAATCAGCATTCTCTTCCAAAACCGTAAGCGCAAAATCAACGTCATGCATAGTCAAGTATTGCGGTCGGTTATCTTTGGGAACGACCATAAAATGGTAGGGGCCGTAAGGAAAGAGATTCACCACAATTCTTGCCTCATAACCGCCCAGGTGAATCGCCATAACATTCAGCGCAGGAGAGAAATTCTTAAAAAATTGATGCATCACTTCCAAGACGGGTTTTTGTTCCTCGGGACTCACCGGCGGTCGTTTGCCTCGCTTCGCATTCAGCTGTATTTCAAATTTACCGGCTTTTTTAAATTGGATGTCAGGATCACTCTCTGAATCAAACTCGTATTCAACAATTTTCGGCTTATTCAGTTTTTGGGATGCCAGCAAACTCTGATGGTATATAAATTTAAAAATCGGGAAAAACCCTCGGCTCGCCGTCAAAATCCTGCGCGGGCGATCGAGCAGTTTAGGGTAAGCCTCCATTAGCTTCTCAATTTCCGACACCGCCCTGTCTCGGATCTCAGCCGAATCAGACCCAAGCCAGCCAATAATTTCCGCTTCCCATTCCTCAGCCTCGCGAAGCTCACTTCGAGTAATTTCTTCTGCTACAACATCCGGAGAATGACCTTTCTCTGGCAAACTCGCAAGATGGTTTTCTATCGTGATCGGAGAGAGGCGGTCTGCCGACGATTGAATCAGCTCCGCAATTGCTTCTATATTTAACCGAACCCCCTCATCCTGGCTGTCCACGGCAGCAGAGAAGAATATACTAGGAGGTCGAGCGGCACGGCTTGCCTCCGCCGTCAACTGAGCTTCAAAAGAGTGTCGTCCTGACAGCATCAACTCGTTATAGTAATTCTGATGTTTTTTATCGATGGAGTTTATCTTGGGTGAAATCACATGGTACGAAATCTGATGCGCACGTAAAATTTCTTTGATCGCACCAGCATGAAATCCGCCAAAAACAAGCGCGGCTGAACTTTCCTTCTCATCTCGAAGAAAATTCCTGATGGGTTCATTGATTGCCTGATCTCGCTCCTGAGCGACCTCATAAAATCGGCTTGCGGCTTTCACGTTCCGTTCCCAGCCCTTTGACAGAACAAGGGGGCGGCGGGTTAAGGTCGCAATAAAATCTGCAAGCTGTTGCGTATCAAGCTCTTCAAGCTTTTCCTTGACTGCTTCATATTCCGGCTGTGTTAACTTAATTTGATTCAACTTAATCAAAAGCCGTAGTCCTTGATAATAAGAAAAAATACGCTGATCTCTTTCAACAGGGAGACTCGCGGCGGAAATACTTTGCTCCAGACGCAAAACTTCTTTGAAAACTTCTTTTGAATTAATTTTATTCAGCTGTTCAACCACATTTTTATCCGCAGCCTTTTCCACTTGAAGAAGAACGGAAAGCACGGGGTATTCATCTTCAAACCGCGGAAACGAAAGACCTCGACCCACTTTCTGGTAAAGCACCTGAAGTTCTCTTAGATAGTTGAGAAGAGGCAGCTGGTTATTCGCAAAACGTTCATTGAGCTTAATCCACGTTTTTAAATTTTTGGGAAAGTAACGATTCGCAAGATTCAAAAAAGGGGTAATAAGCTCATTCAAATCTCTGGCAATATCTTCCCTGTTCCGGGAGGCCTTCTGATAATACTCGATGTTCGCAGCATACAGCTTGAGGTTCTCAGCCCCGACCAATTTAAAATCATCGAGCCGATTAATATGTGCGTACTCCGCACCGCCAATACGAAGTTTATCCAAAAGAAAATAAGAAACTTTTTCCCTAATTTTTAAATCTTTTATGAATCCGAAAAACCTATCCGTTGGAACCGCACCTTCATAACCCTCTTCAAAAACGGTTTTAACCCCTCTTTTTTTAACGAGCACATTAATAATTTTGGCAATGTTGACCTGGGCTTCAAGGGAGTCATGCGCATCCTGAAGAAAATAAATCGTTTTCCTGGAACGTCCTTCATAACTTTCTTCCACGCGCCCCAATTCGGAAGAAATCAAGGGCAAAGCAAGACTTGCTTGATTAAAAATCGGACTAGCAAATCCCTGAGGAATGGGGCACAAAACATCCACCATCAAAAAAATAAAAATTAAAAATGCGGGAATAAAGCGGCGAAAGCAAAGGGCACAACAATTGGATTTAAATTGCCCGAAACTTGAAGATTGATGCTGCAACATGCCCCCAGACCTTTCTTAAAAATTTTTAAAAAACTAAGGTGCCGTAAGACTACCTGCTGAAAGGAGTTCCCGCAAGAGCTCTGCTTTATACAAAAAAGAAACCACTAACGACAAATAGCATTCGCAATCAATTCCTCACAGAATTTTTAGCATCAACAGAGTGGTTTCGAGGGTGCTACTGAAAGAATTAAAGGATTGTCGGAATAATGGGGGCTACTGGGACTGATCCCCTATGGCGACCTGTTAAAGCTTAGCCTGATAAACCCATTTCACATACCCTAACTAGAGTTTTTGGTCAGGCCTTGGCGGGCAAATCCGCATGGTGAATAATCCGAGCAATCCGAATCTATTTTAGATAAAATCCCTATCTATGAACGAAAATGAAAAACCTAAGAACCCCACTGAACTGCCTGAGTTTATCGCTCCTCAGGACAGCGAAAGTTTTGAACCGACCGCCGAACAGAAATTTCGCGCATCGGTCATGCTTAACCATAGCCCTCTGAGGGTTGTCTTTTTTGTTCTCATCGGAATTGTGATCGGGTATTTGGGCTACGTCTATTTTTTTCAGCTGCCGGCTCTCACAATCACTGACGCGAACGCGCGTTACTCTCAAACAAATACCGGCGGCTATCGGGTTACTTTTAATTTTAAAGTCAAAAACACCGGCAACGGCAAAACAAGCCGGAATGAGCTCCACACTGCTTTTTTGGATTTGCGAGGCACCAACCAAAACCGTCAAATTTTAGCGTATTCGGGAGTAGCCCTGCCGGAACTTAAAGAGGAACAGATTTACACCGTCCCAAAAACCAAAGAAATCTACAGTGAAAAATTCGAGCAATACCTTAAAACAGACCGGGGACTTTTTTTGTCGGTTGTTCTGCGCTGGAAAAGCAATTTTTGGGCATTCCGCAACCGGACATTTGAAAATCATCTTTTGCTCTTTTTGAAGCAAAGCCTTGATCAAACTTTTGAGATTTATTACGTTCATCAATCTCAGTGGAATTGGGGCGTTTCGGATGACACCTTAACGCCGAACATGATGAAACTCGCGAATAGAATTGATTTGAAACGCCCGGGATATGAAAACTAAGATTTTTTTTGCGGTCAGAAGCAAGCCCCCTGGCCTTATTTTCCCAAAAAACTCTCTTCACAAAAAATAAGTTCTTCTAGATTCTTGTCAGGCGAATGAGTAGAATCGCAGCTCGTTAACGGGGTGTAGCTCAGCTTGGCTAGAGCGCTTGCTTTGGGAGCAAGATGTCGTAGGTTCAAATCCTGCCATCCCGATAACTTTATCTCTGCGCCTTAGGCGCATCGCATGATGGAATTTTGCTAGTCGCAAAATGGCACAACCGGCGACTCAACATCTCAAAAAATAGACCTCTCCCGATGCACACTTAACGCCAAAGCAAGCGCAAAACAAATCAAAACAAATGAAGACCCGCCGTAACTTACCAGCGGTAAGGTCAAGCCCGTAATCGGCATCCAGCCGAAAGTCATTCCGATATTAATAAAAACTTGCGAAAAAATAAGTGCCGCGATTCCGCTAACGAGCATCTTTGCCTTCGGGTCGGTGGTGTGATCACAAATTCTGAAAAGTGAAATAAATAAAAGGACGTACAAACAAATCAGCGCGAGCGAACCGATAAACCCCCACTCCTCCGCGATGACACTAAAAATAAAGTCCGTGTGATGTTCGGGAACAAAGTTAAGCTGAGTCTGAGTTCCCAGCAAAAACCCCTTCCCCAGCAACCCGCCTGAGCCAACGGCAATTTTAGATTGAATCGCGGTATAACCCGCTCCCAAAGGGTCGAGTGAAGGATCCCAGAAAACCAAAAGACGTTTTTTTTGGTAAGCCTTTAAAAAATTCCAGACGATCGGCATGGAAACTAAGCCAATCAACATAGACATAATTAAATACCGGATTCGAATCCCCCACAAAAACAAAACGGTGAAAAGCATCGGCAAAAAAATCAAGGCACTCCCCAAATCAGGCTGTTTTAAAATTATCAAAAAAGGTACAGTCGCAATCGCCACGGTTCCCCAGACAGGCCGTGCCTGCCCCATTCCCGGCTGATAATTACCGATAAACTTAACCATCGCTAAGAGGGTCGCGACTTTGGCAAACTCGGAAGGCTGAATCGCAATCGGTCCGATTGAAAACCAAAGCCGGGCGCCATTCACGGTCGTTCCCAAAAAATGCACCAGTACCAGCAAAAGCAAAGTGAAGGCATAAAACAAATAAGACATTCCGAGAAATGAGCGATACCCCATCGCCGCAACCATAAAGTAAGCAACAAGTCCCGCGGCAACCCAAACACATTGCTTTAACTCAAAAAAACCGGGCTTGTCAAAAGACGCACTAAAAATAAATAAAACGCCCAAAGCGGACAATCCAAGCATTGAAAAAAGCATCGAAAAATGAATTTTCTTCAGTAATTTAAACAAGCTTCAGTTCCTCCGCGGCCAACAAAACATCTTTAAGAATCTTTCCTGCGGTAATACCACCCGACCCGCCGTTTTCAACAAAAACAACAAAAGCTATTTTAGGGGTTTTATAAGGCAAAAATCCATTCATCCAGCTATGCGGTTCCCGAGGCGGGTCCTGAGCTGTTCCGGTCTTGGCTCCCATTTTCGCAAATTCAACTTTCGCCAATTGTCCCGTTCCGTAAGGTGAGTGCACTACTTGATACATTCCTTTTTTTAAAGCGATAAAATTCTCTTTTTTGGCGGCCAATCGCGGCTTACGCGAGGAAGGATCTTTGGGTTTCTGCGTCAAATGCGGCTCAACCCATTCGCCTTCTTTCGCAATGATCGCAGTCGCTCTTAAAACCTGCAGCGGAGCTACCTGCACATATCCCTGTCCAATTCCCATGTTCAATGTTTCACCTTCATACCATTTGCCTTTCAGTTTATCCTTTTTCCAATCAGGGTCAGGAATTAAGCCCGCCGCCACATTGCCGGTCTCAAGACGAATCGGTGAACCATACCCCAACATACGGGAATAATAGGCTAATTTTTCAACCCCCACTTTGCGGGCTGTATTATAAAAATAGACATTACATGATCGTTCGAGCGATTCATAAAGATTGATACTGCCATGCCCCGTATGCCACCAGCATTTCATAGGGCGGGATTTAGAAGTGGCAAAAAACTGACCGCTGCAGTAAAAGCGGTTGCCGGGCTGAATCGCGCCGGTCTCAAGTCCGGCCAAAGCGGTTACAAGCTTAAAAACAGATCCGGGCGGATAAGCTGAGCTCATCGCCCGGTCAAGCAGAGGTGAGTTTTTCTCTTTTATTAATTTGAGTCTCTCCGCGCTTTTTGTCGGGCTTACAAAAACATTCGGATCATAGCCGGGTGATGTCGCGAGCGCTAAAAGCCCCTCTGACGCCAAATCCATGACCGCGACAACCGCGTTCTTTCCTTCGATCAGCTTCATAACCTTCTTCTGAAACTCCAGGTCAATCGTCAAATGCAAATCTTTTCCCGGTTCCGGATTACGTTCGGACAAAACCTTCACCAAATGTCCCGCGGCATTGACCTGAATCGTCCGTCCGCCCCTCCAACCGCGCAAATCTTCGTCAAAACTTTTTTCCAGTCCCGCACGGCCGATCATCGAAGTCATCCCGAATCGGCTGCGCTCAAATGTTTCATACTCCTTTTGATTGATTTTTCCGATGTATCCGATCAGATGGGACCCGACGTCCGCGTAAGGATAATGCCGAACACCGGATACACGTATGGAAACCCCGGGAAGCTCCGGCCGGTACTCTTCTATCTTATAAGCCAACTCTCTGGAAATATCTTCAGCAATCACAATCGGCGCGAAAAGATATTCTCTTTTTTCAGCGAGGCGCTTACGCACTTCGAGCGGAGTCAATTCAAGCAGCGGCGCAAGCTTGACAAAAGTTTCAGACCGAACATCTTCGGGAATCGCAACAACGTCAAATGAAGGGCGGTTATCAGCCAACAAACGCCCCTGGGAGTCCATCACTCGCCCGCGCGGAGCTTCAAGAGGAATCAGGCGGACATAGTTCCGTTCGCTCATTTGAGCGTACTCGGAACCGCGAATGACTTGTGTGTGAAACAAGCCGCCCGCCAGGAGTGTCATCATCCCGAGCAAAAAACCCTGAAAAAGGTATTGGCGAAAAATCACAAGATAAACAACTTTAAGCTAAGAGCGGAAAAGCTCGTATTGACGTAATTCCGCATGAGGTTTAAAAAGAAAGTCCGCAATTTGGTAAAAAAGAGGCAAGAAAAGCGCCGTATAAAACGAAGTCATTAAAAGCACTTTCAAATGAGCCCCGGTAAGCCACGCCACATTCCCCAAAAGTGAGTCGACAATAAAAGCGGTCAAAAGCACAAAAAAACAAAAAATAGCCGTAAGCGCGAAGTAGATTCCGGGAAATTCCCGCTCAATTTTATGCGCCACTCCATCTAATAAATAAGTCCAACAGACAAACGCGAGCAACTCCACCCCAAAAACACCGCCGCCGAAAATATCACGTGACAGCCCTACCGCAACAACAATGGGAAAAACCCGGCGCGAATCCCACTGAAAAACGGCGTATGCAACCAACAAAAAAGAAAAGACAGGCCGCGCGCCGGATATCTGAACCACCGGAGCAAAACAAAGATCAAGCGCAAGTAAACTGAGAAAAAGAAAGACTATTTTGAATCGGAGGGATCCAAGCACAACAGCTCCTCAATTTTTGAAAAACGGACAACCGGGCGTACCGACGCGGCCAAATGCAACCCATCGGGATCGCGCTCCATCGATTCCACCACGCCAATCCTCAACCCTTTCGGAAAAATATCGCTGACGCCGGAGGTCACAACCATCTCTCCCACCTGCACTTGATCGTCCAAATTGAGATAGCGGAGCTTCAGTTTATCCGTTCCATTCCCTTCAATCATGCCCTGGGCGCGGCTGTTGAGCGTCATGGCAGTCACACGCGAATCAGGATCCGTGAGAAGAATCGCCTGAGAGGTCAACGGACCGACCTCGACCACACGCCCGACCAACCCGGCCGGCACAACCAAAACCGACATGGGCTTCATTTTTTGCGCTGATCCCTTATCAAGCAAAACCGACCTTTTCCATGGCTTTAGTCCAAATCCGATAACGCGCGCGCCCACCGCTTTTTTTGCGAGAATTTCGCGAAAATCAAGTAAACTTCGTAAACGCTCATTTTCCTGCAAAGTTTCTTCCAGCCGGACGAGCTTGGACGATTGCTCCTCAATAAGCGCTTCAAGTTCTTTTTGCTTCTCAATCGCGTCCCAGTAATTATAAAAATGGCTACGTAAACTGGATGCCTGCGCGCTCATCAAAGAAAGCCCCTGCAAAACAGGACGTGAAGACGATTGAAACCAATTCGAAATCGAAGAACGAAGAAGAGGAAACTGAAAGGTAAACGCGATTAAGACAAAAGAAAGTGAAACGAGAGCAACAAACCTTTTAAACATCCAAGTCCCTTCCGGTAATCAATCACGCGTGAGAGAACCCGAGGGAAACGGAAATGGAATTAATATTCGCGAGCACTGGCACTGCCGCGATTGACAGCCAAGCTCTTTAAAAGATTAAAATCCGTCAAGTACCGCCCCGTACCCAAAGCCACCGCGGTCAACGGATCATCCGCAACATGGACAGGCAAACCGGTTTCTTCACTGACAAGCTTATCTAAGCCGCGGATTAAAGATCCGCCGCCGGCTAAAATGACGCCTTTATCAATCAAATCAGAGGATAATTCAGGGGGTGTTCTTTCAAGCGCAATGCGAACGCCTTCTAAAATAGAGGAAAGTGATTCCGACAGGGCTTCGCGGATTTCTTCGCTGGTGACCGTGATTGTCTTGGGAAGACCGGCAAGAATGTCGCGGCCTTTCACATCCATCGTCATCTCTTCTTCAAGCGGATAAGCGGAACCGATGCGAATTTTGATTTCTTCGGCCGTTCGCTCACCAATCAACAAATTGTAAGATTTTTTAAGATGAGAAATAATCGCGCTGTCAAATTCATCGCCGCCGACTTTAAGACTCTTTGAGAAAACAACGCCACCAAGAGAGATAACGGCAATTTCGGTTGTTCCACCGCCGATATCAACAATCATCGACGCGGTTGGTTCCTGAATCGGAAGTCCTACCCCGATTGCCGCCGCGATGGGTTCTTCAACAAGATAAACCGGAGAACGGGCGCCCGCACGTTCAGCGGAATCTTTCACGGCGCGTTTTTCAACTTCCGTAATTCCGCTCGGAACCGCAATGACAACACGCGGACTGATGAGATTGTTTTTTCTGTGAACCTTCTGAATGAAGTGACGAAGCATGGCTTCGGTAATATCAAAATCCGCGATCACGCCGTCTTTCATCGGGCGAATCGCCACGATACTTCCCGGTGTCCGGCCCAACATACGTTTAGCTTCCTCACCCACGCGCAAAACTTGTCCGGTTACTTTATCAATCGCAACCACGGAAGGCTCACAAAGCACAACACCCTGACCCTTGACGTAAACGAGCGTGTTCGCCGTACCAAGGTCAATTCCGATATCACTCGAAAAGAAACTCAAAAGCTTATCAAGAAAAAACATAAATGATGATCTCTCGGATTATAAGGTGAAAAAGTTAGGCTAGTATATTCAAGCCCTTAGGCACTGTCAATTAAAGACGCCTCGATTTGAATAATATTACGGCCGGGCCAGTTGCCGGAAATGGGCTGAAAAATCGGGGTAAGACGTTGCAATGCAGTCCGTGTTGGTAATCCGCATCCCTCCCTTGGAGACAAGGCTGGCAATCGCGAAACTCATCGCTACGCGGTGATCGCCCGCGCTGGCAATTTCAGCGCCTTGCAATGATTCAACCCCCTTCACGACGCATCCATCCGCCAATTCCTCAATCGAAGCCCCAGCTTTCTTAAGCCGGTCTACCATCACAGCAATTCGGTCGGTTTCTTTGACACGCAGCTCTTCAGCACCCGAAACAATACTCTCACCTTCGGCGACCGACATCGCCACCATCAAAATCGGAATCTCATCAATTAACGCGGGAACTTCGTCACGCGTAATCCGTGTCCCCCTCAGCTTGCCTCCGCGCACGCGTATTTCTCCGATGGGTTCAGGAATATCATTTTGTTGGGTAACTTCGATATTAGCACCCATGCGTTGCAAAACCGAAATCAGACCTACTCGGGTCGGATTCAGCCCGACATTGGTAAAAACAACATCCGATCCGGGAGTCATGCTCGCGCCCGCGATAAAAAAAGCTGCGGACGAAATATCGGCGGGAATTTTTCCGGATAACGGTTTAAGGCTTTCTGTTTTTTCCACTTCCAAGACACCGCCGTGTTGGCGGAAACGCGCGCCGGAAGAAACCATAAATCGCTCCGTGTGGTCTCGGGATGGGATATCTTCAATAACCCTTGTCACGCCGTCCGCATAAAGTCCGGCAAGAAGAATAGCGGATTTAACCTGCGCGCTGCGTAATTTATTGTGATACTCAATCGCATTTAATTTTCCGCCCTGAATGGTAAGCGGAGCAAAATTACCTTTGTCTTTGCCTTTGATTTGCGCGCCCATTTGCTTAAGCGGATCCGTCACACGCCGCATCGGCCGCGAAGAAAGCGATTCATCGCCAAAAAGAGTCGCGCTTAATTTATGCCCTGCCAAAAGCCCCAGCATGAGGCGCATCGCGGTTCCGGAATTGCCCATATCCAAATCAACGGACGGCTGTTTAAACCCATGCATTCCCACGCCGTGAACTTCGATGGTTTTTTGGATAGGGTCGTGTTTGATCGTCACCCCCAAATTTTGAAGCGCTTTCATCGTGTTGAGACAGTCTTCAGAGGCTAAAAAGCCTTCATATCGACTGACGCCATTTGCAAGAGCGCCGAATAACAGAGAGCGGTGCGATACGGATTTATCTCCCGAGGGTTGAAGTGTGCCGGAGAGGCTGCGATACCCCTCAAAAATAAGTTCGGACATGCTTAACTGCGTCGAACGAGGAATCGCAGTTTGTGGAGTTCATCGAGAATTTTAGCCTGGTTTTCCAAGATTTGCTTTTCGCGGGACTCAGACTCAACTAAACGACTTTCAATTGAATCAAGCTGCTGAGTCAGGGCCACACTGGTACTCTCAGATTGAGCGCTCGCGGTTAAGCTGCCCACAAACAAAAGAAGAGACAAAACGAAAAGATTATAGCTTGCGGATCGTATCGCCTTCATGAACCGGATTCCCCTTATCTTCGGACAATAACGTTGCGGCGGAAAATTTATCGTAAATCTTTTCAACCTGAGCAAGAGCCTTCTGCGTCTCACCCTGAACAACCTCGACTTTATCCCCCATACGCAAACCGTCTTTGAGGCCGATGTTGATCACGATAAAATTGAATTTCCGATTCACAGTCAAAATGCGCGTATCTCCGGCTGTTTCATTTCCCGAAGAAGCACTTGCTGAAGAAGTTGGAGAAACTGCTTGAGACGAAGCCGATGACGGAGCCGGGCTTACGACAGGTTCCGGTTTTGTTTCAACAGGCGGTGAAAATTTAACGGGCGCGGGCTCAGAAATAAAAGGTTCCGGCGCTGCGGGTTCAGGGACAACCGAAACAGACTCTTCTCTGATGGGCGAATTTGAAGCAGGAGGCGGTGTCACTGCCTGAGGCTTCATACCCTCTATTTTTTCACTGAGAGTTTGAATCTCAGATTTCTTTTGATTCAAATCGCTTTCAAGCTGTTCGACCAAGCCGGACTTCGCTTCAACTTCACCTTTTAAAATTTGCTGCTCTTCTTTGAGCTTTTCTACTTCGAATTCCAATTCGCTGATTTTTTGGCGGTACTGGTCGGAGCTCTCTTCAGATGAGGACGCGGAATCCTGAGTTTGAATCAGTTTACTTTCAGAATCAAGGCGGAGCTGTCTCTCAGTCTGATAAGAACTAAAAATAGAAAAAGAGCCCAATGCGGCTCCCACGGAGAGAACAAAACCAACTAATACAGCAAATCTTAAAAACATAATGATAACAAAGTAGCCGGGCGGATAAACCGCCCGGCTATTTCAAAATTTACGAAAGGTGCTTCGAAACGAGCTTAGTCATCTCGAACATATTCACAACCGACTTACCGCCGAAAACAGCTTTTAATGCCGCATCTGCGTTGATATTGCGCTTGTTTTTTTCATCCTGAAGTTTGTTCTTCTTGATATACGCCCAAAGCTTCTTAACAACTTCACTGCGAGCCAACGGTCCCTTACCTACCACTGCGGCAAGCGTTTCGCTTACAGCCAACGGTTTCATAAACGCGGAATTTGCTTTCGCCATTTTGATCTCCTTTTTGGTTATGATTGCAATACAGACAATGATTTTTATACCATACCCCGCTATCTCGGGCAAGCAGAGTATTGGTAAAGTTATTTTTTAGATTTATCGAGCAATCCCTTCAATTCATCCATAAAATGACTGACATCCTGAAACTCTCGATAAACGCTCGCAAAACGGACATAAGCAACCTGATCGATTCTTGCCAGCTGACGCATAATAAATTCCCCGATTTGCTTGGACGGGACCTCTTTGTCATATTTGTCCCGAATTGTTTTTTCAAGCTCCTCGGCAATTTGATCCTGCGCAGCTAAGGAAACCGGCCTTTTTTCACAGGCTTTATAAACGCCGGCCAGCGCTTTAGATCGCTCGTAAGGCTCGCGCCGCTGATCCTTTTTAATCACAAAAAGCGGCATTTCCTCAATACGTTCGTAAGTGGTGAAACGGCGTTCGCAGCCCAGGCATTCGCGGCGGCGGCGAATCACCACCCCGTCGCTGACGGAACGTGAATCCAAAACCTTATCATTGTCGATCTTACAGTAAGGGCAAAGCATTAATTGGCAATATCCGGATAAAGCGGAAATTGATCCGCGAGTTCACGCACTTCGGCTTTGATTTTCGCCAAATGCGCTTCGTTTTGATAATCTTTCATCGTGTCATCAAACAGTTTCGCGATTTTTTTCATTTCCGGTTCTTTCATCCCGCGCGTCGTTACCGCCGGAGTCCCCAATCGAACTCCCGAAGCCACGAACGGTTTTTCAGTATCGAACGGAATCGCGTTTTTATTAACCGTAATATGCACTTTATCCATGGTTTCTTGAACCACCTTGCCGGTAAAGCCTTTCGACTTCACGTCCACCAGCATCAAGTGATTATCCGTTCCGCCCGAAACGATCCGCCAACCCAACGCTTTTAAACTTTCACAAAGAGCTTTCGCGTTGGCGACAATCTGAGCACCGTAGGCTTTAAACGATGGATCCAAAGCTTCTTTGAAACAAACCGCTTTCGCGGCAATGATGTGCATTAAAGGCCCGCCCTGAATTCCGGGGAAAACCGCGGAATCAATCGCTTTGGCATATTTTTCGCGGCAAAGAATCAATCCCCCGCGCGGTCCACGCAGAGTTTTGTGCGTCGTCGTGGTCACAATGTCCGCGTAAGGTACAGGACTCGGATGGACGCCTGCAGCCACAAGTCCCGCAAAATGCGCCATATCCACCATCACCATCGCACCGATTTCGTCGGCGATTTTACGCGCTCGCGCGAAATCAATCACTCGCGGATAAGCGGAAGCCCCCATCAAAATCAACTTGGGTTTGTGCTCGCGCGCCAATCGGTCAAGTTCGTCATAATCAATTTGTTCGGTTTTGGGGTCAACGCCATACGGAATGATTTGATAAAACTTGCCGGAAAAATTAAGCGGATGCCCATGCGTCAAATGACCGCCATGCGCCAAGTTCATTCCCAAGATTTTATCGCCGGGATTTAAAATCGCCAGAAATACGGCTGTATTGGCCGAAGCACCGCTGTGCGGCTGAACATTGGCATGTTCCGCGCCGAAAAGTTTTTTGGCACGCTCAATCGCAAGCGCTTCCGCCACATCCACGAAATCACACCCGCCGTAATAACGCTTCGCCGGATAACCTTCGGCGTATTTATTGGTCAGCACCGAACCAGCGGCTTCCATGACCGCAAGCGATGTAAAGTTTTCGCTGGCAATCAGCTCAAGCCCTTCGTTCTGGCGGCGAAGTTCGCTCACCATACTTTTAAAAATCTCGGGATCTCCCGCTTTTAAATTTTCAAACGCGTGCATTTTTTGATTCATAGGATTTGATTTTTCCAACACGTTGCTCATGCCGTCCTCCTTCAAACTCGGTATCAAACCAAGCCTTTACGATATCCATTAATTCAGTATTCGAATGAAACCCTGAAGCCAAAATCAACATATTGGAATCGTTGTGCTGGCGCGTCAGCTTGGCGCGCGCGACATCTTCCACCAAAGCCGCCCGGACTCCGCGAACTTTGTTCGCCGCGATCACACTACCGATTCCCGTGTAACAAATCCCAACCGCACGCTGACACTCACCCTTTCCGAGCGCTTCCGCCGCGGGAAACATAAAATCAGGATAGTCGCAAGACTCAGACGAATTTGTTCCAAAATCTAAAACTTCAATTCCCCTTTGCTTAAGATAAGCTGCGATTTCAGATTTAATTTCAATACCTCGATGATCACTGGCGAGGGACACCTTTTTAATTTCCATTTAGATGCCCAGCTTCTTGGTAATTTCAGGCCAACGCTTCCCCATTTCCGCCTGAATCAACTGAATGGTTTCTTCATAAACACGGATACTCATTCCGATGGGATCCGCGATATTAAATGTCACCATTTTTTGTTTCACCTCGGGATACTCCGCGATCAAAGCTTCCGCATGCGAGGGATTCATCGCCACAATCACGGACGATTCCGATAAAAACTCGGGCTTCATCTGACGGCTGCGGTGACCGCTGATATCCATTTCGCGATTACGCATCACAAAAACTGCTTCTGATGCCGCGGGAATTCCGTCGCGCGTTCCAATGCCGCACGAAGAAACTTCGACTCGGCCGCCCCAGCCCTTCTTAGCGACTTCTTGCTTGAACAGCGCCTCAGCCATCGGTGAACGGCAAGTGTTGCCCGTGCAAACCACTAAAATTTTTTTCAGCGCAGTCGTCTGTGACATCTACCTCAAAACCTCAACTGTTTTTTTGCCGATGTCGCGGCGATAGTAACAATCTTTAAACGAAATATCGGAAACAGCTTGGTACGCGCGTTCAAAAGCTTGGCGCATGGAATCGCCCCATGCCGTCACGGCTAAAACCCGTCCGCCGGCACTCACCACTTGTTTGGACGCGTTGAACTCGGTCCCCGCATGAAAAACAAAAACATCTTTGCGCGCGGAAGCGGCTTCAAGACCGGAAATCACATGTCCTTTGGCGTAACCGGAAGGATAACCTCCCGATACAATCACCACAGTCATACAGGGGCGATTATCCCACTCAAGCTGAGTCTGCTGAAGCTTTCCTTCGGCAATCTGCATAAAAAGAGGCACGATATCTGACTTTAAGCGCGGCAAAATCACCTCGGTTTCAGGGTCGCCGAAGCGCGCGTTGTATTCCAATACGTACGGACCTTTCGCCGTCATCATAATGCCCGCGAAAACAACGCCACGGAAAGGTTTACCCTCTTTTTTCATGCCGCGGACAAGCGGTTCAATTGCAATTTTGACCATCTCCTGGATTTCAGCGTCACTAAATTGTGGGTTCGGCGAAAAAGCGCCCATGCCTCCGGTATTGGCGCCCTGATCATTGTCATAGGCGCGCTTATGATCACGCGCGCTGACCAGTGGCAAAATAGTTTCGCCGTCGGTTAAAGCAAAAACAGAGATTTCTTCGCCTTCCAGTTTTTCCTCAATCACGACTTTATTGCCGGCATCGCCGAATATTTTCTGTTCCATAATCTGAGTGAGCGCGGTCACAGCCTGTTCCGCGGTTTCACAAATCACAACACCCTTGCCCGCCGCCAAACCATCAGCTTTAATCACCACCGGCATTTCGGTTTCAATCACGTAGTGCTTGGCTTCTTTCACATTCGAAAAGACTTCATATTCCGCGGTCGGAATACCGAACTTGGTCATCATCTGTTTTGAAAAAACCTTACTACCCTCAAGCAAAGCCGCTTCTTTGGAAGGACCGAAAACCTTAAGTCCTTTTGCTTCAAAAAGATTTTGAATCCCCAAGGTCAACGGCACTTCAGGGCCGACCACGGTCAAATCAATCGACTCGCGAACAGCGAAATCAAGCAGCCCCTGAATATCTTCCGCTTTAATTGAAACGCACTCCGCTAAGCCGGCGATTCCCGCGTTGCCGGGCGCCGCAAAAATCTTGGTCACGAGAGGACTTTGCTTTATTTTCCAAACCAGCGCATGCTCACGCGCACCGGAACCAATGACAAGTATTTTCATCCCGTTAAAATCTCCTCATAGAGCGAAAGCGACGAGATACATTGTCTTTCGCGGTTGCGTAGATCTAAACGCAACCGCTCAGAGCAAAATACAACAGTCACAGCTCCACCTGCTGTTTACCGGAAACAATGTCGCCGATTTTCCAAGACGCGATTCCGAGCGATTTCAAAATTCTCTGCGCCGTCGCGATATGGTTTTGCTTCATAACCAAAGTCATTCCTATTCCCATATTAAAAGTACGGAACATTTCATGATCGCTGATTCCGCCAAGGCTTTGCATCTTTCTGAATAGATCAGGCACTTTCCATGCCGCGCTGTCAATGCGCGCGGAAACACCTTTCGGCAAAATACGCGGAACATTGTCAATCAATCCGCCGCCGGTAATATTGGCGACACCCAGCAAATCCACGGACTGCATCAAACGCTGAACCGGTTTCACATAAATCCGCGTCGGAGTTAAAAGCTGTTTTCCGATCGGTCCGGCCAATTGTTTTTTGGAGAAAAGTTTGCGAACCAATGAAAAACCGTTGGAATGAACTCCCGACGAAGCAACGCCCAAAATCGCGTCGCCTTTTTTAATCTTGCTGCCGTCAATAATCCGGCTCCGTGAAACTAACCCAACCGAAAATCCCGCGACATCATATTGCGAGTGGCTTGCGCTAACCTGATAAAAGCCCGGCATAATCGCCGTCTCACCGCCCACCAACGCGCAGCCGGCTTGACGGCAACCTTCCACAACCCCGCGCAAAACTTCCCGCGTTGTCTTCGGGTCAAACTTACCCGTCGCGAAATAATCCAGGAAAACCACCGGCGACGCGCCCACAGCCAAAATATCGTTGACGCACATTGCTACCAAATCAATTCCGATAGTATCGTGCTTTTTCTGCAAAGAAGCTAACTCAAGCTTTGTCCCGACACCGTCCGTCGAAGTCACCATAATTGGATCTTTAATCCCACGCGCGCCCAAATCAAACATCGCCGCAAATCCGGTCGCACTGCCCATCACACCGGGAACTTTGGTGGATTGAATCCAATTCCGGATTTCTCCGTTATATTTGGGATCGCCTTTTAAGTGCGGAACACCCGCCGCTTCGTATGTTAATCCTTTTTTTTTCGTTTTCGTCATGACTGTGCTCATGCAAATAAACTCGTTTTCTTTTCTAGTTTCAATTTATCAACTTCATCGGTAATTTGAGTGGGATACTTCCCGTCAAAGCAAGCCGCGCAAAAATCCTTAGGGTCTTTGCCGGTCGCTCGCAACATCCCCTCAAGCGACAAATATCCAATACTGTCGACATCCAAGTATTTTTTAATTTCTTCAATCTTCATATTGGACGCGATCAACTCAGCTTTGGACGGAAAATCGATTCCGTAATAACAAGGCCATAAATGCGGTGGACAACTAATGCGCATATGCACTTCGGTGGCACCGGCCGCGCGCAACAACTTCACGCGCGATTTGGCCGTGTTTCCGCGCACAATCGAATCATCCACAACGATGACGCGCTTGCCTTTAACCACTTGCCGAATTGGGTTAAGTTTAATTTTAACTTTAAGCGTACGCTGACCTTGTTCCGGATTGATAAAGGTTCGCCCGATGTAATGGTTGCGAGTAAACCCATGCGCTAAAGCCACGCCGGATTCTTTGGAATAACCCATCGCCGCAAAGTTACCCGAGTCAGGAACCGGAATGACGATATCCGCAGCCACATTGGTTTCACGGGCAAGCTGGCGCCCAAGCTCTTCACGTACAAGCGCCACATTATTGCCGAAAATATTCGAGTCAGGCCGCGCGAAATAAACAAATTCAAAAACACATTGAGCGGGTTTGCGAGCGCCTTTGCCGTATGGGAAAAAACTGCGTAAGCCGTTTTCATCAATAATCACCACTTCTCCAGGCTCAACTTCACGCACTAAATCAGCTTCCACCAAGTCGAAGGCGCAAGTTTCGGATGCCAAAACATAACTACCGCCGACTTTCCCCAAGCACAACGGACGAAAACCATTCGGATCGCGCATGCCGATCAGCTGATTCTGAGTCAGCATCACCACGGAATAAGCACCTTCAACCCGTTTCATCGTGCTCGCCAAAGCATCATCAATCGTCGCATGCGCAGGATTCGCCATAAGATGCACGAATATTTCAGAATCCATTGTTGAACCAAAAATAGCGCCCATCGATTCAAGTTCAGCACGCAAAATCTGAGCATTCACCAAATTGCCGTTATGAGCGACTGCGATTTGACCTTTTGAATAAATGACTTTGTAAGGCTGGGTATTCAACAGATTAGATGAGCCGGTCGTGGAGTAACGGACATGACCGACCGCATGTTTTCCGGGCAACTTCGCAAAGCTATCTTCACTAAAAACTTCGCCGACGAGACCGCGATTTTTAACCAAATGAAGTTCACGGGTATCGGAGGTGCAAATCCCCGCGGCTTCTTCTCCGCGATGCTGCAGCGCGAAAAGACCCAAATGAGTCAAACGCGCCGAGTCGGGATGATTGTAAATTCCAAATACGCCGCAATAATGTTTAGGTTTTTGATTTTCGTCAGATGAATGGATGACAGCGCGGCTTGCAACAACGGAAGACTGAGCTTTTTCGAGCAAACGCGGATAATCTTTCATATTAGCTTTCCATAATTGCGGGAATTGTCGAATCAAAAACTTGTTTTAATTTTTCAACCGAAACTTGCAATTTATCCATCACCAGCTCTTTTCCGCCTACTTTTCCGAGCGGAAGCACCGACAAATCATACTTCATGGCGAGCTTAATCAGCGACTCTTTTTTACCGGAATTCACCGAGACAATCACGCGCGACTGGCTTTCTCCGAAATAAATTGCGTCTTCTCTTAAATCCCCGCCGCGGATCAATTCAAGCCCGTCGATCACCGCACCCAGACCTTTTTCACTCTTGAAACAGCATTCCGCAAGCGCAACAGCCAATCCGCCCTCGGAAGTATCATGCGCGGAATTCACCTGCTTCTCAGCGGCGGCTTCGATTAAAAACTGCTGAAGTTTCTTCTCGCGCTGCAAATCCAAAACCGGAGGTACGCCTTTTTGCAAACCGTGCTCCACCATCAAATAATGGCTGGCACCGATTTCATTCTTAGTTTCGCCGATAATAAAAATCAAATCACCCGCGTTTTGGAAAGAAGACGGCACACGGTTCTCAATATTGTCAATCAACCCGACAATACTGATGGTCGGCGTCGGGAAAACTGCTGCCTGAGGGCTTTCGTTGTAAAAACTCACATTGCCGCCCGTCACCGGAATCTCAAGGGTTTTGCAGGATTCAATCAATCCCAAAACCGATTGATGAAACTGCCAGAAAATTTCCGGCTTCATCGGATTACCGTAATTGAGACAGTTGGTCATGCCGATCGGCCGCGCGCCCGTGCAAGCCACATTGCGCGCCGCTTCGGCCACCGCAATCGTACCGCCGCGATACGGATCAAGATAGACATACATACTGTTGCAATCAGTTGAAACCGCAATCCCCTTATTCGTGCCCTTCACGCGGATCAAAGCCGCGTCATGCCCCGGATAAAGCACCGTGTCCGTACGAACCATATGATCGTATTGTTCCCACACCCACGCTTTACTTGCGATCGAAGGATGCCCTAGCAATTTCAAAAGCACCGCACCAAAATCTTTGGGCTCCGCAATTTTCGATAAATCCAAGCTTGCGGTTTCAGCGAGATAAGCGGGCTTTTGTTCTTCGCGAACATAAACCGGACCATCATCCGCCAAAGCTTTTGCGGGAATCTGCGCCACGATTTTACCGTTGTCTTTCACGATGTAATCATTACCCGCGACAACTTCACCGATTTTAACAGCATGTAAATCCCATTTATCAAAAATACGTTCCACTTCGCCTTCGCGGCCTTTTTTCACGATCACAAGCATGCGTTCTTGCGATTCAGAAAGCATGATTTCATAAGGAATCATGCCCGTTTCGCGGCGCGGAACATATTGCAAATCAATCTCAACGGCGGAATTTCCGCGCGATGCGGTTTCGCAGCCCGCACAGGTTAAACCCGCGGCGCCCATATCCTGCATACCAACGACGGCGTCGGTTTTCAAAAGCTCAAGACAGGCTTCAAGCAAAAGTTTCTCCATAAAAGGATCGCCGGCTTGAACCGCGGGACGGTCTTCATGGCTTTCTTCGGAAAGCTCTTTCGACGCAAAAGCGGCTCCGCCTAAACCGTCACGGCCCGTTGCCGCGCCAAGATAGTAAACGGAATTACCGATACCGGTCGCACTGCCGCGCACGATTTCATCTTTGCGGATTAAACCAAGCGCCATTGCGTTCACAAGCGGATTCCCTTCGTAACAAGGATCAAAATAAACTTCGCCGCCCACAGTCGGAATGCCCATGCAATTACCGTAATGGCTGATACCAGCCACAACACCTTTAAAAAGACGCTGCGTGATCGTTTGTTTCAAATCGCCGAAACGGAGCGAGTTCATCAAAAGCACGGGACGCGCGCCCATCGTAAAAATATCGCGCAGAATTCCGCCTACGCCTGTCGCGGCACCTTGAAAAGGTTCGATCGCGGAAGGATGATTATGGCTTTCAATTTTAAAGCAAATCGCCCAGCCGTCGCCGATATCGATAATCCCCGCGTTTTCTTCACCGGGTTTTACAAGCAAAGCTTCCTGACGCGGAAGTTCGGCATTCATTTTTGAAAAAAGCTTGAGAATCGGCTTCGAATTCTTGTAAGAGCAATGTTCACTCCACATGACGCTGAACATACCGAGCTCAGTGATATTGGGTTCGCGGCCCAAAATTTTCAGAATGCGGCTGTATTCGTCCGTCGTAATTCCGTGCGCCTTGATGATTTCAGGCGTAATTTTCTTTTCAACTGTAGTGGTTGTCATTTCGCTACCGCTCCCGCCTGATTAAGCAGGCTTTCCCAAATAGATCGTCCGTCCCATGAACTTAAAATGTTTTCGCTGGCGCGTTCCGGATGCGGCATCATACCGAGCACGTTGCGCTTCGCATTGCAGATGCCGGCGATATTGGCGCGCGACCCGTTGATATTCGTCGAATCGTTCACTTCCCCTTTTTCATTCGAGTAAGTGAAAACGATTTGCTTATTGTCCTGCAGCGTTTTCAAAGTCGCGTCGTCGCAGTAATAATTACCTTCACCATGAGCCACCGGCACATTCAATAACTGCCCTGCTTTAAGCTGTGAAGTAAAAGGAGTGTTGACCGACTCTGTTTTCAACCAAACATGCTTGCAAATAAAATGCTGTGAACGATTGCGCAGCATCGCCCCGGGCAAAAGACCGGACTCTAGAAGAATTTGAAAACCATTGCAGATACCGATCACAAGCCCGCCGCGCTCCGCGTGCTTTTTCACTTCATCCATAATCGGTGAAAACTTTGCGATCGCACCCGTACGCAAATAATCGCCGTAGCTAAATCCGCCCGGAATTACCACTAAATCTACTTTGGGTAAAACCGCGTCTTTATGCCAAACCATCTGGACATCCATGCCCATGACGGTTTTGAGCGCATGCTCGCAATCGGTATCGCAGTTGGATCCCGGAAAAACGATGACTGCCGCTTTCATAGAGCGCTCCACGAACCACGAACCACGGACCACGAACAAAAACTGAACCAATTCACATTAGACTGCGGCATGAGCGGGCGCCTCCAAAACTTCCACACTGAAATCTTCCATGACGGTATTGGCAAGAACTTGCTCTGCCATGAGCTTCACTTTTTTTTCGGCATCCGCTTTGGAAGGCGCATCCAAAGTTAAATCAAAGTATTTACCGATACGCAGGCTTTCAGTTTCTGCGAATCCGATTTTCTTCAAAGCATGCAGAGTCGTATTTCCCTGCGCGTCGAGAATCGATTTTTTAAGATAAACTAGAACCTTTGCCTTAAACTTCATTTACTTATTCCTTTGTGGTTGAGCTCTGCTCAGAACAAAAATATTAATGAAACTTGCAACCTGCAAGTTTCTCAAAGGCTGTGACATACGCCGTGCCGGTTTTGGCCGCAATATCTGCAGGCAGTTTCGGTCCCGGCGGCTGCTTATTCCAATCCAAACCATCCAAATAATTGCGCACAATCTGTTTATCAAAGCTCGGCTGATCACGACCCGCCTCGTATTGATCTGCCGGCCAAAAACGCGAGCTATCCGGCGTCAAAACTTCATCAATCAAAATAAGCTGATCACCCAACAACCCAAATTCAAATTTCGTGTCGGCAATAATGATGCCTTTTGACTTCGCATATTCCGCGCCGCGTTCATAAAGCATAATCGAAAGTTCGCGCGCTTTCTCAGCTACCGCTTTCCCGCAAAGTTGCACAGCTCTTTCAAAATCAATATTTTCATCATGTCCGGTTTCCGCTTTCGTTGCGGGCGTAAAAATCGGCTGCGGAAACTTTTCGCATTGCTTCATGCCCGCGGGAAGCTTATGCCCGCATACCGACCCTGTTTTCAAATAATCTTTCCAGCCCGAACCCGTAATGTAACCGCGCACCACGCATTCAATTGGCAACGGCTTAGCGCGCTTCACTAGCACTGAACGCCCTTCGAGAACATCGCCGTGCTTAGCAAGCACTTCCGCCGGCAGCCCCATCGCTTTCACATCCGTCGCGATTAAGTGCTGAGGAATCACATCCTTAAAATGATTGAGCCAAAAAATCGTGAGCTGATTTAAAACTTTGCCCTTATTTGGTATCGGATCCGGCATCACTACATCAAATGCGCTCAAACGGTCGGTCGTCACAATCAAAAGTTTGTCCTCGCCCACCGCATAAATATCACGAACTTTACCCTTAGCAACCAAGGGCAAATTGATTTCCGTCTGATAAACCGTTTTCACATTCTGCGCGGCAAGACTCATCGACGAGTCGCCTTTTCTTGAGTGCGGACTTCCTTACGCGCTTTAGCCGTAATCTTAGGAATCCCGGCACGCTCCATAATCACCGAAACATTGCGCATGTGATAATCATAATCAAAAGCTTCTTCCACTTCGTGACGGCCTAAATAACTCATCAGCTCTTGATCCGCGAGGACAGCTTCTTTCAAAGTAATCCCCTCATCCCAAACTTTTTTGGCACAGCGCTGAACCAAGGCATAGCCTTCTTCGCGAGTTAAGTCTTTGCGTACAAGCTTCAGCAATAAGCCTTGAGAAAACACAATACCGCGGCTTTTTTCCATATTGGCAAGCATGTTCTTAGGCATCACGACCAAATCTTTGATTACCGAGCTCATTAAGGTAAGCATGTAATGAACCAAAATCGTCGTATCGGGAAAAATAACGCGCTCAACCGAAGAATGCGTAATGTCGCGCTCATGCCAAAGCGCGATATTCTCAAGTGCTGCCATCGCGTTACCGCGGATGATGCGTGCCAAACCCGCGACGCGTTCGCATGTAATGGGGTTGCGCTTATGCGGCATCGCCGAAGAGCCCTTCTGCCCCTCCGCAAAGTATTCCTGCACTTCCAAAGTTTCTGTCTTTTGAAGTCCGCGCATTTCTGTAGCAAGCTTTTCAAGCGAACCCGAAAGAACAGCCAAAGCCGTCATATATTCAGCATGGCGATCACGCTGAAGCACCTGCGTCGAAGCGGGCGCAGGATTAAGGCCGAGAAGTTTACAGGCGTCTTTTTCAACTTTGGGATCGATATGCGCGAAAGTTCCTACCGCACCGGACATTTGTCCGTAGCGCATATTTTCAGCGGCCGCGTCAAAGCGAACTAAGTTGCGGTTGAACTCCGCATAAAAAACAGCAAGCTTCAAACCGAAAGTAATCGGTTCGGCATGCACACCATGCGAACGTCCGACCATCAAAGTTCTTTCATGTTCGCGCGCTTTCACGCCGAGCGCATCAATGAGCTTGATCAATTCTTTGCGGATGAGCTGAGATGCATCCCACACTTGCAAAGCCAAACCAGTATCAAGAATGTCGGAAGAAGTCAGACCGTAATGAACATAGCGGCTTGCGGGCCCGACATGTTCGGAAACATTGGTGAGAAACGCGATCACATCGTGATTCACAATTTTTTCGATTTCATGCGTGCGTTCAACGGTGAACTTGGCTTTTTTCTCAACCTGTGCGGGAATATTTTTAGGAATGTAGCCGTGTTTGGCTAAGGCATGCAGTGCCGCGATTTCGACATCGAGCCACTTCTGCAGTTTGTTTTCTTCGGACCAAATCGCGCCCATTTCTGCGCGCGTATATCGTTTAATCACAAATCACCACCTGCCATGAAAGGCTTGGTATCGCTAACGGGACTTGAACCCGTGTTTCCGCCTTGAGAGGGCAGCGTCCTAGACCGGGCTAGACGATAGCGACTCAATAATCAGTTCATTGAAAATGGCTGTCTGCGTCGTTACAAACTTCGCTTCCTTGTGCGGCGTACATTTTCAGTACGCCTCCGCGGTCGCTTGTTTGCGCCTTGCATTCAGCACATTTTGAAAGAACTGCTTTTCCTATTCAACCCGCTAAAAAATATAAACGGATATTAAAGACGCAACTTATTCAAAACAAACAACTTAGAGAAACAAGACTCTCAAAACTTGCCCTCTCAAAGAGAGCCAAGTATAGCTATAGGGGGAAAGGTTGTCAATCTACGCCATATTTAGTGTTTTTGTCCTGCGGACGGCCTTTAAGGGAGGCTTTCATTCAGCGAAAGAAACTCTCTTCAATGAAAATTAATTTGCAATCGCAGTGAGAAAAAAAACACTCACTGGATAGTATTAATATTCGCAATGGTGGCTGGTGCCATTATCTAGGTAGGATTATGAAGAGAATAAAGACTTTAAGCCCAGTGGCGGTTCTTTGACAGTCACGTCTCTAATTCGGGATTTCACTACTCAACTTTTCTATCAGTAAAAAAAATATCATTAGAAGTGATATGAATCACATCGTTTAGACGACCCTCGACATTGGTTACATAACCAACTTCTTTATCTAGCATTTCCCCATTCGCAAACAAAACCTGAACAAAGTAACTCCCTTCACTGCACAAAGAATATTCAACCGATGCTTCAGTGCTACCAGATATATGCTTGATTTGATAATCATTACCGCAGATTGAAACATTCAGCTCTTGGATTTCAATGTTGCTTTTATTAACAAACGAAACGCCAGCATATGCACGACTACAACCTATTGCAAACATACAAATTAACGAAAATACGGCAATAACTGAAAAATAAGTTTTCCTTACATCCATACGCTCACCTCACAAAAAAGATTAATAAGCACTCTTAAATCTTCGCTATAGAAAAAGGTACTGCACACCTTAGGGACAGGTAAGAAAAAAGATCAAACACCCATCCGATTAATCATTAGAGCAACGCCGTAATTATGTCAGATTGTTTTTTAGACGCAAATGGGATTTTTATAAAAAGCCTACTGAACAAAGAGTTTTTGCTCGTGTATAACCTAAAATTGATTCAAAAGGTTTTGGATGCAAGGCCTGCGCAAGCGAACGCGGGAGGCATAGTGAAAACCTATGTTGACCAAGTGAGCACAGCGCATAACGCCGCATACGAACCTTTTCAGTCAATTTTACCCGCGAGGGTGGAATTGGGTGTGAACCTTGCGCAACCGATCGCGCGAAACATGGGTGTAAATCTGCGTAGTGGAAATATCGGAGTGACCCAACAGCTCTTGGACAACGCGTAAATCGGCGCCGTTTTCAAGCAAATGCGTCGCGAAAGAATGGCGGAATGTGTGCGGCGTGATTTCTTTCGCAATCGCCGCGGACTTGGCATATTTTTTTACGATTTGCCAAACGAATTGGCGCGAAATAGATTTACCGTGCGGATTCAAAAATAAATTCGGCGAAGTTGTTTTAGCAATAAAATTTTTTCCGCCCTCCTGAACATAAAGCTCATCGCGCAAAAGCAAGTAAGCACGGATAAATTGCACCGCGGTTTTTCCGAGCGGCACAAGTCTCTCTTTACTGCCCTTCCCTTTGCATTTGATAAATGCCTCATCGAGAAAAACATTTTCTTTGAGAAGCCCCGTCACTTCCGAAACGCGCGCGCCCGCGGCATAAAGCACTTCCAAAATGGTGCGGTCGCGAAGTCCGCGTTTGTTACGCGTGTTCGGCTGCTTTAGTATTAATTCCATTTCTGTCTGCGTTAAAAAATGCGGTAATTTTTTCCAGGTTTTGGGCGATTCCAAAACACTCGTGACATCCTCTTTGATATAGCGTTCTTTGGTGAGAAAGCGATGAAAGAGTTTGATGCTGACTAAGGCGCGCGCGCGCGAAGTGGCTTCCAAGCCGCGCTTATCTTCCCCCGCCAAAAATTTGATGATATGCGAACGATCGACCTCAGACCAATCGCCTACTTTTTGAGAGTTTAAACTGCCGAGATAATGCATGAGATCGCTGTGATACGCCTCAATGGAATTACGGGCTAATCCTTTTTCAACCGACAGATAATCGGTAAATTGATCCAATAGCACATTGATTTCGCCGGACTTAGGAATGGATGTGATCATGCCCAGATTTATCGGCTTAAATCGGATGGGAGTTAAGGCGGTTAATGCAAGGCGCGGACAATTTGCCCGAGCAAAAGCCCCAGATAGGTTCCCACTAAATTTCCAAAAATCCCCATCAAAACCGCCACCGAAACAAGTGATTTATCATAAAGCGCGGCCAGCATCGGCGCTGAAACCACCCCGCCCACAGCCGCTTGGCTTGCAACCGCGAGCACACTCAACCGCACGCGGAATAATTTGGCATATCCAACCATGAAGCCTCCATGCAAAATTAGCCATACCACTCCCGCCGCGATAATAATCAAATCTTGCGACTTGGGAATAAAATCGGCTTGCGCCCGCATCGTCATCAAAACAAAGTAAAGCAGCCATGATCCGGAATGATCAGCAAAGCGGCTTTGAACTAACTTGTGCCAGCCTGCCACCGCGGAAGCCACGGCCAGCAAAGATGCCACGAGCAAAATCCACGCTTTCTGCGGAAATGATTCATGCACCGGCATACGGGAACCGATACCATGCGCGATTCCCACCAACACTATCGCGAGCAAAATCCAAACCCAATCGCGCTTCAGAAAAAATGAGTTTTTTTCGTGAATTGATTCATGCTCGGCGTCATGCGCGACACTGCCTGCCCAACGGTTAAAATGATGCTGCCAGCGATAAAAAAGAATTAATAACACCATCCACCCGTAAGACAAAAAAGCATCCGTAATCACCATCACCGAAAACTGGCTTTCGCTTAAACCAACGATCTCTTTCACCGCGAGCATATTGACTGTTCCTCCGGTCCAGGTTGCACCCAGCGCGGCAAAAGCTTTCCAGGCATCCATCGCTAAGAAAGATTTAAAAACAAAGAAGGCTCCGACTCCGGCCAAAAGCATCGACGCATAAACAGCCATCAATGTCATAAAGCTTTGCCGCCCCATATGCAGCAACTTGGAAACATTGGCGGGAGCAACCAAAAGAATCAAAGCGAGCGGCATAAGCCAAGTCGAAGAGAACTGAGATAGTTCCACCGGAACATGCAGCCATCCTGCCCAAGTAAAAACACCGGGAAGAAAGTACATCCAAAAAATGGCGGGCAAAACTGAGAAAAACTTTTTGGTACGAGGATGCGTCGAGAGCACAACCAATACAGCCTCAAGCGCGAGGATAAATAAAACCGCGGTCAAAATGGAAATCATTTGGGAGTAACGCCAATGCCTGCTTTAACCGAACTCAAGTCATAAACACCGTCTTTGCCGATGGTGTATCCGCGCGTGACTTTATCTTTCATAAAATAAGCGGAATCGAGATCAATAAAATCAATTCCCCCAACCCCCACGGCGAAATGCGCCGCCGCAGTCGTCGCGATTTGCGATTCCATCATGACACCGATCATCAATTTGATTTTATGCTTTTTACAAAGCTGCACGGCTTCCCATGCCCGGTGAATGCCGAATTTCACAAACTTAATATTCACCGCGCCGCGAAAACCTTTCGCGATGAGCTTCTGGATATCTTCAACCGAAGAAGCACTTTCATCTGCGCAAACCATGACTTTGGATTTGCGGCTGACTTCAAGCAAACCCTTAAGATCTTTTTGGGGAACGGGCTGCTCGATCAGAATGGGCGTGATTTTTACTTTTTTTAAATCACTTAAAAATTTCAAAGCTGTCTTCACGTTAAACCCCTGATTGGCATCAAGAATCAGTTTTACTTTCGGAAACTCTTTGCAAACGGCTTTCACCCGTTCAAAATCAAGCGAAGGATTCTTCCCGACTTTGAGCTTGATAGACTTAAATCCATCTTTCTTAATTTGGCGTGCGGCAGCCGCGGCGTCTTCGACGCTTCCGATGACAACCGTCATATCACTTTGAATTTTTCGGCAGCGCTCACCAAATATTTTCCAAAGCGGTTCTTTTAAAAGGCGAGTGAAAGCGTCAAGCAGCGCCATTTCAGTCGCGGCAAGCGCACAACGGTTTTGGGCTGTTATTTCTTCCAGTTCAAGAAACAACTCCAAATATTCAGTAATGCGGCGACCTTGCAAATGCTTGGCAATTTTGAGCAAGGTTTTGCGCGTGCCCGCGACGGTCTCACCCGTGATATGTGTCGCCACACAAGCTTCGCCGTAGCCCTTGACCCCGTTTTCAAGCTCGATCGTCAAAAGTAAATTATCAAGCGAGGCATGTGAACCCGTCGCGATCGTAAAGGGCGTTTTAAGTTTTGCTTTCCAGGGATGAACGGTGACTTTTTTAATTTTCATTTTTTTGCATTTGATTCTTCGATCAGTCTTTTAAACGCGACCTCATCCAAAACCTTAACACCAAGCGATTCAGCCTTGGTGAGCTTTGAGCCCGCTTCAGCACCGGCTACCAAAAAATCCGTTTTTTTGCTGACACTGCCTGAAACATTGGCGCCAAGCTTTCGCAACAAAGACTCAGCATCCGAGCGCCCCATACTCTCAAGCGTGCCGGTCAAAACAAAAGTTTTGCCTTTGCAGGGATTGTCGCCGGCTTCTTTTTCAACAATATCCATTTTCACGCCGGCTTTCTTCAATTTTTCGATGAGTTTTTTGGTGCCGGGGTTCTTAAAGAAATCTTCGATGGATTGCGCCGTCACGGGACCGATTTCGCGGATATTCTCCAAATCTTCTTTGCCTGCAACGGCTAATTTATCCAAATGACGAAAATGCTTCGCCAAAACAGCCGCCGTACGCTCGCCTACATCGGGAATACCCAAACCAAAAATGAGCCTCCCAAGATTGCGCGACTTACTTGCTTCCAGCGCAGTCACAACATTCACCGCCGACTTTTCCGCCATCCGCTCAAGCTTGGCTAGTTTTTCAACATCAAGATCGTAAAGATCAGCAAAGTCCTTCACAAGCTCCTCATCAACCAGCTGATCGATTAATGCATAGCCGAGGTTTTCAATATCCATGGCATTGCGCCCGGCAAAGTGTTTAATTCCCGCGCGCAATTTGGCTTTGCACGAAGGGTTAATACAGCGCGTCGCGACTTCCCCCTCAATGCGCTCGACTTCGGTTTGGCAAACCGGACAGTTCTTAGGGAAAACAAATTTTTTTAAACTGCCCTTCCTCTTGCTTTTCACCACCTCAATCACTTGCGGAATGATTTCACCGCTTTTTTCAATACGCACGGTATCGCCAACGCGCGCGTCCAGCCGCTCAATTTCGTCGGCATTATGCAAGCTCGCGCGCGACACCGTGGTTCCCGCCAAATGCACGGGTTTTAAGTTCGCTACCGGAGTTAAAACGCCCGTGCGGCCGACTTGTACCGTAATGCTTTCGAGAATTGTCTCCGCCTGTTCCGCGGGATATTTGTAAGCGATCACCCAACGCGGGGCTTTATTGGTGGTTCCGCAAACTTGCTGATCGCTGAACGAATTGACCTTCATCACCATGCCGTCAATTTCATACGGTAAATCCGCGCGTAAACCCTGAACTTTTTCAATCCATTGCATCGCGCTTTCAAGGTTTCGCACCACTTTGCGATGTGGCACGGTTTTAAAACCAAACTCTGTAAAAAGATTCATCGCTTCATCCTGTGTCGCGGGCGGGTTTTTGCCTTCATACCGCGCAAGCCCGTGAATAAACGCGTCAAGTTTGCGTTCCGCCACGGCTTTGGAGTCCAGCTGTTTCAATGTTCCGGCACAGGCATTGCGCGGATTGGCGAATAATTCTTCGCCTTGCTTTTCGCGGACTTCGTTGATTTTGATAAACTGTGGCTTTGAAATATATGCCTCGCCTCGCACTTCAAGCAGCTTCGGGATTTCGCCTTTGAAATGAGAGCCGGCCACGGGCAACCGCAAAGGAATCGACCGGATGGTTCTTAAATTTTCAGTAATATCATCGCCGGATTTGCCGTCCCCGCGCGTGAGTCCACGAACGAACTCACCCTTTTCATAAATCAAAGCAATCGAGACGCCGTCGATTTTTTCTTCGAGGTGATACTCTGTTTCCGTCTTACCGAGGAGCTTGCAAATACGCGTATGAAAATCTTCCGCTTCTTTGCGGGAATAAGTGTTATCAATCGACATCATCGGAACGGCATGCTTGACCGTTTTAAAACCTTCGAGCGGTTCCCCGCCGACACGCTGAGTCGGTGAATCAGCAGAAGCGAATTCCGGATGCGCTTTCTCTAAATCCGCGAGTTCACGCAGAAGCCGATCAAAAGCCTGGTCGCTGATGACGGGCTTGGCGAGCACATAATAATTATAATTATGTTCGTCTAATTTACGCCGAAGCTCGTCGATTTGTTTTTTGATGTTTTGTGTCATTTACGATGTATATGCAATTTCAAATAAGGAATACAAACCCGAGGCAGACCCTCGGCTGATTTCCGTGCTTTTAATACAATGTTTCATTCTATCTTGTATCTCGATTAAAAATAAATCTAACTCCGTTTCTTCCCCTTCAGCAAGAAGTTCCACGCGACCGTCGGGCAAATTACGAACCCACCCACTTACAGAGAAACGATTGGAAGCTTGCTTTGTCATATAGCGAAATCCAACACCCTGAACACGCCCTGAAAAATAGACGTGCAATTGTTTCATTGTTTAAGAGAACCAATCGCTTTCAGTTTATGTCGCAGATCATAACCAACCACACCGAAGGATACGCTCACGTTCAAAGAATTCTTAAGTCCTGCCATTTCGATTTCAATGGAATGATCCGCAAGACGCACTAAATCATCGCAAACTCCCGCGACTTCATTTCCCAAAACCAAACAAACCGGCTTTTGCGGAATAAAGTCCTGATATAAAACGCTTTTATGCGTTTGCTCCAGCAAAACAACCTCATACCCTTCCGTTTTGGCTTGTTTGATTGCATCCGCGGCTTTTTCAAAAAATTTCCATGCCACTGTTTTTTCCGCACCCAAAGCAGTCTTTGTGATTTGCGTGTCCGGCGGAATGGGCGTAATGCCGCATAAATAAAGTTTTTCAACGCCAATGCCGTCCGCGGTGCGAAAAATGGAACCAACATTGTAAAGTGAGCGAATATTATTCAAAACAACAATCAACGGAATCTTGTCAGATTTAGCGAGAATTTCGGACTGCCTCACCTGCAATTCTTCATGCGAGAGTTTCTTCATGATTGAACCGGGAAATCCTCATAGTCAGGACGGCTGATATACTTTTTATAAGCCCGATGATAAATCCACTCGGGAAGAATTTTCCAGACCTGCGCGATCCACCACCATCGTCCGGGAATGTAAGCGATTTTCTTTTTTTGGCTGATGGCTTTTAAAATATCGCGAGCGGCTCTTTCGGCCGACACCACCCAAAACAATCCGGGACGCCCCGCGATCATTTGCGTTGCGATAAATCCAGGACGCAAATCGGTAATATGGATTTTGGTTTTGTAATAACGTTGACGCAAACCCTCCATGTAATTTGCCATGAATGCTTTGGAAGCATTGTAAGCCGGAGCTTTACCTGATCCGCGCAAAGCCGCAATCGATGAAATCCCCGCCAAATGGCCATATCCTTGATTTTCAAAATAATGGCAAGCAACGTGGCACATTGCCTGAAAGCCGATAATGTTGACGCGCACGCCTTCAATTTCTGGTGCCCAATCCAACTTGGGGTTGACCGGCAAAATACCGGCGTTCACGATCATTAAATCCAAGCCACCCAGCACTTCAATTAATTCGCGCACGGTTTCCATCGCGGTTTCAGGACCGCGCAAATCAAGCCCGCGTAAATGAACGCGGTTCCCGCCTAATTCCTTGCGGAGGTAATCTAAAGCTTCGGGGTGACGGCCGGTTATGGCAATTTCCCAACCCTGCCGGTGAAGTTCGAAAGCAAGCGCACGGCCGATTCCCGTGCTGGTTCCGATAATAATGGCTTTTGGCATGCGCTATTGAAACAAAAAAAGCCGCCGAGTGCAACCCAGGCGGCTTTCACTAAAAAGGAGCACTAGGTGCTCGAACCATAATAATTCGGGTCTTTCGTATTTGCATTTTCTGCATTTTCCAAATCTTTCTGTCCATGCTGATCTTTAAAGTCTTCACTCGGATCCAGGTTGGGCAAATTATCGTTCACCTGCATCTCGGTTTTTTCCGACATATCACTGCCTATATCATCCCAGGATGAATTGTCATCGCTCGATTCGTTTCCCTGCGTTTCATGTTTATTGTCCAGATAGCCTTGAACCGCGGCCGCAAGTGTTTTTTCCTGGTCGCCTTTGATCTGGTCAAAAAACTGCTGAATTTCTTTAACCGCCTCAGGATTTAAATCCTGAACCATATCCTGCAAACCGGATGAATCGCCTTCGCGCAAAGTAATTTGCTTCCCTTCCGCAATACTTGCTAAGTTATCCGCGGTAATCAGACTAATCTCGATCGCGGAATCACGCCCGTCATCCGGAACGTCCACGGTTGCGGCATAAAACTCACCGCTTTCCGCCTGAAATCGCACGAGATACAAAGTGCCTCGAACCGCCGCCACCGCAACCGGAGTCGTCACTTTCCAGGTGCTCCCTTTCGGAAGACCATCCACGGCACTAAAAATAGAGCCTGTCTCCAACTTAATGTCGTTAGGCTCAATGCTGGTGAACACAGCACGGCTTAATTCAGGGATATGCACCGCGTTTTGTTTTAAAAAATCAAACACGATTGAAACTGAAGATTTTTTTTCGGTATAAATTTGATCACCGGCTTTCACCACATCACCGACCTTCAGTTTTTTCTCAACCGGATTGCCCTCAGCTGCCATCATCGCCTTACCTGCGACCTGATGCACATATCCAAGTCCATCCTTCAAAGTGGGCTCTTGTTGGGCTTTTAAACCCTCCGCGCTTTCCATCTGCGCGTCAATCAACGCATCCCGCGAATCCGCCGCAAAAAGCGGTGCGGAGAAAATCATCATAAAAGCAATTAAAAGAGCTGTGATTGGGTTCATTTTTTGACCTCTTTTTGTATCTCAAAACATAGCAATAAATATCTAGGACATAATATAACACACAAAAAAGCTTGCCTAGCCCTTGTTTTCCGTAAAACCAGAGGGCATGCTTCTTATAGGTTGAGAGTAAGTCTGTTTCCCTCTCAGCATAAGAACCCCTCAAAAAGGTTCAGTCGCAAGGCGCAAGCAAGCGACCTGAGGAGGCGTAGTGAAACCTACGCCGCACGATGGTTGCGAGCGGCAACGCAGCGAATGACATTTTTCAGGGGTTATGAAAATTGAAAAAGGCAAACTGACTGTAAAGTCAGGACGCAAAGCCACGGGTGCCAGTCATTTAAAAAATGAAAGCATAGCCGGGTTACCAATTAATCGAGAAGTCCTCGTTTAACGCGCCCTCACGATCAGTTCAGTTTTGCCGGAAAAAGGAATCATGTTCCGGAAACTGATCGCAGTAATCGTGGTGGTAGCAGTCATGGCTCAGGCGCCCATATCCGCTCAAGTACCAAGCCCCGCCCTTTTACATCTTTCACCCGTTCTTGAAAAAATCTCTACTCCTAAAGATCTGTCAAAATTCATGCGCAAAAACTTTAAGTTTGTTGAAGACCGGGAAAACTTCGGAAAAATAGATCACTGGCAAAGCCCCGAGGAAATGCTTGCTCTGCGTAAAGGCGACTGTGAAGATTACGCGCTTTTTGCGGATGCGGCACTGAAAGAGCTTGGATATGAAAGCCAGGTTGTCAGCATTTACGGCGACAATCAGTTTGCGCATACCGTCACTGCTTTTAAACAGGATGGCAAATGGCGGATTTTTAACGACGGAAAGCTTTATAAATTCGACACGGATACAATCGAAGAAAGCATTTCAAAAGTTTACGCTCAATGGGGCTGGGCCGCCTTCACGGAAAAAAGAAAAAACCGGGGTTGGCTTAAAAAGATTTTCTACAATCCTTCTTACCAACCCCGGTCTCAAAACTTTCTCTGACAAGCTGCGGATAAAGCAGACTAACTTTTAATCTCTTCCGCCGCCCCGTCCGCCATTATTATCTCGTCCGCCGCCGCGATTATCATTGTCGTCGCGTTCATTGCGGTTGTCTCTGTCATTTCCACCGCGGTTATCGCGGTCATTGTCATGTCCGCCGCCGTTTCCGGGGCCGTCATTCCAATCATTATCGCGTCCGCCGCCATGCCCATCACCGCGTCCGGGGCCATCATTCCAATGATTATCGCGTCCGCCGCCATGCCCATCACCGCGTCCGGGACCATCGTTCCAATCATTATCGCGTCCGCCGCCATGTCCGGGACCGTCATTCCAATCGTTGTTATGTCCGCCACCGTGATGATTGCCCCATCCGCCGCCATAATGACCGCCGCGATCATCAATCTCGCATTTTTCCGGTTCGGGAATTTCAGGTATCTCCTGGCCCGGAGTTTCACCTGGCGTGTCCGAAATTTCGTCATTAATAACGCCGGTATCGGTCGGGTCAAGATCCGGACGGTTTTGATCCGGATCAGAGCTATCGCCCTGCTGCCCCATCGGTTCATTGCCCGTCGGTGGAGCATAGCCGTCGGCGACTTCACGTTGCTCGATTAAAGCCTCAAAAAAATCTAAGATTTCCTGAAGAGCTGCGGGATCCAGATCACCAACCATGTCCTGACCGGGCGTTTGCCCTTGAGTCAGGGTAATTTCTTTGCCTTCCGGCACATCAGCATGCTGTGAACCGGCAATTTCCTGAATATCAATTGCGCTGGCCACTCCGTCATCAGGGATGTCGACCGTTGCCGCGTAAAAAGTTCCGTTAGCCGCCTGATAGCGAACGACGTAAAGTGTCCCGCGCACAGCCGCAACTGCCGCAGGTGTTGTCACTTTCCAGCTGCTGCCCTGAGGCAACCCATTCACCGCGCTGTAAATCGAACCATTTTCAATACGGATGCTTGTAGGCTCAATACTTTCCAGTGTCGCGGTCGTATTTTCCGGCAGATGCACGGCATTCATAAAACTGTCATCAAATGCGATTGAAACAGAAGACTTGTCTTCGGTTTGAATTGTATCGCCGAGCTGCAAAATATCATTGGCACGCAGCTTTTTCTGAACCGGCGTTCCTTGTTTAGTCCAAAAAACTTTGCCCTTAACATCATAAACACGGGCTTTTTTGTCAGTTTGGCCCAAAACGACTTTAGCGGACGGAAGCATGGCAGGAAAAGCAATCGCATTCAGAGCAGCGCCGCTCGGTGACACGGCAGGCGAACCTGTCGGAGGCGCAACGCCTCCCACCTCAGCATTCAGCTGCATGTCGATATCCATGTCGCGTGTTGAAAGCTGAGCAAAAACCGAACCATAGCTAAGCATCGTTGCTGCGACGGTCCAAACAATTATTTTCTTCATAATTTTATTTCTCTGCTTTCTACTTTTGTCAAAAAAAACAGATTCGATTTAATCTTGGTTATTGTAGCTGTAACACTGTTCACCCTGACATTCGCCATACGACTCTTCACCGGAAGAAGGCGCTTCACTCAGTGGTTCCGGAGGGAGACCGATGTCATTAATTGGGTCTAACGGATCACTTCCTCCGCCCACAACGCCCGGTCCCGCAGGATCCAAATTATTTGTACCGGTTAAATCTCCGCTGGTTGGAGGCGCGACTCCGGAATTATCATTCTGATCACGCAGTTCTTTTAAATTTTGAAAAAAATCTAAAATCTCCTGAACCGTGGAAGGATCCAGATCTGAAACCAACGATGCGTCGGGAATTTCACCATCTTTAAAAGTGATTTCTTTTCCTTCGGGAACATTCGCGCCGGTTTCACCGGTCAGCTCCTGAATATCAATCGAGCTGGTCTTGTCATCATCAGGCACATTGACGGTTGCGGCATAAAAAGTTCCATCCGCGAGCACGAAACGCACCACATATAAAGTTCCGCGCACGGCCGCAATAGCCACCGGCGTTGTTATTTTCCATGTACTGCCATGCGGAAGCCCGTCAATCGCACTGTAAACAGAACCATTTTGAATTTTAATTTCAGTCGGTTCAATGCTGACAATCAATGCCTGTGAATTCTCGGGAACATACACCGCATTTTTATAATTTTCATCAAATGTAATCGATGCAACCGAACCCGAGCCGGTAATAATTGTATCGCCGGCTTTGATCGTATCGCCCTTCTTAAGCTTTTTTTCAATCGGGCTCCCTGCGGAGGAACGCTTCGCATCACCCTTCACTTCATAAACACGGGCTTTGCCGTCAGTTTGTCCCAAAATAACCGCACCGCCCTGCATGGCAGCCGGCAAATACGGGTCGATAAACTTCTGGGGACCTGCCGCAGGTGCCAGCGGAATAGCCTGGGAGCCTGTCGGCGGAGCAACTCCGGCTAAATCTCCGGCATTCAATTTTAAATCGATATCCGAATCCCGCGCGGAAGATTGCGCGAAAGCGATTGCCGGCACCAGCAGACATGCCAAGATAAAAGAAATCTGTTTGTTTTGCATAAGTCCCTCCCCGGGATCTTTTTTGTTAAGCGCTTCGGCTGTAAATGAACTGCAAACCGCCGATATGCCGGTTGTATTCGTAAATATCGTTGTTGTTTTCTGTGTTGAAATAATTGTAAAAAAAGCGCGCCGAAAGCGTCTTTGTAATCGCGTAACTCAAGGCGGCGTACAAATCCCAATCCAAATCCTCGCGGCGTCTCGGATCCAGCGTCGTCGTTGATTCAAAATCGGGATAGTGTTGATTGCTTAAGCCGGAAGAAACGTCGATTGAAAAACGCGAAAATTTCGGAACAGGCGTGTGATATCCCAAACGGAATGTCGTTCCCCATGAATCGAAATTGGAACCGCGGTTCTCACTGGTATTAAGCTCGCCGCGGAAAAAAACATACCGTTGAAAATCTTTGCTGTAAAAAAAGTGCGTAAAACCGACATCATTTTCAAAACCATCACGGGATGTTTTAGAAGGCTCACTGCCATCCGGACCGTAATTGGCAACTGTCATACGGTCAAAGAAAATGGTTTGGGTCCGTTCCGTAAAACGAGTATCCGCGGACAAGGTCCAACGATTGCGGTTGGAGTAAATATCTTTATCTAAAAACCCGAGCAAATATTCATACCGCGCCCCCAACACAACATCTTTCTCACCGACTTTGACGCGCTGGCGGGCATTAATTCCGAATTCCTCGGAATGATAATTAAACTCTTCAAAACTATCATCATGCAATGTCTGGCGCGCCGCATAAGTCAAATCGATGGCGGTATCACGTTTGGAATAAGCACGATAACGAAGCGCCAAATCTCCGCTATGGCGTCCGGCATCACGATCCCCCGCAATGGAAAGATTTTTATCTTCGGGACGCAAAATAACATTCGAATCTACCTCATAACCATACCGCGCCTGAATATACCAGCGCTGAATTTTTTCAGGCTGATCGGAAGCTGAAAAATCAGGTCCCTTCATTTGCTGAATGGCGGAAAGCGACCAGGCTGCGTAAGGCGTTCCTTCGCCTTCCTGCGCCACAGTTGTCCATTCCTGAGCGGCTTCTTCATAGCGACCGCTGCGCGCGAAAGCCTGTCCTAAGAAATAACGCGTGGGAATATGCTTCGGATTCTTTTCAAGCAATGCGTTAAAAATGACGATGGCCTCATCGGATTTTCCGAGACGATCTAATGTCATGGCACGGTAACGCTGGATCAGCTCATCTTTCGGAAAACTCTGCTCAAGCTGGTTTAAAGCAACTAATGCTTTTTCATAATCCCCTGCCTGAAAATAACGGCTGGCATCACTGCTTAAAAATTGGTCAGGCGCGATTTCCTGCGAGTCCGCGGTGCGTAACCCAGCATCAGGTTCGGCCGCATGCGCTTCGGAAATTGCGTGCGCGGAAGGCGTCATCGCGGAAACACCTATTAAGCCGCATGCAAAAATGAAGAAAATTTTTCGGTTTAAAAAAGACAAGTTCACGAAACCTCCGTTAACATGAGACGAAAATTAACAGACGAAAGGCTCATCTGCAAATTTCAGCCATTTTAAAACTAGCAAAAAATATCAATGCAAGACTTTAGCGGCTAGCCACGATCGAGGTTTCCTTACCGTCGAACGTTGCCTGTTCAGTCCCTTCAATTTGAGTCGACTGACAAGCGGATAAAAGCATCGCCAAAATAAACAAGGCCGGAAAAAAGATGATTTTATTCATGGGCGGGATTATATATCAGTGCGGGAATTCAAAACAACTTCTGTTTAGGACTGTTTCTTAATCTTACGCAGCCGGTCATAAAGCATCAAGGCGCGCAAGCGGGCATCCGCATGGTCTACTAACGGTTTCGGATAGTCTTTTCCAAGCTGAACTTGGGCCGCAGCCAACACTTCCGCAGGCGCTTCCCATGGGCGATGAATCCACTTATCGGGCAAATTCGCAATTTCAGGAACCCATTTACGGACATAAGCGGCTTTTTCATCAAACTTCTCGCCCTGCGTAAAAGGATTAAAAATACGGAAATAAGGCGCGGCATCAGCTCCGCAGCCCGCAACCCATTGCCACCCCAAAGTGTTATTCGCCAAATCCGCGTCAACGAGCGTATTCCAAAACCAGCGTGCTCCCTCCCGCCAGTGAACCAGTAAATCTTTGACGAGAAAAGACGCGGCAATCATCCGTACGCGGTTGTGCATCCAGCCGGTATGCCAAAGTTCGCGCATCCCCGCGTCCACGATCGGATATCCCGTTTGCCCTTTTTGCCAGGCTTTGAGTAATTTTTTGTCGTTTTTCCATTCAAATTTTTTAAACTCCTCGCGCAAAGGATGATCGGTTGTCGCGGGAAAATGGTAAAGTAAATGATAAGCAAATTCACGCCAGTAAATTTGACGGATAAATCCTTCAGCTTGGCGAATCCATCCCGTGGTTTTTGTCTTGGCTGATTTTTTTTGAACTTCATGCCAAATACGGCGCGGACTGATCTCGCCGAAATGAAGATACGGAGACGTCCTCGAAGTCGCGCGGATCGAAGGCGTGTCACGTCCGTCCAAGTAATTGACCGCGTTTTCATTCAAAAAAAGTTCCAGCTCAGAGCGAGCACCCATTTCACCGGGCTTCCAACTTGCGGACATGCCTTCATACCATTTGATCTTTGGCATCAGCTTGAGCGTTTGAATTAAAACGGAAGACGGCCATTGAGCCGGAGCCTGAATTTGCGCGGGTTCCTTTTTAGGTTCAGCGGGATTACCGAGCGCGGCGCATTTATTCCAGTAAGGCGTAAAAACTTTAAACGGCGTGCCTCCGCCGGTTTGAATTGTCCAGGGTTCATTCAGCAGATTCGCGTTAAAACTTTGCGCGTCAACGCCGGTTTCTTTGAGCGTTTCTTTGATTTTTTTGTCGCGCGCGATCACCGCGGGCTCGTAACGGCGATTCCAATAAACAGCCGCAGCGCCGGTTTCCTTAATCAGTTTGTTTAACTCGGCTAGCGAGTCCCCTTGCCGTAAAATAAGACGGGATTTTTTAGATTCAAGTCTTTTGCAGAGTTCTTGTAAGGATTGATACAGCCACCAATGACTTGCCGCGCCGTGATGCCACGCCCCTTCCGATTCGGGGTCGTGAATATAAACAGGAATGACCGCGCCTTTTTCTAAAGCTTCAGCTAAAGCGGGATTATCGTCGAGCCGCAAATCAGTCCGAAACCAAACAATCGTCGTTTGGCCGAAAACTTTTTGGGTCATGCCTTACGCGCAAGCCAACGGAGTAATTGAGCGCCGAATTGAAGGTATTGATCGCTAATCTCCACCTGAATGGATCCCTCCACCGGCAAAATGACCCGCTTTTTGCCCCAATCTACCCAGCCTCCGCACCAGTGCGGAGCAAAATCCGTCGTAAACGCCGCGGTTCTGATGTGATCGTCTCCGCTCACCACAAGCAAAGGATAGTCTGTGCCGATAAATTTTTTAGAGGAAGGCTGAAATGCCCGTGCCGTTAAAAGAACCTTGCTTTCTTTTTTAGGCTTCACCTGATTCAGCCCGATCAAAACAGGCGCGTTTTTTAAATCAAGTTTATTTAAAATAGCATGCTTCCCTTTCGCGAAAGGATAAAGCCCCGAGCCTAAATTAATGCGGTCATCTTTTTTTTGTAATTCAATCGGCAACAATTTTGCGATTTCTGATTTCTGCCAATTGCCGTAAGGACCCGCGAAAGATCCCCAGCCGCCCACCATCAAAAATCCGGTTCCGGATAAAATCTGATAAATCAGTTTTTGCTCTGCTTTTTCAGACAAGCACTCATAACCATAATCACTGAAAATAATCGCGTCATAATGCATTTCCGCGATAGCGGAATCCAGCTTAGCTCCGGGATGGATATGAACCACTTGCGCTCCGATGAACTTAATCATCGCGAGCAAATAATTCGCGGGACCGCCCGCAGGGCTGTCCCCACAGTATAAGATTTTCATAAAAAGATCCCTTGGTAATAATGAATGAAGCTTGTACGCGGAATTATAGCAAATACGGCAAAATTCAAAACGGAAAGATGAAATTTAATCAGCCACGGATTTTTTTCCGAAAAAAGAACCGCTTCAGTTCTTTTTCAGGTCTTCCAAGCGAAAACGAATAGGAACTAAAGTTTGAGATTCAACGGCAAGCATTCCGGTTTTTGCGGGTTTGAACTTCCACTTTTTTATCGTCTTGAGCGCGGACTCGTCCAACGATGCCACGCCGGAACTTTGACGGACAGTCACTTCTTGAGGATGACCCCGCCGGTCTATTTTGACCAGCAAAAGTACCAAACCCTCTTGCGCTTTCTCAATCGCGTCCCGCGGATAAGGGGGCGCCGGATTTTTTAAATAGCCCGGCTTTTCTTCCGTCGCGCCGCCGCCGGCGGTATGCAAAGTTGTTTTATGAATTCCGGGCTCCGCAGAACTGCCGTCACCTTGATGCTCGGATTTTTGCGCGACCGGGACGGATTTGGCAGGCGTTGGCTTCTCTTGCCCTTTCACAATCGGCGGAACATCCATTTTTATTTCACTTTCCTGCTTCTGAATCACGGGCTGTTGCTGGGCGACAACTCCCTGCGATGTCTCCGCGGGCAAAGCGGCAACCAAGTGCAATTCCATTCCGCTTTCAACCATTTCAATTCCATATTCAGCGGAATGCACCCAGGTTAACCCGCCGACAACCAAAAGCGCGGCATGCAGCAGAATCGCCAAACCAAAACTGATTAACCCGATTTTTTTTTCAGGGCTGGGTTTAATCCAAACCGGTAGCTGACGCACTGTGGAAAAAGAGTGATTCATAGTCAAAGTGCTCATACCTCAGCCGCCTTTTCCGCGGAAGCTGCGGCTTGAGAATCACTGGTGGTTTGAATCGCAACTTTGGAAATGCCGGTTTTTCTGACTTCATCCAAAACACGGATGGCAGACCCAAAATTGGCCTTTTGGTCGCCATGAATAAAAATTTTAGGGTCTTTATCTTCGGCCTGAATTTGCTTCAGCCGCGCGGGAAGAGAATCCAAATTAATTTTATCTTTGTTAATGTAGAGAAAACCTTCTTCAGTTACGGTCAGAGTCGTAAACGATTTACGATCCTGGGCGACCGCCGTTTCAGCAACGGGCAAATGAACCGGAACCGCCTGATTTTTAACCATGGAAAGCGAAACCATCACAAAAGTCGCAAGCAGAAAAAAGACGATATCAATAAGCGGAATAATTTCAATTCGTGCGCGTTTTCTTTGGTACGCGGGAATTTTCATTTCAAATCACCTTATCAGCTTCGCGGCGGCGCGGCGGATGACTGCGGCTCAGCAATAACTCAAGATGCGACGACGCGTCTTCAATCTCATGCCTCGCCTCTTCAACTTTTGAATTCAAATAGTTGTAAGGAATCAACGCGATAATCGCGATTCCCAAACCGAACGCAGTCGCGATCAACGCTTCCGCGATACCGCCCGTAATCGCGGCGGGCGCGTCAAGCTCACTGCCGCCCAACAAACTAAATGCGTGAATCATGCCCGTCACCGTTCCGAGCAAACCCAAAAGCGGCGAAAGCGTAATAATCGTATCGAGAATCACAATCCCCTGATTGTAGCGCTTTAACTCAAGACTCGCGGCGCGCAAAAGCGCATTCGTGAAAGAAGTCGCGGTATTCGCCAAACCATAGACAAGAGTACGCGCAACAAAATCCTGGCTATCACGTCCTTTTTCAAGCGCGGCTGAAATATCGCCTTCTTCCACAGAGGAAAGAATTTCATCAACAATTTCGGGTTTGCGCCGGCTGCGTTCCCGAATGATAAAAATAACTCTCTCGATAACAACGGTCGTCGCAACCACCGAAGTAATAAGAAGCGGCCACATAATCGGCCCGCCTTTTTTAAACAACTCTAAAATTCCGCTATCCATAAATACTCTAATCCTTAGTTATGAAACAATTGCTTGCTGGGGTTTCAAGTTCCCCGGCTGGATAAATATTAAGAAAGCTCTATGAGGTCTTAATAAGATACAATCTTATTTAAAATCATACTTCTGTCAAAGCTTTTTTGAGCCTTTCAAAAGGCGCTCCGAAAAGGGCTTCCGCTCTGAGAAAAACACGCCTATCGTCTTAGCCTGAATACCTCTTTATGCCGAAAACAAGAAACCAAATGGTCATTCACGATGCCGACCGCTTGCATATGGGAATAAAGCACCGTCGCGCCCAGAAACTTAAAACCACGCTTTTTCATGTCTATGCTCAGCGCTTCGGATTCGGGAGTCACCGCGGGAAGCTCTTTCAGACTTTTTCTGCGGGCCGGTTTTAATTTTTCAGTAAAAGGCCGAACATAGTTTGAAAAACTGCCAAACTCTTTTTGAATTTCAAGAAACCGCTTCGCGTTATTAATCGCCGCTTCAATTTTCAAACGGTTACGCACAATCCCCGCGTCATTCAAAAGCCGCTTCACATCCCCCGCGCCGAACTTCGCTACTTTCTTCGCGTCAAATTTCGCGAAAGCTTTGCGGTAATTTTCCCGCTTATTCAAAATGCAAGACCAACTCAGCCCTGCCTGCGCGCTTTCCAAAACCAAAAACTCAAATTGTTTTTTGTCATCGGTAACCGGCACACCCCATTCTTCATCGTGATACCGAAGCATCAGCGGATTCCCCAATCCCCACCCGCATCGCGGTTTCGCATCGGCAACTTTGTTTTTCATGGATTAATTCTAACAATCATACTCTTAAAGTTGCTGTGGAGAGCTCGAGGAGAAAAAATCTTCGCGCTCAAATACTTTAACCTGAAATGTCGGGGTATGCCCTAACAGGGTTTTATACTCCGGCACTTGAGTAAGTTGACGAAAAACGGGAATAAACTTTTTCCATAAAGCATCCATGAGTATTTGAATCTTGAGGTGATGCTCAGCAAATTGCTGCTCGCGCTCCACAAAGTCACTCTCCTCCCTTTTATAAAAAAGATCACCCCATAATTCATACTTCTCAATCTTGTCGGGCTTAGGAACTTTTTCTCCAATGCTGCCGATAACGGGATTGTGTATCGCCACATTTCGAATCCGTCTAACGATGTGATTAGTAAATGTATTAAAATTTTTAATCTCAGTCCCTTCACCTAAGACTTCGACTAGAAAATCGGATCTGTTGTGAATCTCCACAATCACCGGCCTCTTCTTTCTCGCAAATTGTTCAAGTCGAGAATGATATTCTTTTATTACAAAATCCTTAAAAATTCTCTCAATATCAGCGTCCTCTTTCTTTTTAATAAAAACTTCTCTCAGACCAAACTGAGCTTGAATTTTTGCAGTAAAAAAAAATAAATTAGATACCATGTCGGCGATTGTCCCTAGATTCGTATAAAATATGTCAAATCGCTCTTTGAAAAGAGCTGGAATCCGTGCCGTCGCCGAAGAATTAAGTCGGAGGACATCCAGATTTACAGCTAGACAGCGAAATATTGTGTAGTGAGCCATTGCAATATTTTGCAAGTCTGCTGACACCTCCTGCCGAAAGTGTATCCAAAGCGGGTGATTTTTTTGAAAATCATTCCGACAAGTCATTGGCGTTATAAACTCTGCCCAAAAGACCTCATAACTTGGAAATGAATTTACAAATTCAGGCCAATAAAATTGTTCAAAACCATCTCCGTCATTTTCCAAATTCCAAGCTGTCATAAATTAACTCGCGATTTAAAGTGTTTCAAAAATTAATGCTAGATAATTATATCAGACAAAAAAAGATGCGAGCCTAACTGTTAGTCTTCACAGACTGCTCAAAAAGTTCCAGATACAAGGCGCGTTCAAGCGCCCGCGGAGGCGTATGGGCGAATACGCCGCACAAGGAAGCGAAGAACGCAACGCAGTAGATGGGCTTTTTCAGCAGTCTGTCACTCGTAACGTAAGGCCTGGATCGGCTCCAGTTCAGATGCCTGCTTCGCCGGCCAAAGACCGAAGATCAATCCCACTGCCGCAGAGAAAAAGAAAGCGAGCAAAATGGACCCCAATGAAATGACCGTCCGCCATCCCGCGAAAACTGAGACGCCAAATGAAATCCCGACCGCCAGAATCATGCCGGCAACTCCGCCCATAAAAGTAATCACCACCGCTTCCACCAAAAATTGCGCCAAAATATCGCGCGGCGCGGCACCCACGGCCTTTCGCAAACCAATTTCCCTGGTTCTTTCTTTGACGGAAACCAGCATGATATTCATAATCCCGATTCCGCCGACCAAAAGTGAAATCGCCGCAACACTGCCAAGCAACACCGAAAATATCTTGGTGGTGCTGGACAAAGCCTCCTGCATGCTTGCGTTATTACGAATATTAAAACTCTCATTATCGTTCGGACCAATCCGGTGCCGCCGCTTGATTAAATTGGATATTTCTTCCTGCGCGCCTTCGATTTCTTCGGCGGTTTTAATTTCCACATCAATTTGATCAACATAATCTTTCCCCAAAACGCGGCGCATGGCCGTATTGACCGGAATTAAAATCATGTCATCACGGTCGCGGAAAGCATCTGATCCCAGGGACGACAAAACACCGACTACTTTAAAATACACGCGGTTAATTTGAATTTGCTTACCCACCGGATTCTCTTCGCCAAAAAGTTCGCGCGCGACGGTTTGCCCGAGCAAAACAACGCGGCTGCGCGCCTGATCCTCTTCCGGGGTAAAAAATCGTCCGGCAACCGCTTCCTGATTGCGCACCGTGGCATGATCCGAAGTGGTGCCCGTCAAACGGGTATTCCAGTTTTTTGAGCCTGCGACTACCTGGGCTGATCCCGAGACCTGCGGAACCACTTTACTCACGGACGCAACCGACTCACGAATCGCACGGGCATCTTCCAAAGTAATCCGGGTAACGCCTGCATCCGCCCCCATTGCCACTCCCCTGACTTTCGCCGAACCCTGCCGCACGGTGAGCAAATTGGATCCCAACCGGGACAACTGTTCCGTCACGGATTCTCTTGCTCCGCGGCCCAGCGCGAGCATAGTGATCACGCACGCAACCGCAATCAAAACACCGAGCATGGACAAGAATGAACGTAATTTATTGGCGAGAATCATCCGCATCGACTGCTTGAAATGTTCCTTCCAGCTCTGAAAAACACTCACACTCTCTTTCGCGGCAGGTGTTTCACGCGCCGGCAATTGTCCTGCCATGGGCTGACGTCTGCGCTCATCCTGAATAATTTTTCCATCATGCATGCGGATAACACGGTCAGCTTCCTCGCCGATTTTTTCATCATGCGTCACAATCACAATCGTCATTCCCTGAGTGTGCAGTTCTTTAAACAAATCCATAATTTCCCGCCCGGACTTGGAATCTAAATTACCGGTGGGTTCATCCGCCAAAATCAAACTGGGCTGATTCACTAAAGCGCGCGCAACCGCCACTCGTTGCTGTTGTCCTCCTGAAAGTTCATTTGGATGATGCGCCATGCGGTCTTTCAAGCCGACACGCTCCAATAATTCAGCAGGTCTTTTAGCATAACTTGCGGCATACGGAGAGTACATGAGCGGCAACGCCACATTTTCCAAAGCACTGGACCGCTTCATTAAATTAAATTGTTGAAAAACAAATCCGACAGATTCATTACGGAGCTGGGCGTAATTTTCTTCGGTCAGCGCGCTAACGTCTTTACCTTTAAAAAAAATCCTCCCCTGATCAGGCGCGTCCAAAAAACCAATCAGATGCATGAGGGTCGACTTACCCGAACCCGACGGTCCCATAATTGCGACAAACTCACCTTCTTCCAAAACAAAAGAAACGCCCTGCAATGCGCGCACCTCAATGGTGCCGATATGGTAGGTTTTACTGAGGTTTTCAGTTTCGATCAATTTCATCGATTACGCGGGGCTCCGCTGGCGCTCCGGTTACCGCCCGTGGGAGACAAAGCGGAGCCGCCTGATTTTTTTTGCTTGCGGCGAACGACTAAAATTTCTTCTCCGACGGAAACACCCTTCAAAATCTGAGTCATTTCTCCATCCGACTCTCCGATTTCAACCGGAATCGGTTTCAGCCCTCTCAATTCTTTTTTATAAACAACAAATTGTCCGTCCGTTTTCTCCTTCATTTTTCTGGGCATTTCCGCAATGGCTTCCGACGGCACCAGCAAAGTGTTTTTTATGTCTTTGATAAAAAAAGTCACCCCCGCGGTCATTCCACTGCGAAAAACATCGGGAATTTCATCAGGTAAAACATCGATCGTATACACATTCACGTTGTTGATTAATTGGCTTTCATAGCTAATATGCGCCACTTTACCTAAAAGCACGTTGCCGCGGTACGCGTCGAGCTGAATTTGCGCGTTTTGGCCAAGCTCAACCAAAGCAAGATCGGTTTCATCGACTAAAACTTCCACAATCAAACGGTCTGAAATCACCACAATCGGATCCGCCGTGGTTACTGTTTGCCCGGGCTCGACTTTGCGGGCGATAATTTTTCCATCCAGCGGCGCCATTAAAGGCGCGGGCTTGTAAGCCGATTCCCACTCACGGTAAACCGCTTCGCCTTTGGAACGGGCGGAATCAAGCAATGCGGCGCGTTCGGTGGAGCTCATCCAAGCCAAAATCTGCCCTTTAACGACCATGTCGCCTTCCTGAACCAAAACTTCTTCCACACGGCCGGCAATCGGCGGTTTCATTTCAACCCGGTTATACGGCTTCACTTCACCCGTCGCGGAAAAAGTAATCAGCAAATCACCGCTCTTCACTTTGACTTTACGCAAAACTTCAAGCTGAGGTCCGTCCGATTCCTTAAAAAAGAAAAACTTAACCGCAAAAATCACTGCCAGAAGAACCAGCAAAATCATTCCATAACGTTTTATAAAATTCACGAGAGCGCGTCCTCCAAAGTTATGCCTTGTGCCAAATCCCAGTTCGCGTTTTGAACCAAAACATTCGCGAGGCTTTCAACGAAATTTTTCTCCGCATCGGCGATTTCCTGTTCCGAGATATCAAAGTCCTGAAAATTAACCAGCCCTGATTCGTACTCCTGACGCACAATTTCCGAACGTTTGCGCGCGGCATCCAAAAAACTTTTACGAACGCGGATAAACTCCAGCGCGTCAATCAGTTCGGCTTTTGTTTCCGCCAATTCCACGGTTAATTCATCTTTCGTCCCGCGCGCGGATTCTTTGGCAGCGCCATAATCGGAACTCGCCTTGCGGATGCTGTTTACATTTTTTCCGCCGTCAAAAAAAGGAATCGAAATCCGAATTCCCAAAACCGATTCTTTTTCCAACTCCGACGCACGGGGGCCGGAATAGTCATAAGTAAAAAATCCGCCGATATTCGGCCAAATGGACGCTTGTGCCGCGAGAATCGCCGACTTAAGTGCCTCGGCACTTTTTTGTTCACGCAAAGCTTCAGGCTGAAATAAGACTAATTGCTCTGCGGAAGCTTCCGTCACCTCATTCTGTGAAATGGGTATCAGCTTTTCCAAATCGCCCGCGATTTCCACCGGCAAATCAAAATTTTCACCCATTTCGCGGCGTAAACGGTAAGACTGACTTTCAATTCGCCTTACAATTTGCCTCACTTCAAATTCGGCTTGCTCGGCAATTGCGCGAGCGCGCATGGCGGAACCGATATGTTCTCTTCCCGCTTCATAGCGCAATTGAATGAGTTCCGCATTTTTTTTGCGTCGTTCGGAAATACGCCGACTCACTTCAAGCTGTTTTTTGAGTTTAAGAAGCTCGATATAAACCTGCCGTAAACGGAAACGAACCTGCGCGCTGGTATTTTTATAATCGAACCGCGCGGCTTCCAGATTTTTGCGGGCCTGTAAAAAATTTCCGGTGGTTTCAAAGCCCGAAAAAAGGGTTTGTTCCGCGGTCAGCCCCACCCCAAGCGCATCACTTGATTCAGTTCGCGCGCGGCTTGTGCGGCTTTTGCCCATATCACCGGTCACCGAAGGTAAATAGTCGCCGAACGCGATATCACGGCTGCGGGCAATGGAATCAACCTGGTGTTTAGAAGAAAGAATATCAGGGTTGCTTCGTACTGCAGATTTCACCATATCGGCCCATTCCACCGGCTTTTCAAAATAAACACGAGGACGCTCCTCCGGCGCAGACCAAGCCTGCGGTGAAATCATCACCAAAATTAAGATTAAACGGATTGTTCGCATGAATGTCCCTGTTTTCGAGCAAGATTCTAGATTTTATTACCGATCAAGTCGATGGATTTCAAAGCAAAGTGTAAGTAAAGGGTTAGACGCAAAACAGGGACAAAAGTGGCGGATTCGATTCCGTAGTTATTTTTTTGAAAAGAAACGGTGCCAGCTTAAAGCAAAGCCGGTATAAACCAAGAAAAGAGCTCCGACAGCGGAAATAAAGGCGATAAGTTGACCTATCCATCCCCAGGCTTGACCCGTGTGCAAATATTTAACCCAAACACGGGCTTTTTTACCGAGACTGCCTTCAGCATAAGGTTCCCATTTCGTCACCTCACCCGATTCAAGATCATACGAAAGCGATGATCTTGGATTGGGGCTATTATGCTTTTCTTTGGATTCTTGAATTGAAACCGTCACGGGAGCGCCGGGCTTTTGCGGAAAACGCAAATTTATCGAAACCCAATCGGGGGTGCGGCTTTCGACTTCAAAACCTATCAGATCCACATCTTCTTGCGTCAACGGCAATTCCGCCGGTTGATGCGCCTGCCCTTTTTCGCCTCCCTGTCGCGGCCCGCCTTCGGGTCCGGCCATACGCTGAATCGGCGCAGGCGGTTCACTGCCCATCATGCGGAACAAAAGCGTATTCGCCCAGCCATACGACATCACAAGCCCGGTCAAAGTCGTAACCAGCAACATCGGCAGGCACCAAAACCCGATGACATTATGCCAATTCCAATCACGCTGTTTACCCGATAACTTTCCGTTAAAAAGAGTAATAGCTTTGAGGGACGGTAAATTCCAATTACGAGGAAACCAAATATAAATCCCGCTGATAACCATGAACAAAAAAACAGCGTTACAAAAACCAGTTACCGCTTTGCCTTTATCTTTGGCGCCCAGCTTGCGGTGAATATCCTCCACCCAATGCATAAAATCGTGCGTTTTGGAACCCGCGCCCAAAATTTCACCAGTATAGGGATTTAAATAGATACTTCCGCCTTCACGGCCGAAGGAAACCACAGCTGAAGCCTCGGGGTCGGATTTGAGCAAAATACCGCTCACTCGACCGCCGGGCATAGCTTCAACCGCCTTGGAGAGGATCTCAGCAACAGACATCGGCACGGCAAACGCCTCTATCACAGCAACTTTTTGTATTTTCTTTTCGGCAAATTCGACAATTTGCGGTTCAAAAGCAAGAATAGTACCGGTCAGCGCCATTATAAAGATGACCCCGCCGACAGCAATACCGCTAATCAAATGCGCCCAAAAAATAAACCGCCGAGCCGTCATTCGATTTAAACCTCAGCCCAACTTCGCAAAAGATTGTGATAAACTCCCGTTAACTGCACGGTGGTCTGAGCCGCAACAGGATTTTCTTTTAAATCACGCGACAACCGTTGAATCGCGAGATCAAGATCATAAAGCAGGGTGCGGTGAGCATCTTCGCGAACCATACTTTGAATCCAAAAAAATGAACAAATACGGGCGCCTTTTGTCACAGGCTTGACATGATGCAGACTTGTGGAAGGATAAAGCACCATGCTTCCCGCCGGAAGTTTCGAGCTATGCACACCGTAAGTATCCTCAACCACTAGTTCACCACCGTCATATTCTTTTGGGTCACATAAAAAAACCGTAGCGGACAAATCGGTACGGATGCGGTGCGGCGTTCCGGGAATTTGCCGAATCGCGTTATCCACATGCGTGCCAAAATTTTGTCCGCCACGATAGCGGTTAAACAGCGGCGGAAAAACCTTTGCCGGTAAAGCCGCCGCCATAAACTGCAAGTTCTTTCCAAGTGCCTGCAAAATCATATCGCCCACCTGAATAGCAGCAGGATGATTTTCCGGAATTTGCGCGTTGTTTTTAGCCTGAGCGGATTGATAGCCGGCCGTCACTTTGCCATCTACCCACTCCGCGTCTTTAAAAAGCGCGCGGGCTTTTTCAACTTGCTCCTTGGTTAAAATATCCGGAATATGCAGTAACACTTGATACTTTCTTTTTTAGAACTCGATATCCATCGTCAGCGTCGCTGAACGCCCGGGACCCGAAATGAAATGTCCGCCGCCGATGCGGTCAATATATTCCTGATCGGTCAGGTTGTACGCGTTCAAACGCAATTTGTAATGCTCATTGATAGTGTAAGCAAGCATCGCATCCCAAAGCATATAAGCCGGCGCTTTGCGGGTATTTGATGTATTCGCGTAGCGCATATCCATAAAGTTGATACCGGTACCAATTTCAAAATTGAACGGCAGCTTGTACGTCGTCCAAATATTGAAAGAGTGTTCGGGAACATGCGACATTTTCTTGCCAACATCAGCCGCTGTATTTGTTTCCCGAATCTTACTTCTCATAATCGTATAGCCGGCAAACACATTCCACTCGTCCGTGATACTTCCGGTTGCGCCGAACTCGATACCCTCCACGCGCTGCTCACCATCTAAAATATTCGGTTCGCCCGGAACAAGACTTGGCGTGCGCGCATTGGTTTTATCGGTGCGGAAAATTGCCGATGAAAGCGAAAGACGCTCTTTGAGAACATCCCATTTTGTACCGATTTCAAAAGTGCGGCTTTTTTCCGGATCCAGCGACACAGTTGTCGCGCTAAGCGGAGACAACGAAACCAAGCCCTCGGATGAAGGATTAATCGAAGTTCCGTAGCCAATATAAAAGCTTCCGATTTCAACAGGCTTATACACAAACCCCGCGCGCCAGGTCAAAGCACTGTCCAGAGACTCAAAGTTCTGCCCGGTAGTCGGCGTATAGTCGGTTTTGAAATAATCCCAGCGCAATCCGCCGTTGAGTTCAAAATGATCCCCCAACTTCATGGTATCAAATCCGTAAAGCGCCATGGATTTGGACGTAGCCGCGTTCTCTCCTAAACCATAACGAATCTGTCCTGTAGAGGGATCACCCGGGTCGGGGTTCCAAAGATTCGTCGTCGAAACAACCGCAGAAATTCTCGGGCGATTCGTGGATTTTTCACGGATCGCTTCAATTCCGGCTACAACAGCATGCTCAATCCAGCCCGTTGCAAAATTAAGCAGCAAGTCGGTTTGATTTGCCAAAATTTTATCCACTTGGTCACGCGCCTGAAATTGACGGTTCAGATTAGTGGTGTTGACATTCTGAAAGCGCGGCGCAGTCAGAATGGAGTCGCGATGCGTGCGTCCCCAACGAAAATTATTACGCAAAGTCACATGCTCATTAAAATCGTGCTCAAACAAAACCGTTGCGATATTGGTCATGGTTTTTTCACGGTCACGATTCGTGAGACCATAAAAATTATTCCAACTGGCCGGTGAAGGCTTGTCACGGTAAGCCTGAAGCCCGGCGTTTTGACCGGCGGGAACCCAAGGGCTGCCGTAAGTCGGCATATTATCCTGATTCAGCTGAAAATAACTGAGCGTCAAACGGGTGTCCGTATCAATACCTAATGCCAGCGACGGAGCAATTCCCCAACGCTGATCGCCAATCACTTCATGCCCCGCGACGTCGGCATCATGAAAAAGCGCATTGAAACGAAATGCCGCGTCATCCATGCCTTTATCTTTTATTTTAAGCGGCTGATTGATATCCATTGAAACACGCTTATATTCAGCCGTACCGAAACCGACTGAAGCGCGGTAAAACGGATCAAGCTTCGGAGTTTTGCTGGAAAGATTCACCGTTCCGCCGGTAGAACCGCGGCCGGTATAAGCGGAAGAAGGTCCTTTCGCAACTTCAACCTGTTCCAGATTGAAAGGATCGCGGGTATAACCGCCAAAATCACGAACCCCATCCACATAAATATCATTGCGCGCGCCGAAGCCGCGAATCGAAAGAAAGTCTCCACCCGGTCCGCCGCCGCCCTCACCGGCCTGCATACTGATACCCGGAACATTTTTCAAAACATCGCGCAAAGAAGTCGCACCCTGATCCTGGATCACCCCCTCGGGAATCACCGTCACGGTTTGCGGAACATCGCGCAAGGGCTCTGTATATTTCAGCGAAGACATTTTTTCAGGCTTATAAGATTTTTTGCGATTATCGGCTTTGCCGCTGACAACCACTTCGGGCATGGTCGCGGGCTCAGGTTTCTTCGCCGCTTCATCCACTTTTTCAACGGCTTCAACATTTCTGATGCCCAAAATCATTCCTAGGGCAAAAAACACCGAAAGGACTTTGACTTGAAACGATTTTTTAATCGACTGAATCATTTTTTATCTCCCAGAACTACGCACAAAATGACGTGCTGATTTTTAGCTGGGTTTAAATGCCTGGCTGAAAAAAATAACAATGCTCTACTTGGTCAGAATTAATTTATCCGCACGCGTCACGCGCAAACGATATTCTTGCTCGTGATGCACGATGATGACTTCCTGCTCTCCTTCAAAAATCCAATCGGATTGAAGTTTACGTAAAGAAAGCTTGGGTCTCGCCGAAGCCTTCTTTTCGAAATTGTCACCACTTTGATTTTTCATGACGGATCGATCTTTTCTATCCGCATCCGGTTGATTAGTGGCTAGGGTCCACACGAGGGGGGTTACCTGGCTCCGGCGCTTTTAAGACTTCACACAAACAATAAAGTCTTAATAAGACAAAATCTTAGTCGGATACCATCTTTTGTCAATCTTTTTTTAAACTTTTTGAGATTTAAATTTAAACAAAAATCTGCCGATATAGAAGACCTATGATTTACTCTCAATTTGTGCGCTTGAAAAAAATCTTCTTTGCGGGCATGGTTTTATTTTGTTTGATGATTTCCCCCGCTCAAACTCAGTTTTCATCCGCGACAAATACGCAGAAAGCTCCGGGCCCTATCAGCATGGAACCCGCGGTCGAAAAAAACGGTGTCCGCGTCGCACTGCGTTCAAGTATTCAAAAGAGAAATCAAATGCAGGTTTTGGTCCGGGTCAGCAATTTCAGCGAACAGCCTGTTTTAGTTTCGCCCGACGCGGTTGAAACCACGACCGGCGAAGGGTTTGTTATTTTGCCGTCCAACGGTCTCAAAGCGTCACCTTCTGACGCAGCAATCACTTGGTCGCGAATTTCAAGAGCCGCGACACTCATCCCCTTTGCGGACCCTTATCAAGTTATTTCCAAATCACAAAAAGTGGCCGACTTCGCGAAAAAAAGCGGCTTATGGGATCAAATTCAAAACAGCCAGCAGAAAAAAACTTTTCAGCTCAAAGAAGTCATTCTTCAGCCGGGCATGGCCACGCACGGGCTAATTGTTTATGACGCATCCTCGCTCAACGCGTTTGAATACAACCCCATGTTGCATATCAAAGTCATGATCAACGGTGAGCCGTTTGAATTTGTTTTTGACAGCACGCCGCTCAAGCAAAGCTCAAAAAATTAGCATGCCGGCATCTTTGCCCTCCCTGCCTGATCATCCAGTTTACGACATCGCAATCATCGGCGGCGGCATCGCCGGAGCGGGTATCGCGCTCGAAGCCAGCCGCAAAAATCTGAAAGTGATTCTTTTTGAGAAAAGCACCTTTGGTTCCGGCACCAGCAGCAAAAGCTCGAAACTCATTCATGGCGGTTTGCGCTATCTTGAAACCGCATGGTCGGCTTTACTAAAGCTGAATCTTTTTGAATTCTGGAAAAATTTGCGGTTTGTTTTTCTGGCATTGCATGAAACGCATATTCTCGCCCGCGCTTGGCCGGATCTCATTCACGATATCGAGCTCTTCATGCCGATTTACAAAAACCAAGGCCGCAGCCGCTTCGCGGTTTTCTTCGGAACATGGATCTACGGTTTTTTATCGCTTCTCGGAGGAGGTAAACACAAAACACGCATCCTGGGTTCGGCCGAAGCCGCTTTAAAAATGGAGCCCTCGTTGGCAAAAGAAGGCCTCATCGGCGCGGTGCTAGTTTGGGATCACACAACCGATGATTTGGCTCTGGTACGACGAATCATTCAAACGGCTCAATCTTTGGGCGCGCAAGCATTGGAACATTCCCCTGTTACAAACTACCTCTATGATTCCGTGAAAAAAATCTTTGCGGTAAAAGTTTCCGGCACCGTTTATTACGCGAAGCACATCATTAATGCCGGCGGTGCTTGGGCGGATCAAATCCGAAGCAGCGCGACACATGAACCCAGCGAAATGATTTTACCCGTCGCGGGCGCGCACATTCAGGCGCCGATTTTCTCCCAAAATTCCTGCATTCTGCAAGCGCCCGATAACCGTATCTTTTTTATTATTAACCGCGAAGGGCAGGCGCGAATCGGAACGACGGAACGCATTGAAAAAAATCCGGATCATGTCGCGGCAACAGAAAAAGAAGTTGATTACCTGCTTGCCGGCGTACGTACTTTTTTTCCCGATACCGCCCCGTCAAAGGAAAAAATCATTTCAACCGACGCGGGCATTCGGCCTCTGGCAAAGCCAGCACGAACAACCGCTCCCGAAAAAATCTCAAGAGAGCATGAATTCATCAAAGATAAAAACGGGGCCATTCATGTACTGGGAGTGAAGTTAACCGATCATCGGCGTGCCGCGCGGGAGCTATTAAAACGTTATTTCTCGGTCTAAAGATTTTTCCCGAGCCACTTCAGAATATCAATTTGAGTTACGATTCCGACCAGCACCTTTTCAGAATCAACGATTGGAATACAGCCGAATTTATCCCGTGCCATCATTGCCACCGCATGGGCAATCGTATCCTCCGTGGTCAAAGTTTGGGGCGACTCCGTCATAATTCCTTTTAAAATAAACTGATCCATCTGCTCTTTATCGAACACAAAGCCTTCTTCCGTGCGGTGCGGCGGGGACGCGGTCAGCAAATCACGATAAGTTACGATCCCGATCAGCTTATTGTCCGAATCGACAACAGGTAAATGCCGGATTTTGTAAAGCCGCATCTTCTCTTCAACACTGCTCAAAGAATCTTTCACATGAGCGACAATTACTTTTTGCACCATAATTTCTTTCAGCAAAATATCACGCATAAGAAGCCGCCGTATTTTGATTCAAGGATTCTTGAATTTGTTTAAGCATCGCCGTGGCACGGGCGTTTTGAGGATCAATCCGGAGCACATTGCGAAAACTGCTGATCGCCGTTACCGTATCCCCTCGTCCCAACTGGGCATATCCTAACCCCATATGGTTTTCAACATTCGCCCAATCTTTCGTCAGCGCCAATTGAAACTCAGGTTCGGCCAGCTCATAACGCTTACTGGACAAAAATAAATTTCCGATATTCCGGTGAAACTGCGACTGCATCGCCGTTGACCTTGTATGCTTTAATCCTTCACGAAAAACTCCGATGGCCTTCTGGGAATCACCTTTTTGGGCCAAAGCTGTTCCAAGCAAACCGTAAAGTTCCGGGTCATCTTTCTTAAACTGAATGGCGGCGGCCATTTCCTGCACAGCTCCATCCCATTGCTTATTTTGAAAGAAAGCTGCTCCAAGCTGGCGGTGGCACTCTCCGGACGGCACTAAATCGCAAGCGGCTTGCAAATGCTCATAACCTTCTTTATTCCGGTTCATTGCGATGTAAAGGTTACCCACGTCGCCGTAAATCGATGCTAACTGGCTGACACTGGCCGCGGTTCGCGGCTGACGATTCAGTTCCGCGAGCGCAAGTTCATAATACTTCAGCGCCTCCTCATTCTTGCCCTGCTGTTTATTCACGGAGCCCATCGCGATTAAAGCCTTCACATTTTTAGAATCCTTATTCAGAATTTTTTGAAAAGTCTCGGCGGCATTTTCAGTTTGCCCCTGCTTCAAGCGGATCATGGCCAAATTGCCTTCAATTTCGATGTCATTCGGACGCAGTGCAGCGGCACGCGTCCAAGCATTATGGGCGGCATACAAATTATCCTGGGCATAATAAGCGCTCCCCAGCATGGAAAGCGCGGATGCCCGCATAGGCTTTTGCGCTGGCGAGGTTAATCCGGATACCGCTCGGCTCAATTCCGGAATGGTGCGCGCCACATCGCCGGTGCGGTAATAAAGCGCACCAAGGTTATAACGCAATTCGGGGTTTTTTGGCGCTTTGCTCACCGCTAATTTCCACGCTTTAATCGCATCCTTCGGCTGGTTCAGCTGAAGATAAAAAATTCCGAGTGAATAGTAAAAATCGGCGGATTCGTTCGTCTTAATCATTTTTAAATAGGACCGCAGCAAAGCCTGAAGCACATTTTTGGGCAGAGATTCGGCGCCTTTTTGAAAATCCAGCATCCGCGTGCGCATGATAATCTGCTCATTGGCCGCGTCAAAGCGGGTAGGAATCTGCCTGTCCACCACCGGCGACATAATACTTTTGGAATCATTCGAGTGAATCGCTCCAAAAGCATGCCCCAACTCATGCACCAGCACCGTCTCTTCCTGCACTTTAAAAAGCTTATGGGCCGGATACCGAATCACGAGATGCCCCGAAAAAGGACGCGCTTGCCCGATCTGATGCAAGTCGCGGATGTTCTCGGCAGGAATCGATGCCTTCACATGACTGAGCCCGATTACGATGTCAGCGTCTTTCAGCTGCGCGGTACTCCGCAACTGATCGAGCAAATCATCCATTTCAATGCTTTCGCTCTCAGGTTTCCACTGCAGATAACGCACCAGCTTAAATTTTATTTTAAATCCGCTCTCAAAAATCTGCGAAGCATAAGCCAATCTGCGCTCAAAATCAGCCCGCCAATTCGGTACGGATTGAAATCCCGGTGTCACTGCCGCCACCACGCGGATCTCCCGTACAGAAAGACTCTCAGCGGAAACGGTGCCTGAAAACATCACCAGAAAGCCCATAACGATTGCCGCCGTCTTCCGGATCATGATTTAGAACCCCGATATTTCCATAAAACTTCCAGCGCCAAAAAGAAATCCGCGGCTTTTATTTTTTTGCCCTGCTTCACGGTGCGTCCCTGATAAGTAATGGCAATTTCGCCGATTCTTTTTTTAAGCGAAAGCAATTTAGACAAAATTTCAGCTTCCGATTCAAATCCATCACACTCGAGCCTGAATGATTTTAAAAGCGGCAAAGGAATAACTTTGTAACAGGAATAAACGTCTGTCAACCGCGTCCCAAAAATTAAATTGGTGAAAAATGTAAGCAACTGATTGGCGATTTTATTCGGCAAAGCCATGCCGGCCGGATTCGCCGCGGCCAAAAACCGCGAGCCAAAAACCGCGTCCGCCTCCCCTTTGAGAAGAGGCTCGACCAGCTTCGGAATATCGAATGGGTCATATTCCATATCCGCGTCCTGAACAATCGCAAAATCACCTGACGCGTTTTCAAAACCCTTTTTAATGCTGTAACCTTTTCCCTGATTCACTTCATTGTGAAAAACGCGCACATTCCTGGGATAGTCCGATCCCAGCGCGTTTGTAATGGCAAAAGTTTGATCCTGACTGTGATCGTCAATGATCAACACCTCAAACTCAACCGAAAAAGGCACGGCAATTATTTTCTCAACCAGCCGGCGAATCGTCGGAGCTTCATTAAAAGCGGGAATAATAATTGAAAGCTTAGGCATACTTGAAATTATCGGCTTTTTCCAAAAACTCTTAAAAATTCATCCTCAACTCAAATCCCTCAAAGATTTGCCGACGTAACTTTATCCGCTTACCGCTGAAAAGAAAAAAAGCGGAGACCCCGTCGGGTCTCCGCTTTTTAAAAGTTTGCTTCTATTTCACTTAGTAAAAAGACTTCTTCGCAGCCGCTTCCGCTTCGCGTTTTGCAGCCATAGCCTTACCGAGCCGCACTAAGCTTTCAATGCGGACGCGGCGTTCTTCCTCCGTTCCCGTTGTCAATGTTTTAAGAGGAACAGCAGCGCTGCCGATCGATTGCGCGGAAACACGGGGTTTCTTTTGAGCGGTTGCCGCCGTATCAGAAGCCTTGTTTTGGCCCCAACCATATCCGGAATTCGCGGATGAGGCGGCAGCCTTCTTAACAGGCTCAACCGCTTCCTTCTTTTCCCCGCCCCAAGTCCACCCAGAAAGAACAAGCACCAAAGCGGTCAACCAAACAAATTTTTTTTCCATACTTATCTCCCTTTGGGGTTGGAATGCGTATTGATATTTGCCGAAAAACTAATATGATGACAGCATTTACATTGTAGCGAAACCTAAACTGGACTTCAAGCCTCACAAACTATGACGCAGACATGGCCTTTGGTATTCAGAGGTGTTTTACAAGCCCTCTTCTGGGGATCAGTCTGTATGCTGATTTCGTCAACTCACCTCCATGTTCCCGCTCTGCTCCCCATTCCGATTATACGGAAATTGCTGTTAACGGGACAAAATCCTTTCCCTGAAATTGGCTCTGAGTACAAAGCATTCAAACCCTTTTTGCCGCAAAATGAAAAGGTCAGTTACATTGGCATCCGCCCCTCCGATGATTACGCCGCTTACCTTCAAAAGCTCTTTAAAGCACAAAGCGCTTTGGTACCGATGGTTCTCACCGGCTCTGGTGAGCGGGCCGCGATCATCGACTGTCCTAATTCCAAAATCGCGGACGCCCGCATGAATGAAGAAGGCTACAACCTTCTCATCCCTCTTGCAGATGGCAAAGGGATTGCGATCAAGCGGCCATGACTTTATTGATTTCCGTATTCTCGGTAGGAATCATCGGCGCTTTGGCCGCCATTTGTCTTTTGCGCGGTCAGAACTTGCCCGTGCGCTGGCTGTTCATTACGGCAGCGGCTTTCCCTCTGGGGTTTTCAATTATTTCTCTGCTTCTCTTTTTTACTTATCTTATTCATCCCGTGTCCGGATTTAAAGTCACATCGTTTCTGCTTTTACTTCTCGCTGGTGCTGGGAGTGTATGCTTTTTTTTAAGAAAAAAATCCTCTAAAAATCTTTCTTCGGCACTACCGGCATCTTGGACAAACTCCCGATTATTTCTATTTTGGCATTCATTTTCTCTCGTGGGCAAAATCCTTTTAATCGCCGGTTTCATTATTCTTATTTGGGCGTTTTTAAGATTTCTGACCGCTTATGAATCTTTCACATTACACGATATTTACGGAGGCTGGGACGCACGATTCTGTTGGACGCTTAAAGCTAAATTCATCGTACGGGATCCTTCACAGTGGACACATCTTTTTCACGATTCAATCGGCTTAGCACACCCCGGTTATCCGCTTCTGCTGCCTGGGTCGATTGCCTGGGGCTGGCTGGTTCACGGTCATGAAGCGGTCATTTGGCCGCCTCTGGTGGCCTTTTTGTTTATGCTTTCTTTTTCGTCGATCATCCTCTGGTATTTGTGGAGTTTCTCGCATCCTATTTGCGGTCTTCTGGGCAAAGCTTTTCTATTGTCAATTTACTGCGTTATCTACTGGAGCTCCTGCCAATACGCGGACGTCCCGCTCGCTTTTTTTATTACAACCGCAACTGTTCTTTTGACCGTCTCACTGAAAACGTCTCAGCCCGGCCTGCTTTGGGCTTGCGGATGGATGGCCGGATGTGCGGCGTGGACCAAAAACGAAGGATTTCTTTTGATTGCGATTCTCGGACTCATCACATTATTCTCTTACCGGAAAAACCTGCAAAAAATGAAACAAGTTTTTTTACCGTTCATCGGCGGACTCTTCCTCCCAGTCTCAGCAATACTTATACTCAAAATATTTTTAACGGAAGATAACGGCGAGTATTTGGATTCGGGACGAAACCTGTTCGATTGTATTCAGGCGCTTTTCGGCCGTCCTCAGCACAGCCTGACAATTTTGAGCGGATCCGTTTCGTTTATGACCCGTCCTGAGTGGAGCGGGCTTTGGTTTCTTTTCGGCGCGACGCTTCTGCTCTCATTAGTTGTTTTTTCAATTAAGAAAGAAAAAAGCTGGCCCTTTGCCGCGGTCACCGGACTCATGCTGCTGGGCTACTTTGCCGTGCTGCATCTGTCGCCCCATAATATTGTCTGGCAAATGCAAACGGCCTTTCATCGCCTGCTCATTCATGCCGCGGGACCGGCTTTGATTTTTACATTTGAATGCTGGGGGAAAATTCTTCCGCCTTTGCTTTGTGAGGATAAAAAACGGCTGTTGGATTCTTGGGCTCATTCTGAACAAACTTAAGGCTGAATAGCCCGAAACTGGAAAGCTCTTTCGTCCGCTGAATCAGAGAATCAAAGTGTTTTCCCCAAAACAACATGCTTCATTTCAGATGAAGAAAAATCCCCTTTTAAAATTTGCCAACAGTCGATTATCAGCCTTTGCTTTCCATCATGAAAATCGGCTTGATTTTTTTCAAACCGGCTGAATTCTTTCCAAGGCGTCATAATCACCAGCACACTGGCTTGTCTGAGGCAATCAAGCGCGGAATCGGCGTAACTCACCCGATTCCCTAAAATTTTTTGAGAATTGGACATGGCAACGGGATCATAAACAACGACAGGATGGGAATCATTGATTAAAGCCTCGGCAAGCTTCATTCCTTGCGACTCTTCAATCACATCCGTATCCGGTTTATAAGAAAGCCCCCAGAGGCCAATAACATCTTCCTTTTTTGCATAAGATTTAACCAAGCTTAAAAGCCAGGTAACCTGAAATTCATTGACCCGGTCAGTCGCTTCAGCAGAAAAAGCCGGAATACCCACTTTTCTTCCCATGCAGGAAAACGCGCGGTTATCCCGCGGAAAACAAGGTCCTCCATAGCCTAAGGCGCCGCGCAAGTATTTCGGCCCCACGCGTGAGTCGGACCCCAAAGCCTTCGCAACCACTTCCGCATCCGCGCCGGGCAGCTGCTCACAAATACGCGCCAAAGTATTTCCAAACGAAATCTTCATGGTGACATACGTGTTAAGTGAAATTTTTGTGATTTCCGCGTTGATGAAATTCATTCGATGAATCGCGGGAGCATTCGTACAAAAGTCTATAAACAGTTTTTCAAGCGTTTCGCCCGATTCTTGATCGGACTCCCCGATTAAAATAAAATCGGGATTAAGAAAATTGTGAATCACATTACCCAAGGCGATAAACGCGGGGTTATAGCACAGTCCCAAGCTTTGACCGCACCGCTTTCCTGATTTTTTTTCGAGCACAGCCTTTAAAACTTCCATGCTGCCAGGAAGAACTGTACTGACAACAGACACAACATGGAATGAGTTTTTTTGGCGCAACACGTCGCCTATCCGTTCAAGTGCCTGCTCAACATACTCGATCGAAAAGGATCCATCCGCCATCGATGGCGTCGGTACAATCACAAAAGTAATGTCGGTTTGAAGAAGCTGATTTAAGTCCGTGGTAAAAGATAAACGTTCCTTCCCCAGCGTCAGACAATCTTCAAGCTGAGGTTCAAAACAAAACTTACCCTGATTAAACTCTTGTACTTTAGCCGAATCACTGTCGATACCAACCACATGACATCCGCGGCTGGCAAGCGCGGCCGACAACGGCAGACCTAACTTACCCAAGCCCACGACAGAAACAGATTTTATTTTTTCTTTCATATTTTCATACTTTATCAGAACCACACCGCAAAATTAAGATTTTTTTGCGGTATTACGCGCGCTTTCAAAAAAATGGTAATCCATTTTGATTGACAAAGCTTTATGTAAAATATATATCTCCTTGGGAAAGTTAAAGCTTATTTCTGAAATCAGCCACTTAGCAATTCGTATTCCGTCAAAGCGGGGTTGAATTTTAAAGGAAAAATAATGCAAAGCGCTTCTCCGGAAATTTTAAGTTTGCCCATGATTTCTGCCGTTATGCCGACATTTAATCAAGCGCCTTATATCCGTCAGGCTATCGACTCTATTTTGAATCAAAACTACCCCCATCTTGAAATCATTGTGGTCGATGGACAAAGCACCGACGGGACGGTGGATATCCTCAAAAGCTACGGTGACAAAATAAAGTGGATTTCGGAAAAAGATAAAAACCAAACCGACGCGCTGAATAAAGGATTCCGCATGGCCGGCGGCGAAATTATCGCGTGGTTAAACACGGATGACCTTTATGAGCAAAAAACTCTCATGACAATCGGAAAATACTTCCGGCAGCACGCCGAATGCCAATGGCTTTATGGCCGCTGCACTATTATCGACCAAGATAGCCGTGAAATACGTAAATGGGTTACCGCGTATAAAAACTTTTTTTGCCGCCGATACTCCTACGAAAGCCTTTTGATCCAGAACTTTATTTCTCAAATGGCTGTTTTTTTCAAACGCAGCGTAATTCAAGAGATTGGTGAATTGGATGACACATTGCGTAACGGAATGGATTATGATTTTTGGCTGAGAATCGGAAAAGTTTACCAACCTCATTTTATCGATCAAAACCTGGGGATGTTCCGCCTTCATCTCGACAGCAAAACACTCAAAGAATCAAAAAATCTTTTTGATAATGACTATCTCTGTGCGAAAAAATACGCTCAGGGGCGGTGGTGGATTATTTTTCTTCACAAACTTTTTCACATCGCTATTTTGACCCATTACGCTTTCATTGGATTTTTAGTCAGATTGCGCGAAAAAAAATAGCTCCTCTATTCCCTACTTCACCTCTAGGGTCGTCATCAGGTAGCGGCTATCTCGTGTAATGTAGTTAAAATTCTTTATGGTTAAAAAATCTCCAACCCGGCTTTCCAGCTTTTCAAGGCTGTACCAATCCGCATATTCCCCATATGAGTCATAAAAACGGACATAGCGGTAAAAAAAACGGTTTTTTGTAATGTCCTCATGAATCGAAGGCAAGGAAGCCCTTGTCGCGATTTCCCAGGCTTTATCCGAATACAGCATCAGTCTGATTTCTCCGCCCAGATCGAGTTGAGAGGCTGCTCGTCTCAAAATTTCACGAAACTTCGGCGTATGATGCAGCACGCCATTCGAGTAAAAAACCTGTATGGGCAAAGCGCATTCAAAATACGGGGTGTCGCCGCTTACTAATATTTTCTGCAAGGGTCTAAAGCCATGCAGCATCAAGATTCTTTCCGCAAACTGAAGGTTGGATAAAGAGATATCCGCAATGGATACGCGGTTGCCGTTCTTAGCGAACTGCAGAGCCTCAATTCCAAAACCGCAGCCAAAATCAAGAACATGCTTAGCGAGGATTGTCTGGACACCGGAATAGAAGCGCCATAAACCGCGATAATTTCGCCATCCTGTCGTTCCATAGCGGATATCTTCAAATTTTCGGGTCAAGCGAATCAAGGCATCGTCACTCTCATGCATAAGCTTGCGAGTATCAAAATAGCCGACTTCATCTACCGGGACATGGTGCCACTCGCTAACCGCCTTATTAAAACGAAAGAGGTAAAAATATTTAAAAAAAAATCTTTGAACGGGATAATTAAAATAAATTTCCCGCCAAAACTTTCTAATAATCCGCAGGATCCGTCTCGGCATCAACTCATATTCCCCTCAACATTTCGGCTATCAAGATATGCCTGCTTTTTTGAATAGATTTCACTGCGATTCAACAAAAGACAAAACGAGGTCTGATTTCTCCGACGGGACAGCCAAAATATTTTCATTCAACTCGCCCTGATTATGAAACGGTCTTAGCTTGCCATTTTTTTGGAAGGAAAAAAAACAGTAATTGAACTGCTGAAGATAGCTCAAAATGTCTTTCCCGCGATAATTCCAGTTTTCAAGAACCCAATCCGCCAATTCACACATAATCACAGGACGCAAAAATTCCAAAGCCCGGGGCGCCGCCCGCAAAATGGCCATTTCTGAACCTTCGGTGTCTATTTTTATAAAATCAAGGCGCTGAATGGATTTTTCGAGGATGTAGCCGTCAAGCGTTCGAACCGACGCTTCTTCGGTTCTTAATTTTTCAGAAACCAAAGGCGGTCTAAAACTGCTGCGTCCGCTTTCCATGCCGTCGCAGACATAAATCGGCTGGGTTTGAACAAAAGAGCCCAACCCCAAATTTTCAGCGCGAACATTCGCGCAGGCATTAATTTTAAGATGTTCCCGCAAACGGGATTGAGCCCGCTGCGACGGTTCGAAAGCCGTAACCTGACCGCCATAGTGAGAAAAAAGCAGTGAATAAAAACCATGGTGAGCTCCGATATCAAAAATGACCCAATCTTTTTTCAGCCACCGGGACAAAAAACGACGTTCACCCACCTCAAAAGGAATGCCGTAGCGCAGGCAAAAGCTCAAATAGTCTTCTATCGCCAGCCAACAGTGTCCCCACTCCAAACAAATAGGAACCGGCTGAGACGGCCAAAATTTGTTTTTAATCTGAATGCATTGGCCCAAAAACCCCACAATCCGCGATTTAAAAACATGCATTCCTTGGCCGCTTTTCATAAAGACTCCCAATATTGCTGCCAGTCAATCTCATAAATTCTTACTTTTGTTTTTGTATGAGGTTCATATTCAGAAATCACATGCCGAAAATAATCCAATCCCTTTCCGTCAAAGTAATAAAGGCGAAAAAGCAGGCTTGGTATCAAATCCCGGTGAGCAACCACCGCGTTTTCGGCATGGTTTTGCTGCGTCACCACAACCTCAAGCAAAGCTTCATCGCTCTCTTCCGGTCTGTCCTCGACCCAGCTTCCATCAGGCTTTTGATAAATCAAATTCATGGGAACAACGTTCTTGCCCGGAGGACCGTCAATCGATAAAAATGCTTTGGGACCGGCAGAGTCAATGACCAATCCATTCTCATAACTAGTCAAGAAGCCTTGCTTGCGCACAGCTTTAAGACCAACCTGATAAGGTAAAGGCTGGCCTGTAATCTGCAGAAACCGGTTAATATATTTCTTCCCGCCCTGGGTGGCCAACTGCTTCATTTCTTGGCCGACATTTTTTAAAGGAGCGCGGAAACTCTCCGCTTTTTTAAAGTCCCAATTCGCAACCATTTGCAGAAGCATATTATTGTTGATGAGATCATCATAAACCATGACATAGGATGGCGCCGGAGACGCTGTTCCATGGGTTAAATGAATGAAAGCGTTTTTGTCCGAATCCGTCCAATCATTCGGAAGCACTTGGCGAGCTTGCGTGGGCGATAACACCATGAGCCGGAGAATAAGCGGAACCGCCTCTGAAGCCGGCCAGCCCCTATTTTCAAGCCATTCCTGCGCTTGGTTTCCGCTCGAGGCAAGCATTCGAAAAATTCCGAGGCTCTCAATTTCATCATGTGACATAAAAGCTCGAGCAATCCAATAATTCTCACGCAACGCCTGTGCGCCACCATCCACGGCCACCTGACGTTCGGCAATCGATGTCACAAAATGTCCCGGCGACCACCAACTAAAAACAATCGAGTCTTGAGGGCTTATTTTTTTTAAGAATTCTAAAGGCTTATACCAAGCATCATTCATAATGACATGGGATATATTCGCCGCAACATGCCCTCCGATCAAAGTCCGAGGAATAATCAGCAAGCCGCAAACACCCAAAACCAACGCTTTTCTGCGGAACTCTCCCCGTAAATAACGGGGCGTTTTCCGCAAAAGATCTTTTCCCCAATCACGAATTTGATCTACTCCAAAAACCACAAAAAGAGAGAATGGCAAAACAAACAGCAAAACGTAACGCTCCGCTTTCAGCGCAAGAAAAAACAGCGGTGCCGAAAAAATAAAAACAGCGATCCGTCTTCGGGAAACCACTGCGTGCGGTTGCTTGAAGCATTGCCATATCAGCGCTCCGGCTCCGATCGCCGCGGTCATAAACGTTAATTCATTTGAAACAAGATGCACTAACTTTTCCGGTGCAACCGAATTTGTCTCTCCGATAAACATAAAGAAATTCGGCCAATTATTTTCCGCGCCGCCGCCGGCTTTTAATATAAAAACCACGCTCGATTTTACGGTTTCAAAAAACCCTTGCGGGCTGATCAAAATGAGAACAAAAGCCAAAGTGAAAGTAAAGTAAGCCGTGACATAGGTCACGAGTCCGGATTCAAATTTTTTAACAGGTGATTTTAACCGCGTCAAAAAAATCAACGCAAAAGAAACACCCAAAATCAGAAAAAAAGCAAACGCCCACCCTGCCCAAAAAAGCGAAAAAACCGCTGTTAAAAACGCGGAAAGTATCCCTCGCAACAGGTTCATCCTTAGGCGGGTTTCACCGATCGAAAAAAGAAATGTCGTTAAAATGACCGCGGGAAATAAAAAATTATAGGGGTCTGTATCGTACCATCCGTAACTGGAACGCTGTACCAGAATGGGCGATAAAATAAAAACTGCTCCTCCCAGAGCCGTTGCCCAAAAGCTGGTTTTGAGCGCCCTGCCAAGCATAAAAAAAGCCGGCACCGTCAAAACCACCAAGGTTAAGGGGAACAAGCTGAGGGAGGTCATCAGCTCAATCCCCGGAGCCAGTTTAGTGAGGAGCCAATGAAATCCGGCTCCTAAATAAGGATGGAGAGTTAAAGGATCCCATCTCCCGTTCGGAAGATATCTCAAGGGATTATAAAAAGTCCCCCATTTTGTCTGGGGTCCCAAACTTCCCGTCTCAAAAACATTTTTCGTCAGTTTCAAATAGTAATAAGGATCGGCTTCCGAAAGATATCGCGATGAAAAATACCCTTGCCGCGCCTCGAGCATGACCCTTTCCACGTCGGCAACGGACTTTTCAAATTTTTCCCGGTCTGTCTCTTTAATTTGCTTAATTTGCTGCGCAATCACACTCTGACGCTGATCCGCGGTTAAATCTGGAAACTGCGCAGCAACGCCCGGAGCAACTTGGGCGGTCAACAGCGAAACAACTCTGTCCTCGGCATGTTGGTGAATGAGCCGCACATCATTTTGGGGGAAATAATGCAATCGGTACGTGCGGAAATACAAAGCCGCGAAAATCAACAAAACAATGACTGCAAACTTAAATAATTTTGAAAAAACCATCATTGATTTTTATTTCTTTGCGGGCAAAGGTATTAAAAAAATTCGCTTTATCCCGCTGACGCGCCCGCCTTTAAAAACAATCTCTTAGCGTCTTCCGCTGCGCATTCGGATGCTTTGATACATCTTCTCACCAAGTGTTTCTTTGGCGAGTTCGTCCTTGTTCTGACCATTGTAAAAATCATACTCCATCACCGCTAAAATCTTCAGCAGCCCCATCAGATTTGTACTCTGAAGCGACGGATTAGCCAAAATACTTTGGTCAATTTGCTTCACGTAAAAATCAGCAGGCTTCAAAATCGCGCTGTTTTCGCGGCTTCGGTAAATCATGACGCTCGCTTCAACAGCGCGGGTTTTATTTTCCGCGGGTAATGTGCCCCAGAGAGTCATGTTCTGAGACAAAGCTCCCATCATTTGGGGAAAAGGAATATTGCTCGCCGCAGACATTGATGTCGGCAGCGATTTTTCAACCGCAGCGGGCTGTTTAACTTCGTTTTTTTTATCAACCGGCTTTCCCCAATCAAAGCCGAACTGCAACATAGCGGTTAACAAAACAGTGCTCATAGCCAAGTAAAATTTCATTCCGTTTCCTTTCGTTAAGCGCCTCATTATTTCAATTTCTTAGCCAGTAGTTCCAAAGCTTTCACAATTTGCAAATCAGCATCACGCCCCACAGTTCCCGTCGCCGCCATCACTTCATCCGGCTTAATTCCTACGCCGTCGATCATTCTCCCCTTTGGGCTTAAATAGCGGGCAGTTGTAAATTTCATGGCTGTTTTGTCGTCCAAAGGCACAACCGATTGGACGGATGCCTTACCGTAAGTTTGCGACCCCACTACCACCGCACGTTCGTAATCCTGCATACACGCTGAAAAAATCTCAGACGCGCTGGCCGACTTACCATTAACTAGAATAACGAGCGGGACATCATGTGATACGGCTTTACCCATGGTCGCATGATCACGCTGCTGTTCTTTGATCTTACTCCTGACACTAACCACTTTTGAGCCGGAAGGCAAGAAAAAATCAGCCAACTCAACCGCTTGCTCCAAAATTCCGCCGTCATTATCCCGCAAATCAATAATAAGTGCCCGAAGCCCCTGTTGATCAAGTTCCCTCAACGCTGACTCCACTTGTTTCGCGGTGTGATCCTGAAAATGAACAATTTTTAAATAGCCGATGCCCTGTTCAATAATCCGTGCGTCTTGCACCGACTCAATTTCAATTTTTTCACGCTGAACCGTAATCGTTATCTTTTTACGCTTAGACGGGCGCATCACTAAAAGCTGAACCTCGGTGCCGGCTTCCCCGCGCAGCAGTTTAGCTGCTTCAGCCAAACTTTGCCCCCGAACAGAAATTTTGTCGATTTCTAAAATGCGGTCTTTAATTTTAACACCGGCTTTCGCCGCAGGGCTATCCGGCTTCAGGGCCACAACTTCGGGATAACCGTCCGCTATTTGTAAGACGGTGCCGATGCCTGCATATTCACCGCGCATATGCATTTTAAGTAATTCATAAGTGGAGGGATCAAAAAATTGTGCGTACTTATCTCCTAAAGAATTCAGCATTCCCTGAACCGCTGAATAAAAAAGAGTTCGAAGCTGTGTTTCTCCGACATACGCGTCATGAATGGCGCCCATCGTCTTTGCAAAAAGCTTCAACTCTTCCACGATATTTTTTCCAGCCTCTTTCGCCGGCTCAGGCGCGGCGCGCAAAGTAGCTCCGAGCACAAAGCACAGACAAAAAATTAAACAAATTCTTCGAACCATCGCAGCACAACTCCTTTTTTATCAATAACCGCGTTTATACGGGCAGTCAACCGACCACCTTTTATCTGCGCCACAATTCGTGCTGAAAAATATTCCGACCGCACATCAAACCCGGCATTCAGCCATCCTCGCAATCTTTGTTGATCTTCGTCGCTCAAATAAAAATATCGCGCTAAAACCTGCGGCGCGTCGCTCAAACTTTGAAAAACTCCGTCATCCGCGGTTCCTTCTTCACCGTCTTTGCCTTTGCGGAAATCAATAATCTGCTTGGCTATTTTCTGCTCGATCTTCATTGCCTCTAAAACCGTCATGGATGCGGTGTTTAAATTAACCCATTTTCCGTCTAACGTTAAATAAGGCTCCACACGCGCGTAAATCGAGGGTGTCACTCCCCGCACCCATAAAAGCTCTTTCAGGGCGTTAAAGGGCGCGTTTTGCGCTTGATAAGGCAGTTTCATCTTCTTATAGTCTTTGCTTTCAGCACCGCCGTCTGTGAGATCGTCATCGGCATCTTTCCAGTCGCGGATGGCGGCAACAATTCGGCGGGATTCTTCGCGTTCAACTCCCGCCGCCAAAGAGAATAGGTTTTGCAAAACTTCCGGACGCGCGGCATTTAAATTAATTTTTCTTTCTTCATCTATCAGACCATATGCGGGCATTGCGTTTTCCCCGCTCTCTCCCGCCAAAATTGAAAATTGTGCCCTCTGCCAATCCACGGATTTAAAAGACGGATTTCTTGACCAATTTTGATTCAGCGCGTGAAATGAAGCAGGAAGCCGTTCCCCTTCTTTTCCCGCATACTGAAGTATCAATTCCGCGGCTTTTTCCGCGGCGGCTTCGCCCGCAAAGCGCAATTGCTCGCGATTTTCGAGACGGGACACAACTTGAAGTTTTTGACGCACGGTATAGCCGACTGAAAAGGCCAACAAACTTAATACCGCCAAAGACGACAAAGTCAAAATAAGCAGGCTTCCGCGCTGGTTTTGACAAAAGCAAGATGCCCGGGAAAAAATTATTCCGGACAAGTTCATGAAGTTTTTGATGAGGAACGGGCGGAATCCGAAAGCTGCTTCAGAATTTGATCAATTTTGCTGTTGGTTTCTTTAACTTGAGCTTCCAAAGAGTCGATCCGGGCGTTAATCTCACCCATGCGCCGGTCCACGTATTTATCAAGCCCTTCCGGCTCATAAATGCCGCCAACTTTTTCAATGCGTCGGTCTTTCGAAATGTTAAAAACAACTCCATGGTGCCGGACACCCTGCTCCTGATCTGAGTCCGCCGCATAAAGGGTTCCGGTTAAAAAAAGAGCTACTATCAGCATTCGATTAATAAGACTGATTAAGTGTTTATTCATGTTTCTATTATATCGGCTTTCGGCTCATTTTTCTTCACCATTCAGGACATTTTCAACCTTTTCACTGCAACTTAAAACCATAACTCTTTAAGCTTGCCCTCTCACGTTTTTCACTTTATCATCAATTTAAGATGCCTTCTAATTCCCTATTTAATCGTTATGAAGCATACGGCTGCTTTACCCTTGCTTCCGTATTTCCATTTTAAGATATGAAATCAAGCGCTCAGCTTAAAATTCTTATTATTATTCCCGCCTACAATGAGGAAAAATCCATCTCCACCCTGATTCACGAAATTCAAACGCATTGTTCTCAAGCTGATATTTTGGTGGTAAACGATCACTCTCACGATCAAACTGAATCTTCCGCGGTCGCCGCGGGTGCCCAAGTTGTGACCCTACCGTTTAATTTAGGAATCGGCGGAGCCGTTCAAACCGGCTATAAAATTGCCGCGGAGCTGGACTACGACATTGCCGTTCAAGTTGACGGCGACGGCCAGCATGATCCGCGTTTTCTGCCCCAACTTCTGGCTCCGCTGATTGAAGGCAAGCTTGACTTTTCCATCGGAAGCCGTTTTTTAATTCAGGATGATTCTTTTAAATCCACTTTTTTGCGCCGGGTTGGCATCCGTTTTTTTTGTCGTCTCCTCAAGTTAATGACGGGGCTTTATTTGACCGACCCGACTTCGGGATTCCGCGCCTGCGGAAAAAACTTGATTCAACAATACGCGCAATATTACCCGATTGATTTTCCCGAACCGGAAGCCATCAAAATCGCACGCCGCTACGGAGCCCGAATCGGCGAAGTCGCGGTTCAAATGCGTGAACGCCAGGGCGGTCAAACATCCATTCGCTATCTTTCAACGCTTTATTACATGATTAAAGTCACAATGGCGATTTTAATCGACGCGTTAAAGCAAAAACCTGAGGAGGTCCGCCATGCAGCTTAAAGTTTTTGTGATTCTGATTACGCTGGTTATTCTGGGATGGGTTATCGACTTAATCCGGCGTGAAAAAATGACATTCAAATATTCCGTTGTTTGGTTCGGAGGCTGTCTCCTTGCTCTTATTTTCGTGATCAATCAAAACTTGCTTGTTTCCGTTTCCCGTTTCGCGGGGTTCGCGCTTCCGAGTAACTTTATATTTTTTCTGCTGCTCGTATTTGTGATGTTTCTGAGTTTGATGCTAACGCTTTATATCAATGAGCAAAATTCACGCGCGGAATCTTTGGCTCAAGCCATCGCAAGCCTGCAGCAGCAAATCAAAGTTTTAAAGCAGGAAAAAAAAGAACCTTAAGCCGGCGGAGGCTTGGGGGGCTGAAACGGAGACTTCGCGGCAGAATCTTGACCTTCGCCGCTTCCCGTACCGGCGGCAGTTTCATCTCCCTGCGGAGGCGACACTTGAATAATAATCTTTTCAAGCGTAGCGGCCAAATCATCGCGTTGGAGGCTGCGCAGCCGTGACACGGCTCCCAGTGCCATATGCGCCTTTTGAAGCTGAATATAAGCCATTCCCTGCCCATAGTAAGCTTCCGCGAAGTCGGGATTATCCGCGATGGTTTTATCAAAAAGTTCTAATGCCTTTAAGGCATCTTGCTGCTGAATCAAACTAAACCAACCCAAGCCAAAATAAGCGCGGGTATACTTGGGATCAACGTCAATTGTTTTTTGAAAATACTCAGCCGCTTTAGTGGGATTATTTTCTTTCGAAGCATAAATGCTCGCAATATTAAAATACGCCTCAGCCAGCTGAGGATCGAGCTCTACGGCCTGCTGAAAAGAGCCGATCGCGCTTTGGGGAGAAATATCCTGCTTCATATAAGCAACCCCGATTAAATTATAAATGCGGGCCTGCCCCGTCACCGTTTTTTCCGCAACAATCGCTTTTTGGAAATTTTCAATCGCCAAATCATAATCTTCCGCTTTCAAATGTTCGACCGCGATTTGATAATCACTCGGAACACCGCCGGGCTTTTTTTCCGGTTCAGCCCACAAAATTCCGGAGGATAAAAAAAAGATTGAAAGGACGGCGCTAATCACTTTCATGAGGAAGGCGGAAGATCTTCCACGATTTCTATATCAGGAAATGAAGGCAACATCGAATCTTGACTGGGAGACGCCTCCAAAACAAACGACTCCGATTGGTATTCCGCAAGAACGGACTCACTTACTTTTTCCGCGGGAATCAAATACCGCGCGATATCCATGCTCGCTTTCAAAATATCCGCTCCTTTGGATTTTGGCGCCAAACTATACCGCGTAATCTGAAACAAATAATCTGACTGCTCGAGCGAGTTCATCAAAGCCAGCAAATCCGCCATTGCGCCCTCACAATCAATGCTGGTTTTATAAACCTGGAACTGAGGCTTCACTTCGGTGTCCCCCGGGCGAATATCTTTGATAACCACATTCTGCTGCTTTGCCATACTCTCAATCTTTTTAAGAAGCGCCGCAATAATTTCTTCCGAACTTTTTTCATTCGCATCCAGATAAGTATTGGACTTTGCGTATTCTTCGTAAATGCGATCCTTAAATGAAACAATCCGCCGATCTCGGCGAATTTCATCGCGCCGCGACGAAATATCCACATCGATCAGCTGCATTTTGGAAAGAATCGGCCCAATGACAATTCCATGCATCAGCGCGATAAAAACAAGCAACGCCGCTGCCATCCCAAGTGTTTTTTCATTCTTGGTACGCTGATTTAAAAACTCTTCTAAATTAAACTTTTTGTTTGCCATAATTTAAAAACGATCTCAATAGTAAGACGCCGGGCGCCCCTTCTTATTCAGCTTGCTTTTCTCCCGCGGGACCGGAAGGAAGGACTCCCCCGGGTTGTTTTTCTGCTTCTATTTTTTCGAAAAGAGGGCTGTCGGGAAGAATACATTCGATTTCAAAATCCGCAACGTCACGGGTACCCTCCCGGCGTGATTTTGTTTCCGTGGCTTTAACGCTGTAATAACGTCCGGATGCCTCAAGTCGGTTTACCAAAGCAAAAACTTGCGACATGGATTCAGCCGTACCGCCCAAACGAAGCTTCCCTTCAAGATCATAGCCGTAATGCGCCAGATAAGTCGATTCTCCCAAAAGACCCGTCACTTCATCAAACGCGGATAATCCCTTGCCGCGGTTTTTAATAATCTTCCGCACAACCCGATTTTTGGTGGAAACGCGCTCCAAAAGCCGGGCCTCATCAAATGAGGCTTGTCCCGCAATTTGAATTTTTTCCATGCGCTGATTTTTAAAATAAATTTTGGCATAAAGAAAAAGCGATAAAACCGCAAAAATAGTCATGATCGTAATGCCCAAGCTCGTAATTTCCTTACTCTCCTCGCGGAAGCGTCGCCTGATTTTAACTTCTTTGGGAATTAAATCGACTTGGGTTTTTTCGGATTTTTCAAGCGTGGCCATCAACTCAAAAAATGAATTCGTTTTAGATTCTTCGATTTTCTTTTTCGCGACTTCAGACAAATCAAAAAGCGTCAAACTGTCCTTGCCCTGCACTTGAGTTTGAAACCGCTGAAGTACGGGGCAATTCGCGGTAATTTCACTGCACAGCCATTCCGAATCAGCCACTTTGCCGCTCAGAATAAGCGACTTTACCTGCTTACCGATCCCCTGATCGTGATAAGCTGTAAGCGATTTATTCAGCTCGTTAATCAACTCCGCCGCTGCCAGCTCGCGCCCTGCCTGAAAATGATCCGCCCCCACGGGCAAGCTTCTGACAAAAACCATTTGTCGATGATCCATAATCGTCAAATCCGTGGTATCGTCTCCGACACAAATACCGCCCAAAGCGTAATCTTCCGGTCCGGCGCCCAGCATCTCTTCGTAAGTCAGCGCCAAAGCCTCGGAAGCGATCGCAATCTTAATTTGAATTCCCATGTCCTCAAAGATACGGCAATATCGGTCAACCAAGCTGCGGTTGACAATAACCAACAGAACGCTGGTGTAATGCTGCGCCGGGGTTTCCATGCATAAAAAATCAATGACGATTTCATCACGCGAATAAGGCGTAAAGCGGCCTGCCTGCAAATCAATAATTTTTGCGATTTCATCCTTTTCAGTAGACGGAATTTCGACATTTTTGGAAATAAAAAGTTTAGACGGGATCGAGCAAATCACGCGCGACGGCTGAACACGATTCTGCTTGAAATACTCCAAAACCTCTTTCATTGCTTCCGCGTCAGTGTTCTGCGCCAGTGTCTTGGAATAAACATCGCGAAAAACAGTTTTTCCGGACTCATTGCGTGCGATTACGATCTTAATCTGCGGACCGGCAAGATCGACCACCACGCGCTCTTCTGATTTTTTGCCTATTGAAATCAAACCCATTTCAAACTTTCTTTTCTTCCGCGCAAGAGCCCCGAGCAGGCAGCGCAAAAATGTGCGCCTTTTTAATGGATCGCACGTCTTTTATCTCCAGTATCATTTTAACAGCTTCCGGAAAACATGCCGCGTCCCATTTTGATTGCCAACTCGCGGCGGTTACTTTTCCCTCGGGGTGACGAAAATACTCAAACCGCACGTCTTGAACTTGCTCCATCGCCGTCTGAATAACGGAACCTTCTTTCCCCGCAGGGTAAAGTATCTTCTCATAAAATACCGTCTCTTTCATAATGGCATTTTTTGCGGCATCAAAGCTGTACTCCACGCGCGCGGGAATTCGGTTGGACTCACCTATTTTTTGAGAACGCCGCGCATCCGGCAGCAACGTATAAAACTCAAGGTGCTGCGCCCCGCCCTTCACTGAAACAGACGCGTGAGTCACCGCGTTTCTTAAATCACTGCGGAAGCTTTCAACAAACAGGTCTTGTTTCCAGTCACGCGTTTGCTCGGTCGCGAATTTCCAAACTCGCAGCCCCTGAGCCAAGCTAACATAAACCGCCCCGCTCAAAAATAAAAAAATAACAATGGAAGTCAGCAGCTCAATTAGGGTAAACCCTTTTTTATTTTTTTGGTATTTCCGGAAGGCGCACATAAAAGTCCCGTGTTATTCCGCGGTTTTTATTCGATTCATCCCACTGCACATCAAGACGCACACGGTAGAGTTGACGCGACCCTTCCGCCGCAGATTTTAATTCATAGTTCAATGTCTTTGCAGAACCTAAAAGCGTTCCCCTCTCAAACGCGGGCGGAGCCTGACGGCGATGTTGCGCGGCAGAAACAATGTCCCATATTTTTAAATTAACAATCCGCGCAGCTTCTCCGCGGGTAAGCGCATAACGAATAACACTCAATGATGACAGCATTGCCTGATTCACGGCAACAAGCCCTGCGGACAAAATAACGACACAAAGCATCACTTCGATTAAGCTAAATCCAAGACTCCGATTGTACCGATTACGGCAAAGCGGATTACCAGTTGGTAATATCATCATCGGTTTTTTTGGAATCCGCTATTTTACCCATGGAAAAAAGATCGTAATCATGGGGGCGGTTATTCCCCGGTGACTGATACTGATAAGGATGCCCCCATGGGTCCATCGGCTTCCGCTCGAGATAAGGTCCGTTCCAGTTTTCAGGAACAGGCTGCGTTGACGGTTTCCCTAAAAGAGCCTGCAACCCCTGCTCCGTACTGGGAAAAAAGCCATTATCAAGTTCATAGAGTTTTAAAGCCGTCGGAATATTGACTTCAATATCCGCCTTCGCGGCCGCGCGGCGAGCCTGATCGGAACGGCCCATCAACCGCGGTAAAACCATCGCGGTCAAAGTTCCCATAATAATCACTACGAGCAAAATTTCGATTAAGGTAAAACCCTTGGCGTTATTTCTTTTCATATCATTTCTCTCTTCCTATCCATTAATTAATAACCGCATTCATGCTGAACACGGGCAATAAAACAGCCACAATCATGACACCCAACATCGAACCAATCAGCAAAATTAAAATCGGCTCTAAGAGCTTGGTCAAAATTTCAGTCTTCTCCTGAAGTTCTTGTTCATACCAATCCGAGATATCATTCAATGACTCCTGCAGTTTACCTGATTCTTCCCCGACACGGATTAAATGAACGACTAAAAGCGGAACATGCGGCGAGCGGCTCAGCGAATCTCCAAAACTGCCCCCTTCTCTGAGAGCTGTCAAAGCGAATTCCAGCTCAGCGCGTAAGGCCAAATTAGTAACAACCGGCAATGAAGTCTGCACTCCTTTTAATAAAGGAATACCGCTGGCAAGCAAGAGACTGAGTGTGCGAGAAAACCGCGCGATTTGTGCTTCTAAAATAAGTCGCCCCACTTTGGGCAAACGCAAATAAAAGCGATGCCATCCAATCTGGTCCGCGTCGGTTCCAAGCGAGCGCTTAAATATCCAAATTCCGGCAATAAAAACACTAACCGTAATCGGCCATGTTTTTTCCGCGAATTGACTCGACTGGATCAAAAGCCTTGTCAAGAGAGGCAGCTCTTGACCCAAATTAAGAAAAAAAGCCGCGAATTTCGGCATCACGTACGAAAGCATAAAAATTACGGCACCGATACCCGCGACTATCACAAAAGCGGGATAGGCCAAAGCTGAACGGATTTTGGATGAAAACTTTTCATCCGCTTCCCGATGCAGTGCAATACGGCGAAGCGACTCATCGAGACGGCCGACAAGCTCACCCGCTTCGACCAAAGCGCCGTCAAAAGCTGAAAAGTACTCGGGTTGCTGCTGTAAAACCTGGGAAAAAGGATGCCCTTCACCGACTTGTTTTTGGAAATCTTCAATTAACACCCGCAAACGCGCCGACTCCGTTTGTTCTCCGACAAGCCGCAACGCCCGCATAATCGGAATTCCGGATTCGAGCATTCTTCCAAGCTGTTTGTAAAAACGCGTCACCGCCGGTTTTTCACGCCCGCGGTAATTTTTAACCGAAACTGCGGAAGCAGCCTTGGACCTGACCGAAATTTTATCTTCACCAGACTCCTCCCTCACATCCACAACCACCAACCCCATTTCATTTACTTTCGCGATCACTTCATCCTGCGATAAAGCGGGAATGACATCTTCGACTGTTTCGGTAGGGCTTTTCTTGGCGCGATAACGAAAATATTTCATGTCCGATCTCCCGCTGACTCACAAAATTTTTCAATTCTTTGACGGTCAACGCTGTTAATCACGAGAAATAAAACAGCAATGTGAAAAACAAATTTACTTCCGGCTTCAAAAAGCTTCAAAGTTCTTGTCACACGCAGCACACGCCCAATGCAACGCGGGGGTTTTTCACCGTCCGGGAGATGAATTTGTAGCTCAAGAATGCTTCCCGCCTCAATGGCATCACCGATTGTCATTTCCGCGGTCTCAGCCCCTCCTCCGCCGTCCAACGTCAAATTATCTGAAGAATAGAGCAGTCCTCCCGCACTTAAATTTTCCACATTTCCATCCCAATTTTTCTGAGGAAGAGTCTCTTTAATCGCAGCTAATTGAGGGTGCTGAGCTTGATATTCAATAATACGATAAGTAATGGGCAAGTGAGCGGGAACACGCTTATATTTACGCTGATTTGCAAGAGGCTTTCCTTCCGGATTCCGTGAGCCGTCTGCCGATTTATCCGCGGACTCAGAACCGTTTTCAACGGGCAAAAAAACCACGTCGAGCTGCCCTTCATGATCCGGAACAGCCTCCGAATGCTCATGGTCGGACGGAGCAACCTTCAAAATCTCATCCGGTGTCGTGAGACCCTGCAAAACCTTTTGAAACCCATCTTGCAGCAAGGTTTTCATTCCCAATTTCATGGCTTGCTTTTTAATCAGCCCGGCCGGAGTTCCGTCCATAATCGCTTTTCTGAGTTCATCATTTAAAATAAGAATTTCGTGGATCGCCTGCCGGCCTGAAAAACCCGTATTACTGCAATGATCACAGCCCCGCCCGTGATAAACGATTACTTTTTTCGGGGAGTCCAGCCCCAGCCCTTCCATCATTTGATGCATGACTTTCGGATCGACATCTTTACTTGGCTCCTTGCAATGCGTGCAAATCAGGCGCACCAACCGTTGCGCGATAAAAGCGATCACACTCGAAGCAACCAAATAACGTTCAACTCCAATATCCGTCAAACGCGTGATCCCGCTGGCCGCATCGTTGGTATGCAGCGTCGACAAAATCAAATGCCCCGTCAAAGCAGCACGGATGGAAATATCCGCCGTTTCCAAATCGCGGACCTCCCCCACCATCAAGACATCCGGATCATGGCGCAAGACACTTCGCAACCCCTGAGAAAAGGTCAACCCGATATCCGCCGCAACTTGAATTTGGCTGATGCCGTCCAGTTCATATTCAACGGGGTCTTCAATCGTAATAATTTTCCGGTCTTCAGCGTTAAGCGCCGTCAGACAAGCATAAAGCGTCGTACTCTTTCCGCTTCCTGTCGGACCTGTGACAAAAACAATACCGTTCGGTCTTTGCAGGAGGTTCTGTATTTGACGCAAGTGAACCGCGTCAAAACCCAAAGAGTCGAGCGACCAAACATTTTTACCCGGCAAAATACGAATGACCATACTTTCACCGTGAGCCGTGGGAATGGAAGAAACGCGCAAGTCTAGAGTCTGATCCTGCGCTTTGACACGCATTTTTCCGTCCTGCGGCAGCCGTTTTTCAACCACATTTAAATTCGACATAATTTTGATGCGGGCCAACATGGGACTGAAAAATTTGTTGATCTCAGCCGGAACAGGGGCTTCATGCAACGCGCCGTCGATGCGGTAACGCAAACGGACTTTTCCGCGGTAAGGCTCAAGATGAATGTCACTGGCTCTTTTTTTATAGGCTTCCAGAATAATCTGATTAACCAGCTGCGCGATTGAAGCGGTTTCCGCAAGATTTTCTAAATCTTCCACCTGATGCGTTGACGCGGGAGTTTGATGCCTCTGTCCGTTCGTGTCCTGCGACAAAATGATTTTATTCACCATATCCGCGCCAAGACCGTAATGCTTATTCAGCATTTCTTCGATGTCTTTTTCCGGGGCAAATGCCACCGTTACATCCACTCCGATTCCGAATCTTATTTCGTCAAGAATAGAAACATCGGGAATTTGCGAAACCGCGCCCCAAACTTTTCCGTCTTCAAACTTGAACGGAAAAAACTTGTAATACCAGGCTATTTTAACGGGTACCTTTTGCAAAGCTTTGGCATCGATGGCGGTTTTTTTAAGCGCGACAACAGGAATTTTGGTATGCTTCGCCAGCTCTTCATAAAGTGCGTACTCCGTCAAACCGGAAACTTCCGAAAGATTTTTCCAAAAAGACTGCTTCCCCGTTTCGGACAGCTTCATCGCTTTTTCCAAAGTGTCCGCCGGCAAAGAACCGGCCGCGGTCAGGAGTTTATAGGCGGCTTTTTCGCTGGGTGAAACCATGTTAAACCGGTTTTTTCCTCGGCGCGCGGCCGATTAAATAAAAGTCCTGTGCTGGAACTTTGTCAAAAACACCGCTGACGAGTGCTTCGCAGTCATCCACCGCTTCGGATGTTTTTACAAACTCTCCTTTTTTTCCGGTAAACGCTTCCCCCACCGTAAAGGGCTGTGTCATAAAATTAATTAATTTTTCAGCCCGCCGGTAATCAATTTGATCATCCTTCGGCAACTCTTCCACACCGACAACCTGCACGATACGTTTCAATGTATTGTGTTTTGAAAAAAGTGTCAGCATTTTTTGGCTCAAATCATATTGGCGCTGCCCCACAATACGCGCGTCCAAGTTGGTACAAGAACTTCTCAAAGCGTCAATCGCGGGATAAAACCCGCGCTGGGCGAGATCACGCGACAAAGATAAAGCTCCGTCCAAACAGCTGAAAATAGCCACAACGGAAGGATCCGTCATATCGTCGGCGGGAACATACACGGCCTGCAGAGAGGTAATCGATCCGCGTCCCGGAATGGAACGAATACGCTCCTGAACGGCATTGACCTCTGACTGCAAGGTAGGCTGATAACCGGACTCTCCCGGCACACGTCCCAAAAGAGCCGCAATTTCCATTCCTCCCTGAATAAAACGGAACACGTTGTCCATAAAGAGTAAAACGTCTTTATTCTGCTCAGCCAATTCTTCCGCAAGGGTAATCCCCGTGTTAACACATTCAAAACGCGCTCCGGGCGGCTCATTCATCTGTCCAAAAACCAGCTTAACGCGGTGCAGTAGATTATTTTCTTTCAATTCAAAGAAAAGATCATTCCCTTCGCGGATACGCTCTCCGATACCGACAAACACGCAGGCACCATCATATTTTTTAACGATATTATTAATCAATTCCAAAATAACGACGCTCTTACCGCAGCCTGCACCCCCAAGAATGCCCGTTTTACCGCCCTTACAAAGAGGGTAAAGAATATCCATAAACTTAATACCGGTCTCAAGAATCTCAGGACGCAAACTGAATTTACTTTTGATATTAAAAAGCTCGGGTTTCGGAGGGCGGCGGGTCACGCGAAAATGAGTATCTTTAAGATCAGCCATGTTATCGATCGGGTCGCCGAAAACATTGATAATACGCCCGAAAAGCTCATCTCCGGTGCGGATACTGACCGGTTTTCGTGTATTGAGAAACTTGGTATTCAGCTGGGTGTTTAACGTGTCTGACAGCGAAATACAACGGACATCGTTTTTGCTTAAATGCTCGGCGACTTCGATCACAATTTTTCTTTTATCAAATGCCTGACCGATAAGAACATCATAGGTGGAAGGCATATCTTCAGTGCGCTCAAATCGAATGTCCACAACCGGACCGCGAACCCCGATTACCTTGCCGTAGACAGGAACTTCCACCGGCTTCGCGGCGGCAGATGCCGCGGCAAACTTAGAAGAAACTGCCGATGCCAAATTTGACGCGTCTTGAGCTGAAATGGGTGATTCACTCATAACTTATTTTCTTCTCGCTTTGTTTTTCATCATACTTGTGGAAGTAAAAACTTCTCGCATCGCCGAGTTAAGTTCTTCACGGCCCGCTTTCTTAAAGCTCACGTTCAGCGATTTCTTCTCGTCCCCCAACCCTTCAATCGCCGACTCCAGCTGCTGCGCCTGCGCCGCGGACTCCACGATTTGAAGATCATTAACAACTTCAAAAATTCGGGCGTGAACCCAAACATCCGCCAACGCCATCACGATCGAATCTAAATTGGTTTCCTGAATAAAGTGTTTTTTTGTCTCATCTCTTTCAACTTTTTCCGCTTCGGGTTCATCGTCAGGAGCCGGAGCTTCCGTTTTTGTGTCCGCCCCTTCAACCGCTTGTCCCAGCAATTCACTGGCAGGCAGCAAGGTAACAACCCGCGGCTTCAAAACACTGAAGCTCTTAGCCCACAAATAAACAATCACGGCTTTGCCTGTTTTACCGCTCATAATGCGTTCAATCAAAAAATCGCGTATCTGTACCGCTAAATCGAACCGATCAATGCCGCCGGACGGGAAAATTTTTTCAACATTCATGCCCATCCCCTTGCACTTTTCCGCTCCGCGCACACCGATACAGATCAGCCTCGATCCCGGATATTTATTGTATTCCGCGAAGGTAGCGGAGCCCACACGCCCATTCAACTGAGACATAAACCCCTGCTCGGACGTAATCGACAAAATATCTACACCCGGATTATTATTTTTAACCAAGGGACAAGTGGTCTCAACATCACCCAACATTTCAAAATAACGCATGAACACTTCAAAGAACCGCTGATAATTTGATTTTCTCTGAGCGAAAACGAAAAACCGATTTTGCGAAACATCTTTCAAAACCTGAATGATTTCAAGCAAAGCCGTCACGTCGATCAGCTCGCCCTGCAAACGCGTGGATTTTCCCATCGCAGTCCTTTTAGTCGAGGCGGTTAATATTTTGCCTGAACGGTCTCAACGGCATCGCTTAAGAGAGTCACCAATGACCCGTCAAGCATCAATGAGCCGAACTGCATCACAATCCCCGCGATCAGATCCGGATCGGGAACTTCACTAAATTTAACGGTCCGGCTAAGCTTGCTGGCAAGCATGGCGTTAATCTTATCCACCTCATCCTTTTTAAGCGGAATCGCGGAGCGCACCATAAACTCAACTGCGGTGTCGCCACCTGAAGAAAGATCCATATCCCGCGCACGCTGAATGAACTCGGAAACAAGTTCCGTATGCGCCACCTGTACTAGCCTTTCATTAAATGCTTGCTTCACTATTTCCGAAGCAAAACCAAGCATTTTTTTACTCAATTGAGATTCAATCTCTTTCGCCATGTCTTCTCTTGATCCCTGAGCTTTTGCAATAATCTCTTCCGCTTGGGCGCGTGCGATTTTTAGAACCTCATCTTCTTTTTTGCGGGTTTCAACCGCCGCTTCCGCTTTAAATTTTTCCGCCATTGCGGCGGCTTCCGTCCGCTTCTCCTGCAATTCTTTTTCTACGGCTTCATTGTTTTTTTGGAGTTCCGCTTGTTTCTGAAGCAAATCCTGATAAACATGCCCTAAGCGCTGAATCGCGTTTTCCGCGTTACCGTAAAATATTTTCCTCAAGAAGAAAATAACAACCCCGAAAACAACAACCTGCAGAAGAATAAATTGAAAAAGCATCATGAATCCACTTCCCTTTTCAGTTGTTACTTCGATCCAAAAAGATGAAAAATAACGAGCAGCGCCATCACAGAGGTCGCCTCAGTAAACACAAGCATCAGGATTACGCCCATATAAATTTTCGGCGCGGCCGACGGATTTCTTCCCAGCGCTTTGATACTCGCCGCGCCTAAAACGGCGATCACGGCGGCCGGCCCGAGCACGGCACAAACAACCACTAAAATAACAGCAATATTTTGTCCCATTTTAAAACCACGATTTCTTCAGTTTAGTGTATCCGGCAGCCATTTCAGCCACAATTGTACACTGATTTTCGCGAAACATAACAACCCCCAGCCGAATCGGTAAAGGATCATGCTTTGCGATTTTAATGTCACCCTGTCCCAAAGAGGCCATCAAAGGATAGTGAAACGGAAGAAGCTCAAACTCTCCGTCTGTTCCGGAGAGATAAACCGACTCCACTTCATCCTGAAAGACAAGTCCCTTTAAACTCATAACTTCCAGAGGAAATGTATTGTTTGCCAATTAAATCATCCTCATGCGGTTTGACGGTCTCTTTCTTCTTTTTCTTTAGCAACTCGCGCCATAACCAAAGCGACAAAAGCCTCCGCTACTTTTTTCATGCGGCTCTTCAAGTCATCGTCCAAATCTTTCTTCGCGCGAATATCCCGGCGCAGCATCGGATCCGTTTCATCGGTGTATTCCGCCAAACCGCTCATAAAATAATCAACATGCTCTTTTTCAATTTTTTTCAAAGCGCCTATTTCCTTGGCGTAAAACATGATGATCTGAATTTCAAGCGGTACCGGCTTGCCTGCCTGCTGAGTTAAAAGCGCCTGAAATACTTTTCCCGCTCTCAAAGTCTCTTTTGTTTCTTCGGATCCGCCCGATTGAAGCTTACTCATTTTAACAAGTTCTTTATATTGGATAAACTCCATGCGCAGTGATTTAGTAACTGATTTGGTTGCTTTCCACTGCACGCGGCTCCCCACACGGGAAACCGAAAGCCCCACATCCACCGCGGGGCGGAAGTTTTCGTTAAACAACTGCGCGTTTAATGACATCTGCCCATCCGTCATCGAAACAAGGTTGGTCGGAACATACGCGGTCATATCACTTTCCAAAAGCTGAACAACCCCGAGAAAAGTCATAGCTCCTCCGCCGTGTTTTTTATCCAGCTGCGCGGCACGTTCAATCATGCGGGAATGCAAAAAGAAAATATCTCCGGGATACGAGTCGCGCCCCGGCGGAATTTCCATCAAAAGCGAAAGCTCACGATAAGCCCAGGCATGCGTCGTAAAATCATCAAAGAAAATAAACACATCTTTCCCCTGATACATAAAATATTCTCCAAGCGAGCAAGCCGCGTAAGGCGCTAAGTACTGCAATCCCGGCGACGATGCGGCGGACGCAAGCAAAATCATCGTGTAATCAAAACAGCCTTTTTCTTTAAAAATGTCAATAACGCGGCCCATTGCGGATTTGGTTTTTCCAATGCCGCAATAAATACAGATGACGTTCTTCCCCTTTTGATTCATGATAATATCGGTACCAATCGTGGTTTTGCCCGTCATCTTATCCCCCAGCACCAACGAGCGCTGTCCGTGTCCAAGCGGAAGCATAGTATCAATCAGCTTAATGCCGGTTTCGAAAGATCTTCCCAGTCCTTCACGGTCCATCAAAGCGGGAGCCGCGTTAAAATAAGGTATTTTGGCATCGTATTTAATGGCGCCTAATCCATCCAAGGTTTCGCCCATCGGGGTAATAATGCGTCCGATTGTATTTTCACCCACCGGCATGTTAAAAGCTTCCAGGGTTCCGATGGCTTCCTTGCCGGGGCTCAGCGGCTCGGTCTCTTTTACGATCAACACCTGCGCCACATCCAGATCAAACCCCATCACAATTCCCTCCGACCCCGCGCCAAGCTTGAGCAGCTGCCCTAAAAAACAATTCTGCAGACCGACCACTTTTGCGATACAACCGCTAACCGCTTTAACCGTTCCGCGCTCTTTATACTTTAAATTACTCATGTTTTAGGAGCCCCTTGTTCTGCGTCAGGCTTAGACTCTGCTTTACCCTTGGGCTGAACCCATTTATTTTCCTGAAGTTTTTTGAGCCACGCCGCGTAAAAAACAATCGTAATCAACGCTAAAAAACCAATAATCCCGAAAAACAGAAGCCAAATAATTGGTTTTTTGGGATCCATTCCCATCGCCATAATGACCAGCTTGTTAATATCTGCGATTTTCTTAACAAGCTGTTGAATTTGACTGGCAAGATCCTCTTCGGTGGGTTTCAGCTTAACCTCAGACAGAAGGTCCTGAAGTTCCTTGATCTTCCTCTTCACAAATTTTTCACGCTGGCTGTTCAGCACATGCGCGCGCATACGATCCTCCAAAGCTGCCGAGGAAGCAACCTCCGCTTGGAGCAGAGTAATATCATTGAGATTTTTATTGATCAAGTCCCCTTGCTTAAGGGCAAAAGCCTCATAAGGACTTTTCTTAAAGAGCGGCACGATTTTTTCCGCTTCTCCTTTAAGAAAATCAATCTCTGCCGGAGAAATATGCCAAACATCGCGAAGCACAACCTGATATTTTTTTGTTTCCTTGGGGGCAAGCACATCTTCTTTCTCAAGCGCAAAAACAAGTTTGGCGTTATCAAACACCAAAGCAAAATCACCTTTCTCAAGAACATCTTTAGCTTGAATGTCGCGCGGCAGCTCACTTCGTACAGTTAAGGTCTTTTCCTCACTTGCCGGATTTTCCGCGGTAATCACATATTTAATTTCACGGACCCCAGTCTTTTTCTCTTCTTCAAGCCTCCGCATCGCTTCAAGTGAAATCGCGTTCTGCTGCAAATCTTCAAGTTGTTTTATATTGAATCGATAAAGCTCGATTCTTTGCATAACACCAACCTGCTTAGTTTGATTTTCCTCAATCTGAGCCAAAACTTCATTTGCTTTTTCAAACAACAGCCGCCCTGTTTCCGAAAACTTAGTCCGGCTCAAAGCCTCCATACTGTTTTTTAACTGGGTTTTAACTTCTTCAATTTGTTCGGGCTCGATCACCCAAACATTCTTCAAGCGAACTTCAATCGTTTTGGTTTCTCTTGGCTCCAGCTCGACTTCTTTCCGGATGAGGTAAGCTCTTTTTTCCGAGTCGTACTTAACTTCAAAGCCTTCACTGTCAAGGATGTCCTCAGGGCCGACTTCGGGTGGTAAGTATTGAGCAACAACACTTTTTAAACTTTGGGTCGCGGAAGGATTGACGGCAACGATTTTGATTTTAACCGTATCTTCAGCATAGACGGAGATACCGGAAAGCAGCCAAATTACGGATGCCAAAAAAATTCCCAGGAAAAAATAATTTTTACCCGGACTTTTAAAACGGCTTATAAAATTTGTTTGAGCTTCCATACTTATTTATCGGTTCTGTTTTAAAACACACTACTCTTATTGATTAACGACCGACTATGGATTTTTTTGATATGCAGTTTTTAAGACCTTACTGCGCCATCTCAAGCCACGACTGAACTACCGCGGTAGCAGGCTGCTCACTCTCTTGATATTTATCACGCGCATCCGTCGCTTCTTTGATTGCGAGCAGATAATTCTTCACTTCATCCAGCTTACCTTGCAATAAATCCGCGCGCTCAGCATCTTTCTCCGTAATCCCCTTAATTCCGGAGCCGATGAACTCTAATTCGTTTGCCTGCTGATTTGCCATATCGACGAGCTTATTGACGAGATCCGCCGTCTTTTTACCGTTATTCTTTGTGTCTTTGGCAATGTCCACGGAGAGATCACGGACTTGATTAATTAAATTTTCCATATCCTGCACGCGCGCATACAAAGTCTGATTGGTTCCCTGTCCGCCAACCGTTGCCTGCAATTCTTCCACTGTTTTAAGAATGGTATAAGCGGTTCCATCTATGCTTTCAGCTATTTTAAAAGTAGTTATCAAGTTCCCTGCAACCTGATCCACGCCCGTCCAATTCACGCCCGCGGAACTTAGCTGAGCAAGACCGCCCCAATTAATTCCGGCAATCGACTGATTTTTTAAATCGGTCCAGTTTGCCCCACGGCCGGTCATGACCGCAAAATCATCCCAATTAATTCCCGTACGGCTCATCACATTCAAATCATCCCAATTCACGCCAGCTTCACTTAACACGCGCAAATCATCCCAATTCACACCGGCGGCTGAAAGTGCTTCAAGCGCGTCCCAATTCACACCGGCACGGGATAAGTCATCAATTCCGGCCCAATTCACCCCGCTGGAGCTTAATTCTTCCAAACCGCTCCAATTGACGCCGGTTTCGCTCATTACCTGCAGATCACTCCAATTCACGCCAGCCTCAGATAAACGGGTCATATCATCCCAATTAACCCCCGCACCCGACATCTCGGTGATTCCGCTCCAGTTCACTCCCGCATCCGACAACACCTGTACCGCAGTCCAATTAATGTCTGATTGTGCCATATCGGCGACATTCTCCCAATTGACGCCGGCAGCAGCCAAACTTGTAATTCCTTCCCAGTTAATCCCCGACCTGGAAAGCTCAGTCATATCCGTCCAGTTGACACCCGCGTCAGAAAGAGTTTGAATTGCCTGCCAGTTGATATTAGCGGAAGACAAGCTGTTAATATCAGCCCAATTCACACTGGCATCGGTAAGCGCGCGTAAATCCCCCCAATTAATTCCGCCTTGAGACATGGCAGTCAAATCACCCCAATTAACGCCTGCCTGAGTCAAAGCAGTTAAATCAACCCAATTTAAACCGGCACCCGTTAACACGTTCAGATCATCCCAATTAACGCCCGCGCGGGTTAATGAGTTGATATCCGACCAGTTGATTGCAGCTTCTGTTAATGACGTCACGTCCGCCCAATTAATTCCGGCTGTTGTGGAAACACTTAAATCATCCCAATTAATTCCAGTCGTCGTTGCCGCGCTCAAATCATCCCAGTTAATTCCTGCCTGAGAAAGCTGATTTACATCCGTCCAATTCACTCCAGCCACAGAAAGCCGCTCAATATCGTTCCAGTTAATTCCTGAGTCCGTCATCGCCTGCACATCACTCCAATTGATTCCGGCATCTGAAAGAGCTCCTATATCGAGCCAATTCACTCCCGCATCCGTCATCACTTTCAAATCTGACCAGTTGATTCCCTCAGCCGATAAATCAGCGAGATCACTCCAGTTCACACCGGACTCACTCAACACAGTAATATCGCTCCAGTTCACGCCGGCTTCGCTCAACACTCTAAGATCTCCCCAGTTCACTCCTGCTTCACTCAATACCGTAAGATCCTCCCAATTGACCCCCGCGCTCGACAATACTTCAATATCGCTCCAATTCACTCCTGCTTCACTCAGCACCGTAAGATCACTCCAGTTTACTCCCGCGTTCGACAATACTTCGATATCATTCCAATTCACTCCAGATTCACTCAACACCGTAAGGTCACTCCAGTTCACTCCGGCATTCGACAATACCTCCATATCATTCCAATTCACGCCGGCTTCACTCAATACCGTAATATCGTCCCAGTTCACTCCCGCGTTCGACAACACTTCAATGTCACTCCAATTCACGCCGGCTTCAGATAAAACAGTAATATCACTCCAATTCACTCCCGCGTTCGACAATACTTCAATATCATTCCAATTCACACCGGATTCACTTAACACCGTAAGATCGCTCCAATTCACGCCCGCATTCGACAGCGCGTCAATGTCACTCCAATTCACGCCGGCTTCAGATAAAACAGTAATATCACTCCAGTTCACGCCCGCTTCGCTTAATACAGTAAGATCACTCCAATTCACTCCCGCTTCGCTCATAACCTGCATATCGTTCCAATTTACGCCGGCTTCGCTCAACACCGCAATGTCATTCCAATTCACGCCGGCTTCACTCAGTACCGTAATGTCATCCCAATTCACTCCCGCTTCACTCAGTACCGTAATGTCACTCCAGTTCACTCCCGCTTCGCTCATGACCTGCATATCGCTCCAATTAACGCCGGCTTCACTCAATACCGCAATATCACTCCAGTTCACTCCCGCTTCACTCAACACAGTAAGATCACTCCAGTTCACTCCCGCTTCACTCAACACCGTAATATCACCCCAGTTCACTCCGGCATTCGACAATGCCTCCATATCATTCCAATTCACACCGGCTTCGCTCAAGACCGCAAGATCGTCCCAATTCACTCCCGCTTCACTCAGAGCCGTAAGATCACCCCAATTAACACCCGCGCTCGACAACACTTCAATATCGCTCCAATTCACCCCTGCTTCGCTCAGCACCGTAAGATCACTCCAATTTACTCCCGCGTTCGACAATACTTCGATATCGTCCCAATTCACTCCAGCTTCACTCAATACCGTAAGATCGCCCCAATTGACACCCGCGTTCGACAATACTTCGATATCATTCCAATTCACGCCGGCTTCACTCAGCACCGTGATGTCACTCCAATTCACACCAGCTTCGCTCAATGCCGTAAGATCACTCCAATTCACTCCCGCGTTCGACAATACTTCGATATCATTCCAATTCACGCCGGCTTCACTCAGCACCGTAATGTCACCCCAATTCACACCCGCTTCGCTCAACACCGTAAGATCGCTCCAGTTTACTCCCGCTTCGCTCATGACCTGCATATCGTTCCAATTAACGCCGGCTTCACTCAATACCGCAACATCACTCCAATTCACACCAGCTTCACTCAGCACTGTAATATCACCCCAATTCACGCCCGCATTCGACAGCGCGTCAATGTCACTCCAATTCACTCCCGCTTCAGATAAAACAGTAACATCACTCCAATTCACTCCGGCGCGCGACAATACTTCGATATCATTCCAATTCACTCCGGCTTCACTCAGCACCGTAATGTCACCCCAATTCACACCTGCTTCGCTCAATACCGTAAGATCGCTCCAGTTTACTCCCGCTTCACTCAGTACCGTAAGATCATCCCAATTCACTCCCGCATTTGACAATACTTCAATATCGCTCCAATTTACGCCGGCTTCACTCAACACCGTGAGATCACTCCAGTTCACTCCTGCATTCGACAACACTTCAATATCACTCCAATTCACTCCCGCTTCGCTCAACACCGTAATATCGCTCCAATTCACACCAGCCTCTGACAAAACCTCAACGTCGCTCCAATTCACTCCCGCTTCACTCAGCACCGTAATGTCGCTCCAGTTCACTCCCGCTTCGCTCATGACCTGCATATCGTTCCAATTCACGCCCGCATTCGACAACACTTCAACGTCACTCCAGTTCACGCCCGCTTCACTCAATGTCGTAATATCACTCCAATTGACTCCCGCATTCGACAACACTTCAACGTCACTCCAATTCACGCCAGCTTCACTCAATACCGTAATATCACTCCAGTTCACTCCCGCGTTCGACAATACTTCGATATCATTCCAGTTCACGCCGGCTTCACTCAATGCCGTAATGTCACCCCAATTCACACCTGCTTCGCTCAATACCGTAAGATCGCTCCAGTTTACTCCCGCTTCACTCAGTACCGTAATGTCACTCCAGTTCACTCCTGCCTCGCTCATGATCTGCATATCGTTCCAATTCACACCGGCTTCACTCAGCACCGTAATGTCACTCCAGTTTATGCCGGCTTCACTCAGCACCGTAATATCACTCCAATTCATTCCCGCGTTCGACAATGCTTCAATATCGCTCCAATTCACTCCTGCTTCACTCAACACCGTAATGTCATCCCAATTCACACCCGCTTCACTCAGCACTGTGATGTCACTCCAGTTTACTCCCGCTTCACTCATCACTTGCAAATCATTCCAATTGATTCCCGATTCACTCAATACCGTGATGTCGCTCCAGTTTATTCCGGCTTCACTCAGAGCCGTAAGATCACCCCAATTCACTCCCGCTTCACTCAGCACCGTAAGATCACTCCAGTTCACTCCCGCGTTCGACAGCGCGTCAATGTCACTCCAATTCACACCGGATTCACTCAACACCGTAAGATCACTCCAATTCACGCCCGCATTCGACAGCGCATCAATGTCACTCCAATTCACACCAGCTTCAGATAAAACAGTAATATCACTCCAGTTCACGCCCGCTTCGCTCAATACCGTAAGATCACTCCAATTCACTCCCGCTTCACTCAACACCGTAAGATCACTCCAGTTCACGCCGGCTTCAGATAAAACAGTAATATCACTCCAGTTCACCCCCGCTTCGCTTAAAACCGTAATGTCATTCCAGTTGACTCCGGCTTCGCTCAACACCTGCATATCGCTCCAATTTACCCCTGCCTCACTCAAGACTGTGATATCGCTCCAATTCACGCCCGCTTCACTCAATACCTGCAAATCGTTCCAGTTCACGCCGGCATCACTCATCAATTGCATGTCATCCCAATTAACCCCCGCATTTGAAAGTATTTCGATATCCTCCCAGTTGATATTTGCGGCAGACATTACCTGCATATCCGTCCAGTTTACGCCTGCGTTTGTTAAAGATTGAAAATCTTGCCAATTAATTCCCGCGACTGAAAGTTGCGCCATGTCGGACCAATTTAAACCAGCCTCCGTCATCACTTGCAAGTCATCCCAGTTCACATTTGCATTCGACAGGGCTTCTATATCAATCCAATTAATTCCTGCGTCACTCATCAATTGCATACCGTCCCAGTTCACCCCGGCATTCGACAACACCTCCATATCATTCCAATTCACTCCAGCTTCGCTCAGTATCGTAATATCACTCCAGTTCACTCCTGCTTCACTCATCACCTGCAGATCAGTCCAATTCAAGCCGCTCAATGACAAAGAACTAATATCCTGCCAATTGACTTCCGCTTCCGTCATTGCCTGCAAATCAGCCCAATTTATTCCTGCTTCACTCAACACCGTAATATCACTCCAGTTTACTCCGGCTTCACTTAGCACCCGCACATCAGACCAGTTAATTCCCGCTTTCGAGAACACATCCATCTCAGACCAATTGATTCCGGCACTGGATAAGGTTTCAATATCGTTCCAATTAACCCCCGCAATGGTCATCGTGCTCAAATCGCTCCAATTGACTCCGGCATCGCTCAGCACTTGAATATCCGCCCAATTGATTCCCGTTTTTGAGAGAACATCAATTTCCGTCCAATTGATTCCCGATTCTGACATTGCGGTTAAGTCGCTCCAATTGATTCCAGCGCGGGAAAGCACATCAATATCACTCCAATTAATATTGGTTCCGGCCATTTCACTGATTCCTTCCCAATTTACTCCCGCAGCGGAAAGGGCTGAAATGTTGTCCCAATTCACGCCGGCGGAAGCCATTTGCGCGATATTGTCCCAATTCACGCTGGCATTGGTGAGCTCAGTAAACAACTGCCAATTCACTCCCGCTTCGGTTAATACTGTAAGGTCATTCCAATTCACACCGGCATCGGAAAGAACTTTAATATCATCCCAGTTCACCTCAGCGCCTGTCATCGCACTGATTCCATCCCAGTTCACTCCCGATGAGGCCAAAACAGAGATATTGTCCCAATTCACTCCCGCGGAAGCCATTTCGGCAATATTGCTCCAATTCACGCTGGCATTCGCTAAATTGCTGAATGAAGTCCAGTTAATTTCTGACTGTGTCAGCGTAGTTAAATCTTCCCAGTTAATTCCGGCTTGAGTCAGCACGCTCATGTCGGACCAATTCACGCCAGCCGCAGAAATACTTTGAATTTCATCCCAGTTAATTCCTGCTCGTGAAAATTCACGCATATCGTTCCAGTTGATCCCCACGGAGCTCATGCTTCCGACACTGTCCCAATTCACACCCGCCGTGGTCAATTCGGTAATGTTCTCCCAGTTCACGCCGGCGTTCGCCATCGTGGCAATATTAACCCAGTTCACGTTCGCGGCAGCTAAGTTACTGACCGACTCCCAGTTCACTCCCGCGGCAGCTAAAGTTGAAATATTCTCCCAGTTCACATTCGCTGCCGCCATAGTACTAATATTGTCCCAATTTACGCCAGCAGCGGCCATATTACTGATCGAGCTCCAATTCACGCCCGCGGATGCCAAAGTAGAAATGTTATCCCAATTTACTCCGGCATTAGCCATACCGGCAATATTGTCCCAATTTACACCCGCAGCGGCCATACTACTGATTGAGGTCCAATTCACACCCGCAGATGCCAAGCTTGAAATGTTATCCCAGTTCACACCCGCGTTCGCCATCGTAGCAATGTTATCCCAGTTCACACCCGCAGCCGCCATCCCACTGATCGAATCCCAATTCACGTTTGCGGCGGCAAGACTTGAAATACTGGTCCAGTTGACATCAGCATAGGAAAGCTCAGCCACGTTAGTCCAGTTGACGCCCGCAGCAGCCATACCGCTGATTGACTCCCAATTCACGCCGGCATCGGCAAGCGTAGAAATGTTATCCCAGTTCACATCGGACTGAGAAAGCTCCGCGATGTTTGTCCAGTTGATATTCGAATCAGACATATAGCCGAACGTTTCCCAGTTAATTTGGGTCTTTGACATCACCTCAATATCATCCCAATTAATTCCTGAGTCAGACATAGCTTTAATGCTCAACCAGTTAACACCGGATGACATATCCGCAACACTGTCCCAATTCACGCCCGAAACAGATAAATTTTGAATATCACTCCAATTCACTCCCGCGGTTGAAAGGCTACCAATATCCTCCCAGTTAATTCCTGCGGCGGTCATGGACTGAACATCTTCCCAGTTCACCCCGCTCTCGGACAGCACAGTAATTTCAGCCCAATTAATTCCAGCATCACTCATAGAAGCGATACTATCCCAATTAGCTCCCGCTTCGGTCATCACTTGCAAATCATTCCAGTTGATCCCGGATTCACTCAATGCCGTGATATCGCTCCAATTCACTCCCGCTTCACTTAACACCGCCAAGTCTCCCCAGTTCACTCCCGCTTCCGTCATCACTTGCAAGTCATTCCAATTGATTCCTGTTTCACTCAATACCGTAATGTCACTCCAGTTAATTCCTGCTTCACTTAACGCAGTCAGATCACTCCAGTTCACTCCCGCTTCACTCAGCACCTGAATATCTTCCCAATTCACTCCGCCTTCTGACAACGCAGTAACTCCAACCCAGTTCACTCCCGCTTCACTCAGCACCGTGATGTCGCTCCAATTCACTCCCGCTTCCG